>Ga0172377_10000326_pt1 | contig 43834 bp, 42 predicted proteins | sample Pumphouse3metaG_FD_119749 | JGI IMG/M metagenome (GOLD analysis project Ga0172377, IMG submission 119749) | Leachate microbial communities from a municipal landfill in Southern Ontario, Canada - Pumphouse #3 metaG | ecosystem: Engineered > Solid waste > Landfill > Unclassified | place: Canada... | reverse complement strand
TTGTTGAAAGTAGGAATTCGAAATCATCGTCAATATTAAGCAATAAGGTTGCTAGCTTTATGACCGAAGAGATGCCCGATGTCGATCCTCGTGTTCGGCCATTTGGTAAAGGAACTGGAAGTGGCGCCAAGATTCAGGCTCGATTTATGGGAGAAGATCCAAAGATTCTTAGAAATCTTGGGGATCAGGCTCTTTTAATCTTTAGAAGCGACTCGTATTCTATAAACATTAGAAGCGATTGGGGAGAAAAAGTTAAAATTATTCGACCTACTCTTGATGAAGTTCGTACTCGCCAGGCGGGATTTTCCAGAACAGATATTGCAGCAGCACTGGAAATGTCTTTTACAGGCTCAAAGGCAGGACTATATAGGGAAAATGACAAGTTACTACCTATCATAGTTGCATTGCCTAAAGCAGACAGAGCGAAACCGGGAACTTTACAAGATGTTCAGATTTGGAGTCCTCTCATGAAAAAATATATAACTTTGGGGCAGATAACAAAAAGTATTGATATTGTTGCAGAGGATCCCATTATTTATAGACGAAACAGAATGAGGACGTTGACTGTTGAATGTGACTCTCGTTCTGGTAATGCTGCCCTCCTTTTTTCTCGAGTCCGGCCTGATATAGAAGCGATAAAGCTTCCTATAGGGTATAAACTTGATTGGGGAGGTGAATATGAGAGTTCTCAAACGGCTCAAGGTGGCCTTATGGGAATGATCCCTATAGCGTTTATTGCTATTATCGTCATATTGGTAATTCTGTTTAACGGATTTAAGCAGCCAATAATTATTATGCTATGCCTTCCTCTTTCTATTATTGGAGTGACTGCGGGGTTGCTTCTTTTCAATAAATCTTTTGATTTTATGGCTTTGCTAGGATTTTTGAGTCTTACTGGAATGCTTATTAAAAACGCCATTGTATTGATTGACCAGATTGATTTGGAAATCAGAGAGGGAAAACATGGATTCGATGCTATTGTCGATTCAGCGGTAAGCCGAGCTCGGCCTGTATCTATGGCAGCTATGACTACCGTTTTAGGCATGATACCTCTTCTTTTCGACGTTCTTTTTTCAGCCTTAGCTGTTACCATTATGTTTGGTCTTGCTTTCGCAACGATTTTGACGCTCGTTGTCGTTCCTGTTTTTTATTCAATGTTTTTTAAAATAGGAGAAAAATAGGCAATGTTGTAACTTCATTTAAGAATGGAGCGAAGCCCCTTTTATGATTGTCGCCACAAAAGGGGCTTTTTATATCTTGATTTTATAATTCCTTTATGTAATATTAAAAATCATAATAGAGCTATTTAATTAGGATGTGGTGTTTATGTTAACTAATACGAATTACCAGATAGCTCTTCTTTCTCTTCTTGCTTCTTTAGGGGTAGAACTTATGAATGTTTCTTGGGACCGATCAGATGATGTTTTGGAGAAAGGTCTATCTCTTTTTGGTCAACTTCTTAATGTAGACCGCAGTTACATTTTTTTGTTTGAGGGGGATATTTCCAGGCAAATTGCAAGCAATACTCATGAATGGTGCGCTGAAGGTGTAACCTCTTTTAAAAATGAATTACAATCTCTTCCTACTAATAAATTTAGATGGTGGAGTCGTAAAATAAAAAATGATGAAATTATAGATTTACCTTCCCTTTCCGATATCCCTGACGATGCTACTCAAGAAAAAATGATTCTTGTTTTCAAGGAATAATATCATTGTTGGTTGTTCCGATGACTTATAGGGGGCATTCTATAGGTTTTATCGGCTTTGATTCAGTGCGAGAACGTCGTTTTTGGACAGATGAAGAAATCTCTACGTTACGGCTTTTGGCAGGGATTTTTTCAAGTGCCTTAATTCGTTGGCAAAACGAGAAAAATGTTGCAGAACTTACGGAAAAATTAGAAAGTCAATTTCAGCAGACATCAAAAGATCTAAAACTTGTTCTTGAAAGTATTGGTGAAGGGTTTATTGAAATAAACAGTCAAGGTAATTTCCTTCACGTGAATAGTTCGTATTGCCAGATGATAGGGTATAACAGAGAAGACCTTCTTTCTATGACTTTGGCAGATGTGTGTCCTGAATTTCAAAAAAACCGGGCTTTTTTTAATACACTAAAAGAAAAACAAGGAACGCTGTCTTATTTTCATCACACTCATAAAGATGGTCATGTTTTAGAACTTACAGGTAACGGTTGTCATGTCCCTTATGATAATGGCCGTTTTTTTATTTTTGTATGGGACGTAACTCAAAAGCGTCAAATGGAGCGAGATTTGCGTGACGCCTTAGCACGATATGACCGTTTAATTGAAAACGCTGGAGAAATTATTGCTCGTTTTGCCGTCGATAATCTACAAGTTGATATGCTTAATCCGGTAGGAGAAAAATTGTCGGGCTACTCTCTTGAGGATTTTCAAAAAGATCCAGGTCTTACATATCGTTTAATGGATCCTGATTCTATGGAGACTTTTCAAAGAACATTAGAAATTCTCACAAAGAAAAAACAGAAAATAGACTCCATTGTTTTGACGTGGACCGTAAAGGGAGGACGTCGTATTGATCTTGAGCATACCCTTATCCCATTAAAAGATGAGCAAGGTGTAGTCAGATATGTGGAAAGTATTGCACGTAATGTAACAGAACGGCTTCGTATGGAAGAACTTATTCGCTACCAAGCAACACATGACGCCCTTACGGGACTTCCGTACAGATTGCTTTTTATTGATCGCCTGAATCAGGCAATAAAGCACGCCCTTCGCAGTGGGACCCTTGTAGCTGTGGCTTTTATGGATCTTGATAATTTTAAGAATGTCAATGATACCTGGGGGCATACTATGGGTGATAAGTTACTTGTTCAGGTTGCACGAAGACTCGAAACGATTTTACGAGATGTTGATACAGTTGCTCGAACAGGAGGAGATGAATTTCTCTTTGTGTTTACGGATGTTTTTAGTACAGAACAGGTTCTTTCAATTGCAAAGAGAATGCACATGACTCTTTCTTCTCCTTTCCATATAGACGAAATTGAAATTGCTATAACTCCTAGCATAGGAGTGAGCCTTTTCCCTGATCATGGGACTGACATTAATACATTACTGAAAAAAGCTGATTCTGCAATGTATTGTGTAAAACGCCGAGGAAGGAACGGAATAAAAATGTGGAGGGATTCAATCAAATAGATCTTTTATGGAGGTGCTTTTATAGATGACTTTTATTAGAAGATTCTGCTTCTTGGTTATTATTTCTATAGGAGTGGTTTTAAGTTGTTCCTTTCGAGGAGCAGCGGAAGAACCACTCCTTGTTTTTTGCGGAGCGGGTCTCATGAAACCGATGGACGAAATAAAGGTTTCATTTGAAGAAGAGACAGGCCTAACTGTTCGTATTGTTTACGGTGGTTCAGGAGAACTTTTTGGCATGATTTCTACAAGAAAAGAAGGGGATGTCTATATTCCAGGTGCGGAAAAGTATATTGAAGATGCACTACGTGAAAAAATGATTGTGGAAGACGAAATAACTGTTATTTGTTACCATGTTCCCGTTATTCTTGTTCCCAAAGGAAATCCCGCTCAAATACACTCTTTGGCAGATTTAGCTAAACCAGGTTTAAGACTTGCTTTAGCTGATGAAAAGGCAGCTGCTATCGGTAAGACAGGTAAGGCTATCTTAGAAAAGAATGCTCTTTACGAAGATGTGAAAAAAAATGTTGTAGTAAAACCTGGAACGACGAACCAGCTTTTGATGTATGTTGCAACATCTCAAGTCGATGGAACAATAGCATGGCACGATCAATCCACATGGGCGCAAGCTGATCAAAAGGTCGAAATTGTATCCATTCCCATAACGCAAAATAGTGTTAAAACAATTCCTGCAGCTATTATTTCGTACTCAAAACGCACAGACGATGCCCTTGCTTTTATAAAATACCTTGTTGCAGATTCAGGCAAAGTCGCTTGGAAACGTTGGGGTTTTCCTCTTGAAAAACCGGTAGAGTAATGAAAAATACGCTCTTTAAGCTATTTTTGTGGCTTATTTTCCTATTTTTTACAGGATTACTTTTCGCTGCCATTCTCTCGTTGTTTTTTATGTTGAATTTAGACGATATCCTTATTAATTTACGATCGGAAGAAATGTTTTATAGTTTGAAACTTTCGATCTTTTCGAGTGCTCTCTCTACATTCATTGTTATGGTTGTAGCTGTATCTTCTGGTTATGTGCTTGCTCGGTTTCAATTTCGAGGCCAACATTTATTTCGAACGATTATTGATTTGCCTATGGCTCTACCCGAATTAGTTTTAGGTTTATGTTTACTTTTACTTTTAGGGCAGGGGCCTCTTTCTCTCTGGTCTAAAAATATCGTTTTTTCAAAAGAGGCAATAGTAATTGCTCAAATTTTTACAGCGGCTCCTTATGCTATTCGTATTATGTACGGGACTTTTTGCAGCATAAATCCACGTTATGAGCTTGTTGCGAGAAGTCTAGGGTGTGATCTTGTCAGTTGCTTCTTCAGAGTTTCCCTTCCAATGGCTAAGGGGGGTTTTTTAGCAGCTATTGTAATTGCTTTTGCTCGAAGTGTTGGTTGTTTCGGTACAGTATTAGTTCTCGCAGGAGGGACTCGTATGTATACAGAAACCCTTCCAATTGCTCTTTTTCTTAATATATCTTATGGGAATTTACCAGTCGCTATTACTGCTGGCGTTGTTCTTATTGTTATATCTTTGCTTTCTATCCTTATTTTTGAATGTATGAATCGAGATGTTTTTGTATGACCCCCCTTTTAGAAGTAAGCAATCTGTCGGTGGAACTTGGAATCTTTTCTCTTAGAAATGTCTCTTTTCAAGTAGATGAAGGAACATATTGTTGTGTTATAGGTGCTTCTGGGGCTGGAAAAAGTGTTTTGCTTGAAACTATAGCGGGAGGGTTTGTTCCTTCTTCTGGAAAGGTCTTTTTAAATGATGTAGATATAACATCTTGGCCGCCGGAAAAAAGAAAATTAAGCATCGTCTATCAGGATTATATGCTATTCCCTCATCTTTCTGTTTTTGAAAATATAGCTTTTGGCCTTCGAAATCAGAGGATGCCCCATAGTGATATTAGAACTCAAGTCTATTCTATGGCTAAAATGTTGCAAATAGAGCCTCTTTTACAACGGAACGTTACAACACTATCTGGAGGAGAGCAACAACGGATTGCTTTAGCTAGAGCTCTTGTTATACGGCCTCAAATTTTGCTTTTAGATGAAGCTTTTAGTGCCCTTGATATAGTTACAAGAGAGCGAATGCGCAAATGTATCAAGGCGTTAGTTAAAGAGCTTGGAGTTACGGTTTTACACGTTACTCATGATATGGAAGACGTATGGACATTGGCTACTCACGTTGTTGTTATTCAGAACGGCTGTCTTTCTCAAATTGGGAGACCAGATGATATCTTTCAAAAACCTCAATCTTTTCATGTGGCTTGTCTTGTGGGAGCAAAAAATATTTTTGAAGGGGAGGGATGTGACACCTTAGAAGGAGAACCTTATGCCATAGATGTGGATGGAGTATTTATCCGCACAACAGATTATGTAAAACCCAACGAGAGAGTTGCTCTCTCTATCCGTCCAGAAGAAATTATTGTAGCCACAGAGCCATTTTATTCGTCTGCTCGTAATGTTTTAAAGGTAAAAGTTGATGAGGTTTCTTTACGTGGCCCGCTTGTCTGGATTCGTACACAATGGAATTCAACCTTTATCTATACCGTTGTAACGAGAAGTGCCTTTGATGAGTTGCATCTTAGAGAAGGAGGGCATTGCTTTTTGATGTTTAAGGCTCGTTCTGTTCGAGTCCTTTTTCATCTATAGAGAAAGGCAAGCGAGAGTTTCAACGTGGTATGTATTAGGGAAAAAGTCGTAAGGCGTAATATGCTTTACTTCATACCCTTTTTCTTCAAGGTAGAGAAGGTCTCGTGCGAGAGTTCCTGCACTGCAAGAGAGATATGCTATACGCTGTGGACGTGCTTTTATTGCAAGCCATTCGCGAACATCGGGTTCGATTCCTGTTCTGGGGGGATTCACGTAGGCCAGTCTTTTATTTATTGGGATTGATTTAATCCATTCATTGAGTTGCGGCAGGCGTTGACTGCATGTTCCCCGTAAAAGACGCGCACCTGGTGCGTTAATCGCGGCATTTTCAATGGCTTCAGCTGAGGTTTCTACACCTATTGCTGCGGAACCAGCATCCGTCCATTGTCGAAGAGTGGCTCCGCTTCCACAATAGAGATCGAGAATACCGCTATCTTTTTGAGGGGAAAGAAATTTAATCGTTTCAAGAAGAGAGTGGTTGTATAGTTCAGGAATTAATTGCTGAAAAGCTGTGGGGCCGTATATAAGACCGTGTTCATTGTAAGAACGAGGCTTTCCCCATAGTAGTTTCCAAACTCCACTGCCAAAGAGCCTTCTTCCAGCACTTGGGTGAAGGTGAAGCCAGAGTCCTTCCAATCCAGTTTGGTTAAGGCTGTTTAGTGTGTTTTTTAACCAATCAAGGTTGGGCAACTCTTTTGTTTTTAATATAAGTGTAGCTTGTGCGCCTGCCTGTACATAAATCGAGAGAGGAAACAGCGTAAATGGAGGCATGTTCGAAGAAAGCCACGCAAGCACATTCTTAACAGTTGCGGAATGAATAGGACACTCTTGCAACGAAATGACCTGCTTGCGCACGTTCATTCCAAATATCCAACGATATGAGTTCCATTCAGCTATCAGACTGACTTTATTTCTATATCCCCAACGTCTTTCTGGTAACGGGGAAACAATTGGGTTTAAGGCGTATGTCCAATGAGACAAAACTCCTTTTAGCCATGTTTCTTTTTGAATTTCACTATCTTTTTGACTCATCATGCGATGGGCACAAGCTCGGCATTTTAGGTTGCAGCCAACAGGCAGTTTATTCATAAATCAGACAGTCTCTTTCTTTAGTTTTATGATGTAGCACATATTATAGCGTAAGATTTTTTTGTTTCTTTGTTTTTATAAAAGGTATAGGGGGGTAATTTTCTGAGGCCTTTTTCTTAGGTTAAACATGCCTAACGTTTCAGTTCTTCAGTTTTCATAATGCTATACTTTATATGTATTTTTATTATATCTCTGTTGCTAGACTGTTGTATTAGGAAGGTACATGGAGAAAACATATGATGATGGAAAAGGAAGAATCTCTCGAAAAGATTTATTTTAAAAGTTTATTTAATAACGCTCCAGATTCCGTTGCATTAGTTGATACTGATGGATACATATGCGATGTTAATTCTTATTTTGAAACAGTTTTTAAAGTAAAAAGAGAAAATATTATTGGTCAATCTGTTATAGGAAGTACTATCCCGGTTTACTTTCACGAGAGAGCTATTCGAACTTTCGATTTAATATTGGAAGGAGAGAGAGGCCCTTTCAATGATGTTTTGTGTGTCAAGCATGATCAGACAACTTTTCCCTGTCGTGTTTCCGCGATTCCGATCTTCTCTGATTCGGAAATAATCAATGCGTATATTATTTTTCATGATCTGACTGAAGAGTATGAAAGAGATAGGCAGCTTTTATACGCTTCCGCTGTAGTAAAGGAGAGTCCCGTTGTCCTCTTCAGATGGAAAACGACAGAAGGATGGCCTATTGTTTATGTGTCAGAGAATGTAAGTCGTTGGGGGTATATTCCTGACTATATATTGGCAGGAGAGAAAAGTTATCTTGATCTGATTTACGAATTAGATAGACAAAAGGTTATTAACCAAGTGAAGGCCCATGAGGAAGCTGAAGATGAAGAGTACGAAATGGAGTATCGAGTCGTAACTGGGGATGGCCAAATTATCTGGGTTGACGAACGAACTTCTGTCTTTAGAGACGATTATGGTAAACCTGTATATTATCAAGGCACCGTAGCAGACGTAACTGCCCGCAAAAATGCAGAAATTGCCCTATCAAACAATCTAGAAAACGTAAGACGCGCGTGGAATCAGACCATTGAGGTTATGGCACTTACTTCAGAAATGAAAGATCCCTTTAGTGTAGGGCATCAGAAAAGAGTGGCTTCATTATCTCGGGCAATAGGTGAAGAGCTTGGACTAGAGAAAGAGATTGTTGATAACCTCGAAAAAGCAGCTTTGGTTCATGATATTGGGAAGGTAGAAATTCCCTCTGAGCTTTTAAATAAGCCTGGTCCTCTAACAGATGTTGAATTCAAACTTGTGCAGACTCATTCGGAAGTTGGTTTTATCATTTTGAGTCGTATAGAACTTCCGTGGCCTTTGGCTGAAATAGTATATCAGCATCATGAGCGTATGGATGGCTCAGGCTATCCTCGTGGTTTGAAGGGAGATAAAATTTTATTAGCTTCTCGAATTATCGGTGTAGCTGATATCGTAGAAGCGATGGCCTCCCATCGTCCTTATCGTCCGAGTCTTGGAATAGATGTAGCACTTGAAGAAATAGAAAAATTAAAAGGTACAGCTTTAGATTTAGACGTTGTGAATGTTTGTATTAAGCTGTTTAAAGAAAAGGGGTTTAGCTTTTAGCATATCGTTATTCCTACGGTTGTTTTTTACTTGATCCTGCTTTATAAAAAACATGGCAATATGATTTAAGACCATAGAAAGGAGGGAACGCTGTGTCTCGAATTGGTAAAATAATTTTTTTGATGAGCATTATTTGTGTAGGGAGCATCCTTCTCATGACTCAACCCCTTTATGCTGAAGCTAGAGATGTTCGAGTAGATCTCGGAGCAGACGAAAATAAATTAAGATGGTATATGGTAAAAGTCGATGAAGTTGAAGGAATGCCGCTAACAACATTACGTGTCTATTATGCAGCAGCTGCTGGAAAGAAAAAAATGGTTCAGGCCTTAGTTTCTGAGGCAAATCTGGATGAAGCGAAGGCTCAAACTCTTTATTTCAGCGAATATGACTATGTATTTCATACCACGGATAATACATATGGCATATCATCTGCCCGTCATTACGATATGGGAGGGCATGAGCTTTTTTCTGCTGACGTGAATTTTCAGGATATGCAGTGGATGGATGTCCTTGAGAACTCCATCCCTTATAAAGCACGTGCAGCCTATAATAAGCTTTAATTATTTGTCTATATAAAAGGTAAATTTTTTCTTCTCAAAAATATCAATACAGTGGTTTACTACTGAGGAGTCGAAGGTTATTCCGGCTCCTCTTTTTATTTCCTCAAGAGCTTCTTCTATTGTATGTGCTGGGCGATACGAACGTGGCGATGCCATTGCCTCTATAACATCGGCAACAGCTAATATACGAGCTTCAAGAAGAATATCTTTACCTTTCAACCCTTCAGGATATCCAGATCCGTCCAATCGTTCATGATGTTGAAGCACTATTTCTGCTACAGGCCACGGGAAGCGAACATTTCGCAAAACTTCATAGCCGAACCGAGGGTGTTGTTTTACAACATCATATTCAAGAGGAGAAAGAGTTGCAGGTTTAGTGAGTATTTCTGAAGGAATATATAGCTTGCCCAAGTCATGTACGAGAGCAGTATTATATACGGCTTCTATTACCGCATCCGGTAAACCCATTTCGCGTGCAATTGCCAGAGATAATTGTGCCACTCTGTTTTGGTGTCCATAGGTGGAATTGTCTTTCATTTCGATAACATTGCCTATAGTAGATATTGTAGAGTTAAAAGTTTCTTTGAGTCTGTCAATTGTTTGGAGCAAAATTTCTTGCTGTTTTTTCCGTTTAAAAGCTTCTCCAAGTGTTTCTGCTAAAATTTTTAGACTTGAAGCATAGCGAATAAAATGCCATGGTTGAGATGTTTTATTTTGCACCAAAAGAAGAACAGTCGCATTGCTTGATCCGTTATCAATGGGGACTATGTTCACATTAAAAAGACATCCTTTAGAGTCTTTTATATCAACTTCAATGGGTTCGTACCTTTTAAAGAGTTCTTGTTGTTCAGGAGTGAGGTCTAGTGTAATTGTCTCTTTTAAGAGATTACTATTTTGAAATACATATGAATTCCAGACGTGAAATAGACGAAAAGATGAACTATCTTCTTGAGGAAAATAAAGCGCGCATGAAAGCAAACCAAGGCGTGTTCCAATTTCTTGAAGAACACTTTTTATTGTTTCATCGAAGGGACCTGAAAGTACCAATCTTGAAGAAACAGTAGAAAGTAACGTTTCGAGATGAAAACGTTGGGCTAGTGCATTTTGTTGGTTTTTTTGATGTGTAATATCTCTAAAAAGCAAAAATGCTTCCTTTTTGTTATTCGATAACAGAACAGGAAAGCCGCTAATTGAAACGGGAAAAGTAATTCCATTATTTTTAGTTCTATACCTATGTACATCTTTGATAGGATAAGAAATAGCTTTTTGAACCAAGGAAAGGTTATCTTTATGACTTGAGCTTGATTGGCTAATAATTTGACCAACTTCTTTCCCTTCGATGTCTTCGTCTGTATAGCCGAACATACGGCGAAACCCATTATTAGCCAGTATGATACATCCTTGCTCATCGATAGCAACAATTCCATCAGGAGCTCCATCCATAAGTCCGCTAAGGTTTTTCTTTTCCTTTATTAGCTTTAAATTAATAAAACGTCGCCGGTATATCTTGAAAAGGAGCAGCAGGATCAATGTTACTAAAGTAGCGATAACGACAAAATTGATAGTTATCAATCGAAAATTATCTTTTATATCTTTAAAAGGGTCTTTTATAATGGTACTTCCTGCCGGAAGTTTCTCTTGGGGAATAGCGTGTTTTTTTAACTCTCTATAGTTAAAAATCCATTGTGCCATTTCACTTTCATTAAAAGGTATCTCTGATGGTTTCTTTCCATGCATAATTTCAAGAGCCATCTTCGCAGCCAATATTCCAAAGCGCTCTCCTGAATGGATTGCTCCGCCAATGATCCCATCCTTTCCTATAGCTTCTGGTAGATTGGAGTAAATAGGAAAATCTCCTGTAAAACAAAGTTTTTTAATGCTTTCATCAGTACTTAAAAACATCTTTTCTTTACTTGAGGCCAAAGGAGAAGCAAGCAATATGGCTGTATTTTGGGGATTTTGCTCTGATAATATAGAACATACCTTTTCTATAGGATATGACATTAAAAAACTAATATTTATATACTGCTTTTTATCTTGAGCAATATGTAAAAGTATGTTCATGTTTGTTTCGCTGATTAGTGAACTATCGCCTATAACAATTATTTTTTTTAGATTTGGATGAAAACGAATAATCGCATCAATCGTTTTGTTATAAGGTATATGTTTTACTATCCCCGTGAAGCTTTTTCGTAAAGATGACTCTTTTAAAAGAGATATGTCACTTATCCCTGTAAATACTACTGGGGTATTGGGGAAAACCTTGTTTCTGAAACGGACAAGAAAGCGAAAGGCCTCATCCCCCTCGCTAATAATGACGCGGAGATGGAAAGGGAAATACTTCATGAAAAATTGTTCTTGTAACGAACTATTTATTGTTTGATTGAGTAAACGTTGACTATCCATGTACTCTGTAAACGGGTCTATTTGTAAGTCGCTTTTTTGAAAAGTAGACAGAATGCTCTGAGAGAGGCATTCTGTCCATGCGTTTTCTTGATCATAAGAGTGGAGGATGAGAATAGGAAGTTTATCACGACAAAAAACTCCCTTCGGGGCAATAATGAACACCCCTAAAATGAAAAGAAAATAAAGTTTTTGAAGAACCTTTTTCTTTTCCTCCATTTTTTCCTCCATTAACAAGTATTTATATTAGTTTTCTTCTAGATCACTCTTTTTCATAGAAAGGGAAATACGCTTTCTTCCCAAATCTATTCCCGTTACAGCGACCTTTACACGTTGCCCTGGTGAAACGATAGCATGCGGAGAAGCGACATATTTATCAGAAATTGCACTTATGTGCACGAGTCCGTCTTGGTGTACGCCAATGTCTACAAAGGCTCCGAAAGCAGTAACATTCGTTACAATTCCAGGAAGAATCATGCCTTTTTTTAGATGAGAGATTTCTGTTACGCCTTCTGCAAAGGCAAATTCCTCAAAACTGCATCGTGGGTCTCGCCCAGGTTTTTCAAGTTCTTCCATAATATCTTGTAATGTCGGGAGCCCTACTTCTTCTGTAATATATTTGGATATATCGATCTTTTTTCTAATATCTACTTTTTCAATAAGATCCTTCACCGTTACACTTAAATCGGAGGCCATCCTTTTTACCAATGTATAATTTTCTGGATGCACGGCAGTGTTGTCGAGCGGATTTTTCCCTCCTGGTATTCGTAGAAATCCAGCGCATTGTTGGAATGATTTTGGGCCAAGACGTGGGACTTTTTTTAGGTCGTTTCGTGACTCAAAAAGTCCGTTTTCTTCTCTGTATTTTACAATATTGCTGGCTAACTGAGGGCCTATTCCTGAAACGAAGGAGAGAAGTTCATAACTAGCCGTGTTAATATCAACTCCGACTGCGTTAACACAACTGATTACAACATCATCAAGGGCTCTTTTTAAAGCCTTTTGATCAACATCATGCTGGTATTGACCAACTCCCAAAGAACATGGGTCAATCTTTATTAGTTCTGCTAATGGGTCCATAAGTCTTCTGCCTATAGAAACTGCACCTCGTACCGTTACATCATAATCTGGGAATTCTCTTCTGGCTGTTTCTGATGCTGAGTAAATCGAAGCGCCGCTCTCGTTAACCATAGTAATAATGATGTTTGAAGTGATAGGTAGCTCCTTTATAAAAGCTTCAGTCTCTCTTCCTGCAGTTCCATTTCCGATAGCAATAGCCTCTATAGAAAATGTATCTATTAGACTTAAAATTTTAGTTTGAGCTCCATCTTTTTTGTTTATTGGCGGATGTGGATATATGGTTTCATTATGAAGAAGGCTCCCCTGTTTATTCAGACAAACAACCTTACAGCCTGTTCTAAAGCCTGGGTCTATTGCCAAGATATTCTTATGTCCGAGAGGTGGTGTCATAAGAACTTCTCTTATATTTTGAACAAAAACGGAAATAGCTTCTTCATCGGCTTTTTTTTTGAGCGCATTTCGTAGTTCTGTTTCCATAGAAGGTGTAATGAGTCGCTTGTAACTGTCATTAATGGTTTCTTCGAGAAGAGAGGCTTCTTCCCCCTCACTTTTAATAAAAAGTTTCTTTAGCTGAGTAATGCAAAGGGCGTCATCAGGCCGTGCTCGAAGGGAAAGTTTACCCTCTTTTTCACCTCGAAATAAAGCTAAAATACGATGAGATGGTGTGCTGATAGCTCTTTCTTGCCACTCAAAGTAGTCTTTATATTTTTCCATTTCATCGGGTTCTTCCGAAGCCCGAGATGAATAAATAAAACTATGCTTGGCGAATATTTTGCGGCACAGGTTACGAGCCAGCGTGTCTTCACTGATTTTCTCGGCGATAATATCAAGAGCCCCTTGTATGGCTTCATTTTCATTTGCTATTCCCTTGTCTATGTCAATAAATTTTTGAGCTTCTTGGTGGGGAATAGTTCCTTCTTGATTCATAATTTTAAGCGCTAAGGGTTCTAGTCCTTTTTCTATAGCGGCACTTGCCCTTGTTTTACGTTTGGGGCGATAAGGAAGGTACAAATCTTCCAGTGTTGTCAGGTTATTAGCTGCATAAATCTTCTCTTCTAACTCTTCTGTAAGAATGTCGCGTTCTTGCAGTGATTTCAAAATAGAATCTTTTCGTTTAGTTAACTCTAGAAGTTCTTCTCGTCGATCTCGAATTTGTGTAATAGCTACTTCATCAAGACTACCTGTTGCTTCTTTACGATAACGAGCAATGAAAGGAACAGTGCAGCCTTCGTCAAAGAGAGAGAATACTGCTTGTACTTGTGTTGTTGAGATGTTCATCTCTAAAGCAATAGGTTTTTCAAATTTTGTTTTAGATTGGGCCATATAAGGTTGAACCTCCTGCATGAATCTTATTTTTAGTATAGTACCATGTTTTTTTGTTTACGCATTTGCCTAAAAAATGGTAAAATTTAAAATAGTTTAGAGGTGATTGCTGTGGAATCATGGAAAAAGATGATCTACAAGATGTTTGATTTACTTTATATTCCTGAGAGTTTGGAGAAAATAAAAGGACGTGTTGTTTTGCATGTCTCTGATACTCCTTCGTCTTTTTATTCTTGTTTAAATAAATTAGTTACTTTCCTTGATCCTTTGGCAATTATACATACTGGCGATCTTGTTGATGAAATAAAATTAGGATTATTACCAAATCGACTCGCCCTTTATTCTAAAAAATTACGTTTGTTAGCTCGGATTTTAGAAGGGGAAAAAAAAAGAAAAGTTTGTATTGTTACAGGAAATCACGATAACAAAGATGTTGTAGAGCAGGTTTTTCACACTAGCCAAATAGTAAATTGGAGTGGCTCTTTCGATGTTTGTGGTCTAAAATTAAATGTGAGCCATGATTTCCAGGGACTTCCTTCAATGGAAGGTGATTTAAATCTTTTTGGGCATAACGAATTTGTGCCTCAGAGTGATAGCAATAAAACATACTTGAATGGGTTAATGTCTATACATTGCATTGTTCCAGATAATGGAGATATTTATACATTACCATATCCGAGATTTGTGGATCAAAATAGACTTTTGAAAAGAAAATGTGGATTATAGGGCTAACTTTCTTGGGAAAAAGTCGTATTTGCTGATTTTTATTGCAAAACACTTGTCAAAAGCCGCACAATACGACTATACTTGATTTGTTTCAAATAGTGAAACTCGCTGATCCATTAAATGTTCCTGTTTTTATATTCTTGCGGCGCTACTCAAGGGAGGTCGAATTTCATGGAAGTGCTCAAAGTCTCTGCAAAGTCGCAACCAAAATCCGTCGCTGGCGCTATCGCAGCAGTTCTTCGCGAAAAAGGGGCGGTTGAGGTTCAAGCAGTGGGAGCCGGTGCGGTTAACCAATCAGTGAAATCTATTGCTATCGCCCGGGGTTATGTAGCTCCTAATGGAATTGATCTTGTTTGTATTCCGGCTTTTGCCAAGATTGAAATTGACAACGAAGAAAGAACGGCCATTAAGTTCCAACTCGAGTCACGTTAGAAATTAGTCTTTTATGCCGTAAGGAAGCATGAGACAGGCGTAACGGTGATTAGGCCGTTGCGCTTTTCTATTTTATAGCCTTCCATTTTTTTACTGGAGAATTTTTCAACGAATGATTATACTTACCTGCATAATGTATAAAACAATAGAATGATTATGTGCAAACGTTTTTTATGTTTGTTTTAGTTTATGGGAGGGAGTTTTTATGGTAGATATAAAAGCGCCGCGTGGTGTCAGGGATATACTCCCAGAAGAATCTTGGAAATGGGCTTATGTCTTAAACGTTGCAGCAGAAGTTGCGCGAGATTTCGGATATTCGGAAGTTCATTTACCTATTTTTGAGCACACGGAACTTTTCTCACGCGGAATAGGCGAAACAACTGATGTTGTTGAAAAAGAGATGTATACTTTTGAAGATCGCGGTGGACGAAGCCTTACGTTACGTCCAGAGGCAACGGCTTCAATGATTCGTTGTTATTTAGAGAACAAACTGAATAATGGAGCTCAACCTGTTAAACTGTGGTGTGCTGGTCCGATGTTTCGTTACGAGCGACCACAAAAGGGGCGTTATCGTCAATTTTGGCAGTTGGATTTTGAAAGTATAGGTTCAGAAAATCCTATGATAGACGTGGAAGTTATTGCCTTGTCTCTTGAATTATATAGACGACTTGGTCTCCAGAATTTAGAGGTCGTTATTAATTCAGTAGGGTGTCCTGAGTGTCGCCCAACATATAGAGAAAAATTAAAAGAGTATTTCAAACCACAGCTTGATAAACTTTGTAAAACATGCCAAAGTCGATTTGATCGTAACCCTCTCAGAATTCTTGATTGTAAAAATCCTGATTGCAAAGAGATTACCGAGGGTGCTCCCGATATTTACTCTAGCCTTTGCGATGATTGTCGCAGTCACTTTGATAAAGTACAGGAAAGATTGAATAGTATAGGAGCCCATTTCCATATAGATAAACGGCTTGTTCGCGGCCTTGATTATTATACAAAAACAGCGTATGAAGTTCTTTCAGGAGCTTTGGGAGCGCAAAATGCTGTATGTGGTGGGGGACGTTATGATAACCTTGCAGAAACGATTGGTGGCCCATCTACGCCGAGTGTTGGTTTTGCTGCTGGTCTTGAAAGGATTGTCCTCGTGATGGAAGAACAAAATTGTTCTTTTGGGGCTCGCCCTGATCTCGATGTTTATGCTATCGGACTTGACGAAGTGTCGCGAGAGGAACTATTCAAAATCCTTACGGAACTAAGACAAGCAAATATTGCAGCAGACATGGATTACATGGGACGTGGTATGAAAGCTCAATTTAAATCTGCAGCAGCTTCTGGAGCCCGTTTTGCTTGTATTCTTGGTGGCGATGAATTGGCCAAAGGAGTAGTCAACGTAAAAGACCTTGAAACTGGCGAACAGGAAGAGGTTAAACGAGCCACTATTCTTAATTATATTCAAAGTAAATTATAGAAGTAATAAAGAGTCTATAAAGTAAGTTTGCCGTGTGGTGGAGGTTATAGAATGAGCAGGTCGGAACATTTTGATGCATTCTGGAAGCGCACAGAGATGTGCGGAGCCCTTCGTCTTGAAGATGAAGGACGACAAGTAGTTTTAAACGGTTGGGTACGACGTCGGAGAGACCTTGGAGGACTCATCTTTGTTGAGCTATGGGATAATACTGGAGTTACCCAAGTTGTCTTTAATCCTGAAATTGTGCCAGAAGTTCATGAACGAGCCAAAACATTACGTAGTGAATATGTTATTTCTGTTCGTGGCAAAGTTGGGAAGAGGCCGGAAGGTACAGTAAATAGTTCTATGAAAACGGGAGAAGTAGAGGTTGTTGTCGAAGACTTTTTGTTGCTTTCTCCTGCCGCCCCTCTGCCTTTTGAAATATCGGATGCTACAGACAAAGTCGATGAAAATTTACGGTTGCGTTATCGCTATCTTGATTTACGGCGAGACAAGATGCAAAAAAACTTGAGAATACGAAATAGGATTACTCGATATACAAGAGATTTTCTTGCACAGCATGGCTTTATAGATATTGAAACTCCAATGCTGACCAAATCGACTCCAGAAGGAGCTCGGGATTACTTAGTTCCAAGTCGTGTAAATCCAGGGACTTTCTTTGCATTGCCACAATCGCCTCAGATATTTAAACAAATTTTAATGATAAGCGGCTTTGATCGATATTTTCAGATTGTAAAGTGTTTCAGAGATGAAGATCTTCGTGCAGACAGGCAGCCTGAATTTACACAGATTGATATGGAAATGAGCTTCATAGATGAGGAAGATATATACGCTCTTATTGAGGAGTACATGGCAGGCCTTTTCGAAGAGATAGCTTCTGTGAAAATTCCTACACCATTTAGGCGGATGGAATATTGGGAAGCTATGGATCGTTTCGGAAGTGACAAGCCAGATTTGAGAATACCCTTTGAAATTCATGATCTGGGCGCGGTCTTTAAGGAGAGTGAGTTTGTTCCATTTAAGGAACTTATTGATAAAGGCGGATTTGTACGAGGGTTGCCTTTGCCTGGAGGAGCTTCCCTTTCTAGAAAAGAAGTTTCTCTTGTTGAGGAAAAAGCAAAGAAGCTTGGAGCTAACGGACTTGCATGTTTCCAACTCAAAGAAGGAAAACTTAAAGGACCATTGGCAAAGTTCCTTTCGGATGAGTTGCAACAACGTTTGATAGAGACAGTTTCTTTGAAAGAAGGAGACGCCTGTTTTGTTTTAGCAGATCTTGATCGTTTGACAGTAAGCCAGATTTTAGGTCAGCTTCGTTTAGAACTTGCAAAAGAGCATGGTCTTATTAATAGCGGAAAATGGGAGTTTTTGTGGGTTGTACACTTCCCACTTTTTGAGCGTGACGAGGAAGAAAATAGATGGGTTGCTGTTCACCATCCCTTTACCTCTCCTGTTCTGGAGGATCTTGAATTATTGGAGAGTAACCCTCAAAAAGTCAGATCTCGTGCTTATGACTGCGTATTAAACGGGAACGAGGTTGGTGGAGGTTCTATTCGAATCCACGACCCAGAAGTTCAAGAAAAAGTTTTCGAGTGTTTGGCTTTTAGCAGAGAAGAGGCACGAAAGCGTTTTGGATTTTTGCTAGACGCATTAAGTTCAGGAACACCTCCCCATGGAGGAATTGCTTTTGGTGTTGATCGTCTTGTAATGCTTTTGTGCGGGGCTACATCAATACGCGATGTTATGGCCTTCCCAAAGACGCAAAAAGCGCAATGCTTGATGTCGGGGGCACCTTCTGTTGTAAGTTTAGATCAGCTTCAGGAACTTTATATTGAAAGTGTTGCCCATATTGAAGAGGATTAAAGGAATTCAAAAAAGGCCGGATTTAAATCCGGCCTTTTTTAACATTCTTATATTTTGAGAAAGGAGCTGTTAGATATGATTCACATCTATTATGTGGGACATTCTGCTTTTCTTATCGAAACAGAAAAGGAGAAATTTCTAATCGATCCTTTTATTACAGGTAACCCTCAAGCTGTAGATACTCTTGATTCTTTCGATAAGATTGATTACATCTTTGTGACCCACGGTCACGGAGATCATTTAGGAGACACAGTAGAAATCTGTCGGCGTACTCAAGCGATCGTAATTTCTAATTTCGAGATTTCACAATATCTGGGAAAAAAGAACATTTCGTGTCATCCAATGCATATTGGCGGTTCTTTTGAATTTCCCTTTGGCAGGGTGAAAATGACTCCAGCTCTTCATGGATCCGACCTTACTGACGAAAATGGAAATGTTGTAGCAGGGGGAAATCCATGTGGTTTTCTCATCGAGATTCACGGTCAAAAGATATACCATGCTGGTGATACCGGTCTCTCAATGGAAATGCACCTTTTGAAAGAAGAGCACGTCAATGTCGCCCTTCTTCCTATTGGTGGCAATTTTGTAATGGATATTTATGATGCTGTAAAGGCTGTAGACTTTATTCAACCATCAATCGTTGTACCGATACATTACAATACATTTGATCTTATTAAGGCGAATCCAAAAGAATTCGCAACCCTTGTAGGTAAAAGAGCAAATGTCAAAATATTAAATCCAGGAGACGAATTGATTCTGAAAGCGTAATTTACACTCCTAATATCGAAGTTCATATGTAGGATAATATATTCGCTCATCATGCAAGCCTTTGGCTTGTCGTTCAAGCGCTTTCTTAGCTTGATCGCCCATGTTTGCTGCTAAAACAGACGTAAGAATGTGAATCAAGAAGATAGGCCCTATTATTGAACTGCCAAAAGTAGGGCTCATATCGCTGACAAAGAAAGAAAGTTTGGCGAACTTACATACAGGGGCAGCTGGACTATCAGTAATCGTAATAATCCGAGCTCCTCGTTCAGCTGCCAACTTTATCGAGTCCGTAACCTCTATTACATAGCTAGGCAATTCGCAAACAATGACAATATCTCCTTTTTCTATCGCTCTTGCTTGCTCGATAAGAGCCAGAGATCCTCGCTTTAAAAGAACTCCTTTCAAACTTAACTCTAGAAGACGAGTATAAAGAGATTCGGCTACCAGAGCAGATATTCCCCAGCCTACGCAAAAAATAGTCTTGCCTTCTTGCAACATAGAACAAAAAGTCGAAACCTGATCTGCCTGAATTTGATTCCACGTGTCGTCAATATTGGCATGTTCGAGACGATATATTTCATCGGGTATGTCTTTGTGATCTTTCATAATTTTCGAAAGCATGGCAGATGGATTAACTTGTTGTAACACCGTCTTTTTAAGAGCATCTTTCAACGATGCGTACCCATCGTAGCCAAGCATCCTTGCTACTCGAACAAGTTGTGCTTTGGAAACATCCAGCTTATCAGCAACCTCTCCGATAGATAAAAAAGCAGCTTCTCTTGAATTTGCAAGAATGTATTCAACAACCCGTCTTGCTTTGTTAGGCATACCATCCATTTTCTGCCTTAAGAGATCCAAAAAATCCTGATCAGACATAAAAACACCTCCATGTAGCAGAAAACCCTTTTAATAAGGTTCTGTGTACTTGAGTTTATTTCAAGTTATGATTTCCGTCAATAATGAACAAAAGTTAGTGAAGATTATCCCATATAAAAAGGCGATCTTTAGTTGCTTTAGGAGTTAGACCGGTCATTGAAGATAACACAGAAAGTCCCCAATTACCATGTCCACTGAATAAAGATATATCTTTCTTAAAAACAGTCCAGGGGCCTTGAGGAGCATTCTCTATTAATGCAAGAGCTAGTGCTATACTCTTGGCTAATTCTCCAAAAGCTGGATGGTGAGGTCCAGCTACCACAGATTCTTCTAAAGTTTCCGTTTCTTGAAGTCCCACACGTTGGACAGCGAACCCTAATTTTCGCGCATTATAAAGGAGAGAGCCTACCCAATGGGCAGCTTCTTCCACAGATAGCGGTTCATATCTTTGCATTATTAAAAGTTGTTCCAACGCTGTATTTCTTAGCACAAGACAAGGATAAAAACGAAGAGTCATTTCACAAGGCCCTTTTAGTTCTGCAAGTTTTTGTATGTCACTGAGAGAACTTTCCAAAGTTTGTTCAGGAAGTCCTACCATCATTTGAGCAGCTGCGCAAAAACCATTTTCCTGAATGAGATGAAGAGCGTGTAAAGCCTCCTTTTCAGAATATCCTCTATTGCAGAGAGAGAGAATATGATCATCAAGAGAGGATATCCCCAGCTCAATCATAGAAACGGGAAACTGTTTTAACCATTGCAGCCTCTCTTCGGAAATACACAGAGGATGAGTAGAGAAGCGAACACAACTACCAACAGGCGCTGTTTCTAACGCTTTTAGATATTCCTCCTGCAATGTCAATGGTTGACACGTAAAACTTCCGCCAAAATAACAAAGCTCAACTGGTTCAGAAAGCTCTGCCAGCATATTTTTGACTTCCCAAGGTGATGGTGGTTGATATTCTCCTGTTATGGCCCCCTGATCACAGTATATGCAGCGATGTGGGCAATTTCTCATAGGGAGGAAGACTGCTCTTCGTTTCATCTTTTTTCATTAGCCTTTCTGATCTATATTTTCGTTTTGCCAAAAAGAGACAGTTGCTTCTATAATTTGCTTTATGAAAGAGAGTTCATTTTTAGAAAAACGATAGCTCTTATACCAAATTTCTACGTCTTCTGCATTTTCGAGAACTTCTTCAAGGTGAACTCTTCCTGCTTCGTCTGAAGGAGCTCCTTTTACGAGGTCTGTGATTTCAACATCAAGAGCTTGAGCTAATTTCGCAAGAAGTTTCATTGATGGAAGTCGCCTGTTACTCTCAAGGGCTTGTATATAAATTCGACTCACATCAGTTTTATCTGCAAGGGCTTGTTGTGTTAGTCGTGCGGCTTTTCGTAATGTTTTAATGCGTATTCCTAAACTCATAGAATAGAAACCTCCATTTCAGCTTCGTTATCATATAATGTGTATTATAGAAACTTGATTACATATTGTAAATTACGTTGCAAAAAAAGCTCTCTTGACTGTTTTTACCTGCTGAATGATACTACATGAAAGGTAAAAATAAAGACTAAAAATATTTTGTTATTGACGAAGATAAAAGAAAGGGGAATAAAGACGTGGATTTCAGACAGCTTGAAAGCCTTGTAGAAATTCTTGAAAAAGGGAGTATTTCAGGGGCTGCAGCATCTTTAGGAATCTCCCAACCAGCGGTGAGTAAACATATAGCTCGTCTTGAAAAAGAGATGGGTATTAAAATTTTTGTAAGAGGACAGAAATGTTCTAAGCTTACAGTAGAGGGCGAGATCCTTTACAATTTTGCTAAGAAAGTTGTTTCTTCTTTGAATGATATAAAACGAGAAGTTTCTAACGCTTCAGCAGAAGTAGCAGGAACTGTCACTATAAGTGCCAGTTCAATTCCGGGAGATTTTGTGTTGCCATCGATGCTTGTCGAATTTCGCAAAGAATATCCTTCAATAGATGTTGAAGTTTACATATCTGATTCTAGAGAAGCTATCGAAAAACTCGTTACGAAAGAAGTGGATCTGGCTGTCACTGGATTTAGCCGCAATACTTCAGGACTAGAGTCGTATCCGCTATGTGAAGATGAACTCGTTCTTATTGTTCCACCGAATCATCCCTTAGCTCTACGGAAGTCAATAACAATGAAAGATATAGAGGCTCTTGATATTGTGGGGCGCGTTCCAGGTTCCGCTACTCGTAGATTATGGCAAGATGCTTTCAAAGAATATTACGGAGAAGAAAAAGAGCTTGGGTTAAGCTTTGGTCATGTGTCTGCTGTGGTTAATGCCGTTGAATCAGGTGCGGAGGCGGGGATAGTTTCAAAATTGGCAGTGGAGAAAAATCCTCGATTAGCAAAAATACCTTTTAGCCCGGCATTAAAGCGCTCTTTTTACATCACGTATGGCACAGTTTCTACCCGAGCAATGGAGTTGCTTATAGAGTTTTTGTCTGAAAGAATAAAAAAAACACAGGAGGTGTAACTGGTGTCGACGGACGTAGTTTTTGATCCAGTAGACAACGTTAAGGCTTTCCTTGATGAGAACGGTTACGAAGGAAATATCACCATAAGCAAGGAAACTATTTTTACGGTTGAGGATGCTGCTCATGCAGTAGGAGCACCTGAGGAACATATTTTGAAGACGCTCCTTTTGTTGGCTGATGAGGAACCTCTATTGGCTCTTATGTCGGGGCCGAATAGGGTTGATACAAAGAAAGTAAAAAAAATTCTGAGAGCTAAGAAAATAAAAATGGCATCTCCAGAATTTGTTTACGAATACTCGGGGTACAAAATAGGTGGGGTTTCTCCAGTTGGATATCCGGAAAAGATCCCCACTTTTTTAGATGAGGATCTTTTCCAGTATGAAACTGTATGGGCTGCTGCTGGTACTGATCATGCATTTTTCCCCGTTTCTCCCGAAGAATTATGCCGTCTTACGGAAGGAGAAAAAGCTGATATTAAAAAAGACCTATAGACGTTTTTCTGGAGCTAACGCTTCAAACCATTCGTCGAATTCTCGATTTAAATAAAGAGTTTTGAGGGGAATAATGCATATTTCAATATTGTGAAAAGTGACCGCGTGTAAGATATGACCAGCGAGGCATGTATGGTCGGGGCGACTAAATACTGCGTGTAAATGAGGATATATTCCTGCCTGTTTGTAACTGACGTTTCCACTCAGAGCAGAGAGTTCCATAACTTCGTTATACGTGACTTTTTCGTATTCCTTACCATTAAACCAACCGAAAGTGACGCTTGATACCATGCCTGCCGCCGAGACAATAACCGCAGAGTCAACATCCTGTTCTTTGCACACATAATTGATGGAATTATGGATGTCTTCTCCATCAGTGAGACGTATTACTATCATTTCATCAGTCGCTGCGTATTTCATTTCTACACCTCCCGGTGGGAAATGATCTTTTCAATATTGTATCATGGAACAGGCTACATTTTAAGAATATTAAGTTTCGTCTTACAATGGGGTGGTAGGAGTGTCGTTTTTTAACGTAGCACTTATTTTAATCGTAGGTATAGTCGCAGGTTTCTTAAATGTAGTCGCTGGTGGCGGAAGTATGTTGATGTTGCCTCTTCTCGTTTTTCTTGGAATGGATATGAGCGTAGCAAATGCAACGAATCGTGTGGGGATTTTCATGCAGAATCTTGTTGCGAGCGGGAAGTTCCACAAAGAGGGGGTTTTGCGTCCTAAGGAAGCGCTATTTTTTATTATTCCAGCAGCTTTAGGGGCAGTCGCAGGAACTTTCTTGGCTATAGAGCTCAATGAAATTTTTTTGCGAATTGTTATCTCTATTTTAATTTGTATAATGGCTGTTCTCCTCGTGATTAAGCCAAAAATGTGGGAAGGTACAGGCGTTCGCAGAGGTTCTCCATGGTTGCTTAGAATTATCTTTTTCTTTATAGGTATCTATGGTGGTTTTGTTCAGGCTGGAGTAGGCTTTTTCTTTATTTGGGCTTTTGTTGGTTTGACGGGATATGACTTGTTACATTCTAACGCAATTAAAGTTACAGTTATTCTATGTTACACAGCTATTAGCTTGCTCCTCTTCGCTTCTCGGGGATTAGTGCATTTACAGACAGGGCTTATTATTGCATGTGGCACGATGATAGGTGGCTTTTTAGGCGCTCGATTTAGTATTGCAAAGGGAAACAATTGGTTAAGATGGGTTCTAGCTACAGTAATTTTTGCGAGTGCAGCAAAAATGATTTTTGATGTTGTTCATATGTTGTAAAAGGAAAAAGAAGGCGAAGGAAATAAAATTCCTTCGCCTTCTTTTCTATTAACCATTATAGAGGTATTTTTGAAGATCTGGGCCTTTTAGCCCGGCGCCCAATCCGGCAGCTAGCTTTAAACGAGCCTGAAGTGGGCGTAAATTCCCACCATCATAAGCACCCAATTCAAGAAGTTTATTTAAACTTCCTTCGTAAGCAAAGAATTGACGAGTACGTCCCATGAAACATCGCGAGGTTATAACAACAGGAATATCATCTCGTATAATTTTTCTTAGAAATGGAATCCAAGAGGGCGGAACGGCGCCGTCGCCAAACCCCGCAATGACAAGACCATCCAGATCTTTATCCGTTGTTTCAGAAAGTATCTTGACGAGAATCTCGCCTCCTCCAAGATTTGCATATATTAACTCAACGTTTCTTGCTGGCACCAGATTTCCTTCAAGTATTTTCCCTCGTTTATATACCCTGAGTATATGAATATCTTCCCCTATTATTTCTCCAACGGGGCCTCTGTCTGGAGAAATAAAGGCGTTCCTTCGATGATTAGTTTCTTCTGTTATTTCTGCGGCGGCAAAAAGTTGGTCCTGCAGGCATATCATTACTCCCAGTCCCCAACATTTTTGAGAAGAAGCGGCATTAAGGGCTTGAGTTAAATTAATAACAGCATCTGTTCCGGCAAGGTCGTAAGGTAACGTTGCTGCTGTAAATATGACAGGCTGAGGATAGGCCCACAGAAGATCTGTTAAATAGGCCATCTCTTCTAGCGTGTCAGTACCACTTGAAACAACAATTCCGTCAATGCCATCGACAACGAGTTTATTCAATATTTGAATGAGATCAGTTGTCATACGTATAGAATAATGGCTGCTTGGTTGATGACTCCAATCCACAAGCACCACATTTTCCGTTAGGCTCTCTGGAAGCCATGAAAGCATTGTTTCTCCATTTAGGGAAGGCTGTCTTCCCGTCTCTTCATCTCTTTTTAATCCAATTTGCCCTCCAGCGACTACAAGTGCTATTTTCCCTCTCTTGGGCATTTGAGCATCCCTCCTCAGGTCCGTTAAGTTTACACGAGAAATAGGAAGAATGCATCTTTGTGTTTAGTAACCAAGATTCTCTCCTACAACTATAACGTGGGTTTTTCTTCCCATAGTGGGACGTTCCAAAATGAGTACAGCTCTGCAAACACGTGATTGACTATTGCAATTAACACAATGACCTACATGAGTACATGGAGTATCAATATTTAATCGAATAGCATTTGGAGGCGTAGCTTTATCTCGTATCCGTGCAAGGGCACTGTCTATATCTCGTGCTATTTTATTTATTCCTACAACAAAAATTAGAGTATTTGTACCCCATGCCATAGCACTCACTCTATTTCCTGTTCCATCAATATTAACAAGCATGCCATCTTGAGTCAGCGCATTGGAACTTGTTAGAAAATAGTCAGATAGAAACTCTTTTTTAAGAACCTCTTTCTTTTCTTCTGGCGAGAGAGAGGGATCCCAATGCTGAGCAATAGTACATCCTCGTTCTGAGAGTTTTTCAAGAGCGCCGATTTGTCTGATGGTGACGCTTCCAGGAATTCCAACAGTTGAATTTTGAGGGATGAGGTTTAAAACCTCATCGAGGGCTTGTTGACGATTGTCAGCATAGACCGCTTCAAAGCCTTTTGATGACAGGGCTTTTACAACTTCGAGACCTAACTGACGATTACTTGTAGATTGTGCGGCTGCAAATGGATCTTGTGAATGTGTCATATTCGTGCCTCCTTCTATTGCCCATAAGGGCCGAAGATCAACCTCCTTATAATTACAAGAAATGTGAAAAAAGTCCAGCTATGCTGTAAAGGTTTTTCTCTTGACACTCAAAGTGGTGAAGCGTATAATTTTTCTGTTTTAAGAGGAGGTTCGATTTTATTATGAACGAGGAAAATCTTCTTAAAGAACGTCTTTACCTTAACGAGCTTTATGATTTGTATGGCCCTCTTTTGACAGAAAAACAACGGAACGCCTATGAATATCATGAATTCTCAGATCTTTCCATTTCAGAGATAGCTGAGCGTTTAAATACATCAAGGCAAGCTGTTTTTGATCTTATAACAAGAGCGAAAAGCAGACTCGAAGAGTTGGAAGAACTCCTAAAGCTTCATGCTCGGATAACGAACCTTGAAAAGCAAATAGAGAATTTGGAAAAAAGTTTGTAGAGAGTTACTACCCCCTTTTCCTGGGAGGGATCGTATATATGTTTGAAGCATTGAAAGAACGTTTGGAATCTGTATTTGATGCATTAAAAGGGAAGGGTAAATTATCTGAGGAAGATGTAAGTTCGGCCTTAAGAGAAGTACGGCGTGCCCTTCTTGAAGCTGATGTGGATTACAAAGTAGTTAAATCACTTGTTGATTCAATTCGTGAACGCTGCGTTGGGCGTGAGGTTCTTGATTCCATAACTCCTGGCCAGCAGGTTATTGCCATTGTTTATGAGGAATTAGTTAGCCTTATGGGGGCTGATGTGGTTCCTTTTACCATTGCTTCTAAGCCACCAACTCTTTGCATGATGGTTGGTTTGCAGGGAAGTGGTAAGACGACAACAACAGTTAAAATAGCAAAGCGCCTTCAGAATGCGCACAGACCTCTTGTCGTTGCATGTGACCTCAGACGTCCGGCAGCTATAGAGCAGTTAAAAGTTCTTGCGCAACAAAGCAAAGTTGCTTTTTACGGCCCATCCGATAACACTCAAGATGTTCTTAAAGTTGCCAAAGAGGCTCTTGCCTATGCAGAGGCTCATCTCAATGATCTTGTTATTTTTGACACAGCAGGTAGATTACACGTAGATGAAGATTTGATGGATGAGCTTAGCCAATTGAAAGAACTTGTGCAGCCCCACGAAGTATTGTTAGTTGTAGACGCCATGACAGGGCAGGAAGCAGTAAAGGTAGCGTCCAGTTTCCACGAAAAACTGACTTTGACAGGGGCAGTTTTAAGCAAGTTGGATGGAGATGCCCGCGGTGGTGCTGCATTAGCTATTCGGGCAACGACGAATGTTCCTATAAAATTTGCAGGTATAGGCGAAGGCATTGATGCTATAGAGCTTTTTGATGCGCGACGAATGGCCCAGCGTATTATTGGTATGGGCGATGTTATGGGCTTGGCAGAGCGTGTTCAGCAGGTTACATCACAGGAAGATGTCGAAAAAATTACTAAAAGTCTTAAGAAAGACAAGCTTACCATGGAAGATCTTTTGTTGCAGTTTGAACAAATAGAGAAGCTTGGGCCTCTTGATAAGATTATGGATATGCTTCCTGGCATGGGAAAAATGAAAGAGTTGAAAAATGCGGAGCTTGACCCTAAACGATTAAAACAATCCAAAGCTATCATTCAGTCTATGACAATAGAGGAGCGGCGCAATCCTCAAATTATAAAGGGAAGCCGCAGGCGGCGCATAGCTGAAGGTTCTGGTACCAGCGTACAAATGGTAAATCAACTTCTTAAACAATATGATCAAATGAAACAACTTTGGAAATATATGGGGAAGGGCAAAAAGGGACCTCGTCTCCCTAAAGGTCTTTTTGGCGGTAAAGGTTTACCCTTCTAGTATCCATATAGGAGGGCAAAGAAAGAATAGATCTATTTTTTGTAAAAGCAGGAGGTGTCATAGTCAATGGCAGTTCGAATTCGTTTGGCCCGATATGGGCGTAAGAAAAACCCATTTTACCGGCTTGTAGTCGCCGATTCTAGATCACCGCGAGATGGACGTTTCATCGATCTTCTTGGAGTATATAATCCGATGGAAGACCCCGCAGTGATTCAGGTTGACGAAGAAAAGGCTCTTCGTTGGTTGAAAAACGGAGCGTCAGCTTCTGATACCGCTCGTGGCATATTGAAGAAAGCTGGCGTGTGGGAAAAATTTGCCGCAGAGAAAAATTCTGCTGAATAATGATGTCTAACTACCAGAATCTCGTTAAGTATATTGTCGATCACCTTGTTACAGACCCTGATCAAGTACTTATCACTTCAGAAATGAATGATCGCGGCATAGTGATGGTATTGATTAAAGTTGCGCCTGAAGATGTGGGGCGAGTTATAGGGAAACGTGGAGCTACAATTAATGCTATACGTTTAGTAGTCAAGGCTGCGGCAGTGAAAGAAAACGAAAGAGTGGAAGTTGATATCGTAGCAGACTGAGGTGACAGTCATGGAAAACCGTAATCTTGTAACTATAGGGCGTATCATAGGGGTACACGGAATTCGGGGGAGCATAAAAATTATGCCTCTCACTGATTTCCCTCGTCGTTTCCTTATGATGGAGAGCCTTGCAGTTTACGGTGAAGACGACTCTTTAATGACTGTTCTCTCCATTGAAAAGATTAGAATTGCTGAAAACAAGGGAGTTCTCATTGCCGATACGATGGAACTTCAGACAGTTGAAGAGGCAGAGTGCCTCAGGGGTGGTTTGATCAAAATTCCCGAGGAAGAAAGGTATGCTTTGGAAGAAGGGGAATATTGGGTTGATGATCTAATCGGTGTCGATGTGTATGAGAAAACAACTAATTGTTATTTAGGAAAAATAAAGGATGTTTTTTCTGCAGGGGAAATGGATATCTATGCCGTTATTTCAGAAGATGGCAAAGAACACTTTATTCCAGCAGTTTCAGAGTTTATCAAAGAAGTGGATATTGAAAATCAAACCATGAAAATAGAACTTATTGAAGGATTGTGGGAATAATGCACGTTACTATTATTACAGCATTTCCCGAGTTTTTTAACGACTTCCTTTCTACAAGCATTATTGGCCGGGCCGTTGAAAAAAAACTAATAGACGTCGACGTTATCAATCTTCGAGAATTTGGGCTTGGTAACTATCATCAGATAGACGACTATTCTTTTGGTGGGGACGGTATGGTTCTCATGCCAGAGCCTCTCACAAAAGCGTTGGAAAAAGCTCGACAGACTTCTTCTGGAATGTCAACGGTAGTCTATCCTAGTCCTCAGGGGGCAATGCTTACGCAAGAAATGGTTGAATCTCTTGCTAGTCGAGAGCACATCATCATTATCTGTGGGCATTATGAAGGAATAGACGAACGTTTTTCGGAAAAGTATGTTGATGTTGAAGTTTCCATTGGAGATTATGTTTTAACGGGGGGAGAAATTCCCGCTATGGCCATTATCGATTCTATGGCTCGCCTTGTTCCCGATGTGGTAGGGCGAAATGGTGCTGTAGAGGAGGATTCCTTTTTTAGAGGAATGTTAGATTTCCCACATTTCACACGACCGGCAGTATGGGAAGATAAAGAAGTTCCACCTGTACTTCTTTCTGGTAATGATAAGGAAATAGACAGATGGCGAAAGCAGCAGGCTGTTCAACGTACATTATGTAGACGTCCTGATTTGCTCAGTCGGGCGAATATTTCTTCTTATTTGGAGAAAGGTGTATATGTGGCCTTAGTGCACCATCCTGTAATTGATCGTTGTGGGGAAAAAACAACAGCAGCGCTTACAGGGTTGGATCTTTCTGATATTAGTCGTTCTTGCCGTACCTATGGGGTGCGGAAGTTTCTTGTAATAACTCCTTTGAAAAGCCAAAGAGAACTTGCTAAAACCGTGGCTTCACATTGGGTAGAGGGGTATGGTGCTACCTCTTATCCCAGTAGAGCGGAAGCATTTAAGGTTATGAAAACGGTTTCAAATGTTGATAGAGCTATTCAGTGGATAAAAGATAAAGAGCATGACGAACCTTTAGTAATAGCGACAACTGCAAAGTTTCATGATGAAGCTATTCATTGGCTTGAAATGAAGCGCACTCTTCTTGAGTTGCAGAAACCTGTTCTTTTTCTCTTCGGTACGGCTTCCGGCTTACACGAAGATGTTCTGAATAAGTGTTCCGCACTTTTGCAACCGCTTTCTGGGGGAATGGAAGATTATAATCATCTTTCGGTTCGAACCGCTGTGGGCGTTACTCTTGACAGGTTTTTCGGTTGGAGATAAAAGATTTCGTAATGCGAGTAAGGAGGGTTAGCAATGGATGCCATTAAACTGGTAGAAAAGAAATATATGAAGAACGAAGACGAAGTACCAGCCTTTCGGGCAGGAGATACTGTGCGAGTTCACGTTAAAGTAACAGAAGGAGCACGCGAACGTATTCAGGTTTTCGAGGGTGTTGTTATTGCCCGTAAACATGGCGGGGTAAACGAGACGTTTACAGTTAGAAAAATATCGAATGGCATAGGAGTAGAGAGGGTTTTCCCTATCCACTGCCCATCAATCGATAAGATAGAAGTGAAACGTCTTGGTAAAGTACGCAGAGCAAAGCTTTATTATCTGAGAAAACTCAGCGGAAAAGCTGCTCGTATTAAAGAAAGAAGAGAATTTTAGTTTTTTAGCTTATAAACGTATTGACTTAATAGGTAAGCCCTATTATAATAACCGTCGTTCTGCGGGGGTGGCGGAACAGGTAGACGCGCAAGGCTAAGGACCTTGTGGCCTCTGGGCTGTGGGAGTTCGAGTCTCCCCCTCCGCACCATATCTGAGTTGAAAGGGAAACACATTTTGTGTTTCCCTTTTTTTATGTGCGGTTATACAGAAAACCTTAATTACTAATGTTTTTTCGAATGTAATTTTCTATAAGAGGTATGGCGAAGTCGTTGAGGTATTTTTTTATAGCATCTTCATCATAGGTGACATTTCCATTTTCATCTACATAATTGCCACTTAGAACACATTCTAATTGACGTTTCCCCCGATCCCACGGAACGCCTAGTATTTTTTCTATATCGCTGCTTTGTTTCACATATCTTATAGGCATTTCCAAAGAGAGATCGAATTTTTTATATAAGCTAAGATAGCTTTCAAGGGATACACGTAGCTGATTGATTTTCAACATACCGTTGTGGGATTCTCGCTCTCCGGCTATAACCGCCTTGGCTCCGATGAGAAGAGCTAAGGGGATGCGAATAGCGTGTAAATATAAGTGGCAACCGATACAAGGGGTATAGAATCCAAATTTTTGAATAGATTTGGTGGTGATTGAGCCGCAAAGCTTTTTCCAGAGTGAAGGGGCTCCCATAACAACAGGAGTAAAAATATTAACAGAGAGTGTACTCAAATGATCTTTCATGTAATCAAGGTTATCGTATAGGCATTCCCAAGGGCCGTATTCGGTTGCGGTATAAGCTATTGTTGGCAAGATGCCTTTTACAGTGTTATTTTCCATATACTTGAAGAGGGCTGCAAAGCTATCTCTTCCTGCTACTTCTAAAATGACAATATCCTGTGTTTTTCGCATCTTTTCTATTTCTTCAGATGGCAACATCCACGATGGAAAATCAGAAATGAGATCAGGCTTCTCCAATAGAATTTTTTTTATGCGTTCATCCATACTTTTCACTCCTTTAAGGGAATGTAATGGCCCGGATAATACGGTTGATCGATAGGGGAGTCCATGAGACCCGCCAATTTTCCGCGATCAAGCAAATTCAAAATCATATACATGAGCTCGTGTCCTCGCAATAATCCAAGACAGCCTTGGGCGCAGCTTATTTCGTCAAATTTTCTAACGTCATCTTTCCTTGCATAACATCCTGACATGAGAATAGGGACAGTTTCTCCTGAATGAATCATATTTCCTACACTTGCTGTGGAATGATCCGAAGTAACGATAAATAAAACATCGTTATCAGGAATAATGTGTTTCCGAGCGAATTCAAAAGCCTTATCAAGTTGCTCTATAACATCAATTTTCTTTTGGTAATTTCTTTCGTGTGCTGCCTCGTCAGTAGCTTTGGTATGAACATAGATAAAGTCGTAGTCAGTTGCATAGTAGGCCATGCGAAGTCTTTCCTCCAAGTCTTTGCCAGGAAAGATTGAATCTTTGACTCGCTGTATATCCATACCAAGAATAGAACATAAACCATGATAAATTGCTCCAGAAGCGATACATAAGGCCTTAAGTCCCCATTTTTCATGAAAGGGAAGAAGAGGACGATATTGTCCTGCTCTTTGAAGGCCAATAAAGTTTACGGGAGGCTCGTTATTGTTTACTCTCTTTATGTTTATAGGATGGGATGATAAAACCAAATATGACCATTTTACATATTCATTGAGAATCGCTGCCGTATGTTGGGCTTTTTTTAAATCGCAGGCGTCTTTTCTTGGAAGGACCTTCATTATGGGGCGCTCTTCGTAGATAGGATTCGAATCTGTAACTTCCGAAGAAAGTCCCAATCCGCGCATAATAGAAAGTCCAGCAATGCCTTTTGTAGGAATAAATTCTATTTCTATGTTGTCTTTTCGATAAAATCTAATGGCTTCGTGAAGAGGCTTCAGCAGATCTGGTGCCAAATCCATTTTTTCAACCTTTAGAATATAAAAATTATTTGTTTTGGCAACAGAAAATGTTCTTGAGAGGAGAGCGACTTCATTATCCTGAACGGGAAAACCTTCCGCTTTTGCTTCTATGTACCCCCTTCCAGGAAAGTCAGCAAGATCATAACCGAACATAATAAAATGGGCCATTTCACTGGGCATAGCCTGTCCTTGCAGACAACTGTGATAGAGTCCGCAACTTCCCGTTTTTGCAATATAGTCTAAATTAGGTGTCCGAGCAGCTTGAAGGGGAGTATGCTTCCCTATAGCTGCTATTCCCTTATCGCCTAATCCATCCAGAACTACAAGTATGCATCTCATAAAGCGATTATAATATACAAATAAATGTGCGCCTAGGCATTTTTGAAGGGGGGTTTCAGTATGGGGATGAGGGCACAAATTTCTTTCTCTGATGTTTTTATATATTTTTTAAAAAGACCTGAATCGAAACTTTCGAAACTGAGCTTTAGATTAAAGAGGCGAACCTCAGTGAAAGATGCGATAGAAGCATTGGGTGTTCCTCATACTGAAGTGGGGGGAATAAAGATAAATGGCATGTCAGCAGGTTTTGACTCTATCCTTGATATGGATGACCAAGCTGAAGTGCTTCCCTTTTTAGCTCCTGTAGATGTAACACAAGCAACACTTTTACGTCCTGATCCCTACTCGATGCCACGATTTATAATTGACGTTAATGTGGCAAAATTAGGGGCCCTTCTTCGACTTATGGGGCTTGATTCTGCGTATAATAGCAAGTGGCATGATGAAAAAATTGCCCAAATTTCTATGGAAGAGCAGCGTATTGTTTTAACTCGTGATCGTTCTCTTTTGAAGAGAAAAATTGTTGTATATGGTCGGCTTATTCGAGAGCAGAATCCATGGGCGCAGCTGGTAGAAGTTCTGACATTTTATGATGTGTATAAATGGCTTCTCCCCTTTAGCAGGTGTAGCTTATGCAATGCAATTCTTTGCCCTGTACCAAAGAAGGAGATCCTAGACTCATTAGAGCCTCTTACTCGGATATTTTATGATGAATTTACACAATGTCCATCATGTGGTCAAATATACTGGGCCGGGTCACATAAACATCGAATAATTAAAAGGATACAGAACATTCTGGAGAAAACCCATCGAATGGGATTGCAGTATGATGTTAATGTTGGTAGACTTTTTAATGAAGATTCAAATTGCAATTGATGTTTTAAGAAAGGAGCTCTTGAGGTGAAAAAAAGTTTAGAAGAATGGCTTCGTGGCGATACCGTTCAACATAAGAATAATGATTTAGGGCTCCCTATAGTAGCTTTACATTCACCTCTTGACCTTCCTGTTGTTGCTCTTGCGAAAACAGAAAGTGACGAAGAGGAAATAGAAGAAAAGAAAGATGTATCAAAATCAGAACTTGAATTAACATTCTCCGAAGTAGAAACAGACGTTGAAGAACGGGGAGATTTGCAAATTGAGATTGAAGAAGAAAGACAAAACGAGAAGAGAGAAAGTATCAACGTAGAAGCTGAGTCGCTGTTTGAGAATGGAGAAAAAAACGAGTCTATAGCAGAAGATGATTTTGAATTAAAACCAGAGAAAGAAATTGAGCCAGAAACAGAACCCAAAATACTTATATCGGAAAATTTAGAAGATGAAAAAAATAAAGAGGCATTTTGGGGCGGGAAAAAAACGTTAGCTTTAGGTTTGGCCCTTTCTGCTGCTGCTGGTTTGTATATGTATAAAACGTTGACTGCGCCTGAAACGTTGCTTTCTAAAGGTCACGATTTTTATGAATTAAAAGAGTATAATCAAGCATTAAATTATTATCAAAAGGTCTTAAAGAAAAACCCACAAAACACCGAAGCTTTAATAGCAATAGCCAAAACTCTCGAGAACACAGGTAAACGAGGAGAGGCTGTTGATGCTTATTTTAAGGTATTGAGAGTAGATCCAGATAATAGTGAAGCGTATCTTCGTTTGGGAGATTTGCTCTATGCGTTAGGATCTAGAGATAAAGCGCTGCAATCATACAGAGAAGTACTTCGGATAGAGCAAAGTAATATCCCTGCACTTTTAGGTATAGCTCGTTGCTTCTTTGATCAGAAAGATTGGCAGAAGGCTTTAGATTCTTATAGCCAAATTTTATTGCTTGAGCCTGGGAATATGGAATCTCTTACTCAGAAGAGGGTCATAGAGGATATCCTTGCTATGCATGAGGAAGATGAAAAGCGCTTGGAGGAAGAATCACAAATTTTAGCCCAGGCGAACGAGAAGAAAAAAACTGCCCAACGTGCTCTTTCATTGATGGCGTACAGTGAAGCAGAACAGATTTATAGAGAAGTGCTTCTTCTCAATCCTAGAGATTGGGAAGCACAAGAAGAACGGAAGTATTGTCTTGAGAAGATGGCAGGTCTTCATAAAGAATTTAATCTTTATACCCGAATAGACGATATAATATCGAAGAATTTGCCTCATGAAGAGCAGCGTGATGCAAACGGTGAAACAAAAGAGATACAGCCCCAAAAGAAGATATTGAGAAGTGAGCCATTGAAAAAGGTTCGCATTGTGCCTGTTTATTCTCCTCGCCCACTAGCACTTTCTGTTGAAGCTGAAATGAAAAAGAATTCACCAGAAGAGTTAGTACGACGTATGGTTGATTTGAGTAAAACGCAGAATTTCGCAGAATTACTCCGTACAGGGTGGGAATACATCTTTTCTTTGGAAAAAATAGCAACTGAGGAGCTTAATAGTGAAATCAAGATAGAAAAAGTACGCTTCTTCGGAAGTCTTTCTATACCATATAAAACAACGCCCACATGGATAGAACCAATTATAGATAATCATTTTGACTCTTTGCAAACGTTGCGTAGAGCCATTAAACTCAATTTGATAGATCGTAAAGTATATATGATGATGTCTCAAGCTTGGGAAGATTTACACAAGAAAAATAACGTTTCTTTAGCTGAAAAGGCCCAACAAGAAGAAGCTTTCTATTCTTCTCTTTTAGCACATGCTGCCTATCAATCTCGTCTTCCAGAAGAGGCATGGGATGCCATTGAAAGAGCAAAACAGCTCGCGCCAGACAATTTATATATTGCGAGGTTACATTTAATTCTTGCAAATTGCCTTAAAAAGGCCTGAAAACTAAATTGTCCTTTTCAAGTTGCGCGACTTAATATATACTACAGACGGCTTTACGGCCTCTGATTTTCAGAAGCTGGTGGAGGAGCAATACCTCTAACGGGTTTGCAGAAGACGAAATGATCTAACATTAACAGGCGGTGATTAATGTATGGAAGGTCGGAAGGCTGAAGAATGGGGCAGAGCTTACGTAGAGAAGCTCTCTCTTTACGAAGAATTTACAATGCGTGTGAAGAATCTTGTTCAAGATTTAATTGGGCAAGAAGATATAATGGTGTATGGAATTCAAGGCAGCGCGAAAAACCCTGATGAATTTATTTCAGAGTTAGCGAAGAGAGATGAAGGTGAACTTTCTTCGCTTGGAGCATTTCAAGACCTTTCTCAGGTGCGGATATTGCTCCATTTCCCAGAAGACGTACGTAATGTGGAAAAGATATTGCAGCAAGAATTTCTTGTAGATCTTGCCCACTCAGTTACGACGTCAAGTTTGGTGAATGACCCTGAAAGATTTGGGTATCCTTCTATTTCATATGTTGTTTCTCTTTCAAATGAGCGGAGCAGACTTCGGGAGTGGAGTAAATATAGAGATTTAAAGTGTACAGTGCTTGTTCGGACAGTGATCCAAGAAGCATGGGCTACAATTTCTCCCAAAGTGAGTACCACCGCCACTGATACTTTGACGCAGAAGAAATTGAAAAGAAAACTTATACGGCTTAGTGCACTTCTTGAAGAAGCTGACGAAGGCTTTTTAGCTTTGTGGGATGCGGCGAAGGATTCTTCTGTGCTTGTTGCTCCTTCTCGAACGGAGCCTGTACAAGAAGAGGAAAAGCAATCTCAGGTTCTTTCTCAACAAAATTTAGCAGATTATTTTAAAGAACATAAAGAGATAGCGGAAGAATGGGCAGCAAATGCAGTTAAAGCCGGTTTCCCTGCTTTTTATCCAACTGAAGAATATTTAGCTGAGAGCTTTACATATCTTTATGATATGTTGCAAGCTTCTGAAATAAAAACAATAGAAGATTTAGATCGCTTTATCAAAGATATTCACAAGAACGGCCTCGGTATGGAACAGTTGGAATCCATTGTTAAAGCTTTTGAAAAAGAGAACGCAAATTGGCGTGTTGATGGATTTTCTGCTTTGTTTTTATTACTTTTAAATATGAAATGGGATGTGCTTCAAGAGAAAGATCTTGTTGCTTTAAATGTCAAAAAAGGTTCGGATCGAATAAAAGGTCTCGTCGATTAATTTTTCTCTTCCCATAGTTGATTATAATAAGGGAGGGCGTCAAGCTCTCCCTTATTTCTATGTGAGCATCAGGAAGGACTGATCTCTAATGTTCAATGCTAATTTGGATAGATTATTTAGTCCTCAGTCAGTTACTTTTATTGGTGAGGGATCTGCGTGGCGAGGTGCGTGTGCTCGGGCAGTAGAAACTTTAAAGCAGTCTGCATTTACAGGGCAAATTTTTGAAGTTCATGATGGCACAGAGCCAGTAAAATCTTCAGATTTGGCTGTTTTAGATGTCCCATTGCCGAGAGTATTACCTTGGATAGATATATGTGCAGAACAAAAAATTCCGTATATTATGCTCCTTTCTTCAGAACAAAGTAGCATTTGGAGTCAGGAAGATATCAATAGAGTAAACAAGCGTTTGGAAGAGAAAAAAGTATGTCTTCTAGGCCCGGATTCTATGGGATTTATGAATTTAAAGCATAATGTTGTTATTTCTCCTTTTCAAGGAAGTTTTAGCTGGGAAGATAAATGTGGAAAAGTTGCTCTCGTATCTCAAAGCGGTGATTTGGGGTTTGCTATCGCATCTGCTGCTAGGATGGCGGGAACAAATTTCCGTTATGTTGTAACAACTGGGGGCACGGCCGATATTGACACAGTGGATATTGGCAGATGGATACTAAAGGATTCCTCTGTAAAATTATTGCTTTTTTGCTTAGAAGGGTTACATGATGGAATTGCTTTTTTAAGAATGGCTCGTGACGCGAATATAAAAGGGGTCCGGATAGGCGTTCTTAAAGGCGGGCTTAATGTATCTTCTCGCCAGGCTATTACTAGTCATGTTTCTGTTGTTGCGGGAAATTCTTCAATTTGGAATGCTGCATTTAGACAATTCGGAATACTTCCTCTTCGAGATGTGGATGAAATTGTTGACCTTGCAAGAGTTTATAATTCATTTATACCACCGAATGGCCGAAAAACTGTTATTGTTTCCCCTTCTCAAGGAGCCGGAATTACATTTTCAGATAATTGTTTTGAAGAGGGGCTGAAGGTTCCCTCTATTCCCGAAGATTTACAGAGAGAATTTAAGAAAAGTCTTCCTGATAATGTTTACGTTAAAAATCCTATCGATTTAGCTTCTCTTGGTGCCGAAGGATCAGAGGATATATCGTATCTTCTTCGTCGTCTTATGGATTCTCCAAACCTGGATATAATTACAGCAATACTTACTGAAAGCAAGGGTGAAGAGGTTCGTAATATTTTGGCTGCTTTACTTGATGTAGCTCGCCAGAAAACGCATCCTATAGTTTGTTGTTCCATTGGAGATATTGAGGAAGAGGAAGTTAAAGAAATGTTGAATGAGGAAGGCATTCCATTCTTTACCAGCCCGAGAAGGTGTGCTCGAGCACTTGCCGGTCTAAGTGCTCCAGTTCCATCTCTTGATAAAATGATGCCAGTAAGTTGTGAGGAATGCGTGATAAAAGGAGAGGATCTACTTCCTAAATTGCCACAAAAAATGACAGAATATGATGCAAAGAGATTGCTTGCTTTCCACAATATCGATGTAACGAGAGAGTACTTATGTCAATCTTTGGAAGAAGCACTTGAAGCTGCCGAAATGATTGGATACCCTGTTGCTCTCAAAGTAATGTCTCCTAATATCGTTCATAAAAGTGAAGCTCGTATTATTGCTCTAAACTTGAATAGCGAAGAAGAGTTGAGGAATGCATACGGGCGAACTCTAGAAAAAGCTCGCTTGGCCAATCCAGAGGCTGACATAAGAGGTGTTCTTGTTCAGGAAATGCTTAAAGATGGTATCGAATGTACTGTGGCCATAAAAAGAGATACTATCTTTGGCTCTGTCCTTTCTGTTGGTCTGGGAGGCGTTTATGCGAGTGCCGTTCGAGATAGTGTGTTGCGAATAGCTCCTGTAGATGAAGAAAACGCTATGGCGATGATTCGAGATTTGAAGGGGTACTCCCTCTTAAAGGGTGCCTGGGGCAGGCCTAGTTATGATGTTGCGGCCTTTGCTAAGATGGTTGCTCGTCTCTCTAATTTGGCGTGCATAGAAGATCAGCTTGTTCAGTTAGAAATAAACCCTGTTTTTGTTAAAAAAAAGGGGTCTGTTGTTGTTGATGCTTTTGTTGTGAGGAGGTAAAAATGTCTGGCTGGATATGGGTTCTCGTAGGGTATTTGGCAGGCTCGTTCCCTACTGGGTATGTTATCGTAAAACTTTTGCGTAACGAAGATATTCGAAATTTTGGTTCAGGGAATATTGGTGCGACTAATGTCGGGCGCCGAATGGGTAAAAAGTGGGCTGTAGCCGTAACGTTGATTGACATGATAAAGGGTGGCGTTGTTTTGATTCTTGCAAGAGTAATGAATGTAGAAAGCCCCCCCCTTATTGCAGCAATTGCCTTCGCCAGCGTTTGTGGTCACAATTTCCCCTTATGGCTCGGTTTTAAGGGGGGAAAAGGAGTGGCAACAACTTTTGGAGTTGTCTTTTTTATGATTCCTCCCTATAGCTCATACGCTGCACTCACTGCTGGAATAATCTGGTATGGAGTAATGAAAGTGTCACGATATGTGTCATTGGCATCCCTTATATCGTTGTTTAGCCTCCCTGTTTTTTTCTTAATTTTGAAACTCAAACCTTCCTACGTGTTGGCTGTTCTCTTCATGGCCTTATTAGCATCATTTCGCCATCGAGAAAATATAAAACGAATGCAACACGGAGAAGAGTCGAGAATTGGCGAAAAGTGATCACTTTTGTACAGAGGATGCCTATCTTGACTAATGTTGACCATCCCTCTACAATAAGAATACCCAACGATTTGGTGTAGGAGGTTTCAGCTATGCCTAGCCTAACTGAGATTATTGAAGATTACATTAATAAACTTTTTGAAGATGAAGTAGAGGAAGACGCAGTTTCTCTACGACGTAAGGATCTTGCAGAGATTTTTGGCTGCGTTCCTAGTCAGATTAATTATGTTTTAAGAAGTCGTTTTACTCCAGAAAGAGGTTACATTGTAGAGAGCCAACGTGGTGGACACGGATATATTCGTATTGTACGTATTTGTTACGATATGCCGGAAGAAAAGGTTAATCATATTGATGAAATAGTTGGAAATGCTATCAGTGAGCAAGATGCTAAGAGATTATTAGCAGCTTTACAAGAGAGAGAACTTCTTTCTTCCAGAGAACGTCTTTTAATAGAAATTGCTATGCGTTTTGTTGATGAGCTGGCCACGTCTGATTTTGATGTTTCACCATATAAACGTAACGCTTTGCAAGCAGAGGTGTTGAGAAGAATGCTTCGAGGTCTTGCTCTTGCTTAAAGGAGTACCATTTGAAAGGATGAAAAGCTATGTGGCAATTTTTTACAGAACGAGGTAAAAAAGTAGTTCAGCTTGCTCACAGAGAAGCTCTTCGTATGGGGCATGATGTGATTGGCACAGAACATATACTTCTGGGGCTTTTAGTAGAGGGCGAAGGAGTTGCAGCTCAAGTATTAAATTCATTAGGTGTCAATTTTTTAGAAGTGCGCCGTCAGATAGAAGAACTTGTAGGCAAAGGACAACCTATTTTGAAGCCTATTGATCTTCCCTTGAGTCCTAGGGCTAAAAGGGTGCTTGATCTCGCTATTAAAGAAGCTAGAAATATGGGGGTTAACTATGTAGGAACAGAGCATGTTCTTCTTGGTCTCTTGGCAGAAGGAGAAGGTGTTGCTGCACAGATTCTTTTATCTTTGGGAATCGATATGACGGTAATACAGCGAGAAATAGGACGTTTTATCAGCAATAACGAGGCGGATGGAATGCCCCAAACCGAAATGCTGGGAGACGGTCAGAATCGAATGAACAGCAAAACGCCGACCCTTGATCAGCTAGGCGTTGATTTGTCTGAAAAAAGCAAGAAAGATGAATTAGATCCGGTAATAGGCAGAGATAAAGAAATTCAGAGAGTTATTCAAATTCTTGCGAGACGCACAAAGAACAATCCTATTCTTCTTGGCGATCCAGGAGTAGGAAAAACAGCTATTGTTGAAGGACTCGCGCAAAAGATAAACGATGGTAATATCGCAGAAATTTTGCGAGGGAAAAAAATAGTTCAGCTGAATATGGGTAATCTCGTTGCAGGCACGAAGTATAGAGGTGAATTCGAAGAGCGAATGAGGAAGCTTTTGAAGGAACTTCGAGAGGCTGGAGATATTATCATCTTTATTGACGAGATTCACACAATAATTGGAGCTGGTGGAGCTGAAGGGGCTGTTGATGCGGCTAATATTCTTAAGCCGAGTTTGTCTCGAGGAGAATTTCAAGTTATAGGCGCAACAACTCTTGAAGAGTATAGAAAATATATAGAAAAGGATGCGGCCCTTGAACGCCGTTTCCAGCCTGTTTTTGTTGATGAACCTTCTATCGATGATACGGTGCATATTCTTGAGGGGCTTCGAGATCGATACGAATCTCACCATAGAGTAAATATTGCTGACGATGCACTTGTAGCAGCGGCTCGACTTTCATCCCGCTACATTACGGATCGTTTTCTTCCCGACAAGGCGATTGATCTTATCGATGAAGCAGCGGCTCGTGCCCGGCTTAAAACTATGGAAATTCCTGCAGAGTTGAAAGATATAGAATATCATCTTGAAGAAGTTCGTAAGGAAAAAGAGGCGGCAGTAACATCACAGGAATTTGAAAAGGCAGCACGTTTACGTGATACCGAGCGTCAGATATCTGAAGAACTTGAAATGAATAAGAAAAACTGGCAATCAAGAAGACACCAAGAAAAGCCTCTTGTTGGTTTTGATGATATCGCGACGATTGTAAGCGAATGGACAAATATTCCTGTGGCGCAATTGACAGAGGAAGAATCTCATCGATTACTTCGAATGGAAGAGGAAATTCATCGCCAGCTTATTGGGCAGGATGAGGCTGTTAATGCTGTTTCAAGAGCTATACGACGTGCAAGAAGTGGAATGAAAGATCCTCGACGTCCTGTAGGAAGTTTTCTTTTCCTTGGTCCCACTGGTGTCGGAAAGACGGAGTTAGCCAGAAGATTGGCCGAGTTTCTTTTTGGAAGTGAAGAAGCCATGATTCGCTTGGACATGAGTGAATTTATGGAACGCCATGAGGTTGGTAAACTTATAGGAGCTCCTCCTGGCTATGTGGGCTACGATGAAGGTGGAAAACTAACAGAAGCGATAAGGCGTCGTCCATACTCAGTTGTCCTTTTCGACGAAATAGAAAAAGCTCATGAAGACATTTTTAATACCTTACTTCAGATTCTTGAAGATGGGCGACTTACAGATGGTCAGGGACATACAGTAGATTTCAGAAATGCTGTCATTATTATGACAAGTAATGTTGGAGCTAAGGAACTAGCAAAAGGTACGTCTCTGGGCTTTTCTGTAACTGAAGAGACAGACGGCTATTTTGATTGGAGCAAAACAAAATCATATATTTTAGATGCTGTTCAGAAAACATTTAGACCAGAATTTATAAATCGTATTGATGAAATGGTTGTCTTCAGACCTTTGAACAAAAAAGAAATGTTGTCTATAGTCGATATTATGTTAAATGAGATTAAAAAGAGACTGTTAGTCCACGATATCGATATCAATGTAAGTGAAGAGGCGAAGGGGTTTATTCTTGAAAAGGGTTACAACCCTAAGTTTGGAGCCAGACCTTTGCGCCGTAAAATACAACAGCTTATTGAGGACCGATTAGCTGATCTTCTTCTTGAAGGAAAAGTTAAACGGGGGAGTCAGGTTTTTATCGGTTTGAGTAACGGAGAGATTACGGTCAAAAGTAGAAAGACTCCCAAAAAACAAAAGAAAGAAAAAAAGGCGGCAGTAAGAAGCGTTCACTTAGGGATTGAATAAAAACTTAAGTGAACAGCTTCAAGCGGGACAAAAAGAGACCAGTCACAATCTGGCATGAATGCTTGATTGTGACTGGTCTTTTGCTTCAAATCGTTAGGATAAAGTTTTATTAATGCAGCCTTGGATTTAATACAATATGTCCAATTTGCTTTATTCTGTAATCTTGGATGCATGAGTATCGCCAATTTTGGTAGATGGTATAAGTTTTTTGATTTCTTTTACCTCTTTCAAAAGATTGTCCACACTGCCTTTCAACTCATCTATCTCTGAAATATAGATTAGCATAGTAGCATATTGAGAAAAATCTATTGTTGTTTGCTCTTTATATTTTTTGCGGTACTTGCCAAGCTTTTTGTATTTGTAATCTATTGTCAATTTTTTGATATTATAATCCTTAATAATTGTTCCAGTAATAACGTCCAATGAAAAAACATAAAAGCGCTTTGGGAAAATCTTAATTTCTGATTTTTCAAGGCTAGCAACACGCTCCTGAGTTTTTTGAGGTAGTTGTTTTACAAATTCTTCACTTAGTTTTATTGAAGAAACCTCAAGAGGGCATTCCCCAACATTTCTTATGACCAGGCAAGCAAGTGAAGATCTGACCAGTTCGAAAGAAACTTGAAGGTAAGGCCGTTCTTTGTTTTTACGTTCAATTAGAAGAAATAGTATCGTAATCCAAGCAGCAACAACTGAAAATATTTGAATAATTGTATCCCACTGAGGAAAGGCCATTTGTTTTTCTAATGCTTCAGCTACTCTTAATATCAACTCATTTGTATCCATTATCCACCTCTCAATATCATTATTACACCAACCCTAAATACTTCTCAAAGAATAACATTAGTTTTTCGATAATTCCTTGCTTTTTCGCGGCTCTGCCTCCGCCAAAGCGAGATACAGGTGGCATGATTTTATCAATGGCTGTACCGGTTGT
>Ga0172377_10000324_pt1 | contig 43875 bp, 42 predicted proteins | sample Pumphouse3metaG_FD_119749 | JGI IMG/M metagenome (GOLD analysis project Ga0172377, IMG submission 119749) | Leachate microbial communities from a municipal landfill in Southern Ontario, Canada - Pumphouse #3 metaG | ecosystem: Engineered > Solid waste > Landfill > Unclassified | place: Canada... | reverse complement strand
GGATTTGACTCTTGCACTGCTTGAATTACTTGACGAAACGAAGAAAGACAATATCATTACCTTTGGTATGTTTTCTTTTGGACTTGCACAAATTTGCTTTATAGTCGCAATATCTTTAAGTATAGGATTTATGCCTTTTGCTATCTTAGGAGGTATCGCTTTTGCGGGAATAGTATTCCTGATGAGTAAACCTCTCAAATTAAACTTTGGCAAATGTCTTGTTCCTACTTTGATTTATAGCGGTCTAGTATCAACAAGTTTGTTTAGTGCTATTACATTTATGGTTCTATCTGGTTTTACTGGTGCAAGTATTATTTTGACTATCGCTTTTGCCTCATTTATAATTTCAGATTTGATATTATCACAAATCTATTTTGGTCAGGGCAACAAAGCACCTTTGTATATTCCAAATTTGGCGACATATTATGCTGCTATAATTTTGATAGCCTGTGCCACTCTAACTTTGGTTTAAAATGGAGAAGTTTTATGAATGATTATTTTTTCGCATACGGAACAAATATTTCCAGTGAGGAATTGCAAAAACATTGTGAAGGTGCTGAACTTATCGGCTTTGGAATGTTGAATAATTATGCTTTGGAATTTAGAGGATATAACGATCACGCTATTGCTCATATTTTCAAAAAGAAAAATGAAGTGATACCCGTGGCTGTTTGGAAATTGCCACCTGAAAGCAGATACACCATAGATAACTTTGAAAAATTCCCTTACCTTTACAAACACGAAAAAGTAAAAGCCATAATAAATGGTAAAAAAATAAAAGGTATAGTTTATATTTTAAAACAAAACTTGCCTTTGGGTATTCCTAATAAAGAATATTTGAATTCACTAAGACAAGCATACAAAACCGCTTCCTTTGATGAATATTATATAAATAGTGCTTTGGAGCGTTCAAAAATAGCAAACTTGGAGAAATAATGAAATACGAATTACCTGATTATAATAATTGTTGCGTAAATCTAATAGCCAGCGTAAGTAATTACTTTGGTGTAGAAACGGGACACAAATCACTAAAAATTGTTGATAGAGAACTAAGGAAAGACTATAAAAATATTGTTATTTTACTTTTGGACGGAATGGGACAAGAATTGATTTCCCGTAAACTGTCAGCAGATAGTTTTATCCGCCAAAATTTTGTGCAGGAACTAAGTGCAGTTTTTCCTAGTTCCACCACTCCTGCAACAGTCAGTTTTAAATCAGGATTAACCCCCGTAGAACACGGCTGGTGGGGACACTTTTTGTATTTCAAAGAAGTTGGTGCTACTGTGCACTTATATTTGAATACAGATGCCCTTTCAAAACGCCCTATGACATTTCATCATATTGCTCATTCGGTTATGCCTTATGATACTATCTTAGATAGAATTGTTGAAAAAACAGAAGAACAAGTACGATGCTATGCACTGTGTAACGAAGGTACAAGAGATACCGCGGGAATTACCCAAATTACATATAATAACTGGGAAGAAATGTCAAATTATATTATGACTCTCACCCAAAATGATGGTAAGAAAGTACTTTATGTTTACAATAATTTACCAGATGCATTGATGCACGATAAAGGGCCATATAGTCCCGAAGTCGCAAGTCTAATTGCTGAAATGGACGCTGGACTTTCCTATCTTTGTAATGCCTGCCCAGATACATTGTTTTTGGTTACAGCAGACCACGGACAAGTGGACATACACGAAGTGAGGGACATAGCAGATTATCCTGATGTAATGGATTGCTTGATTATGCCACCAAATGGTTTAACAAGATGTTTCAATTTTTATGTAAAACCAAATAGACACAAAGAATTTGAAAAACTCGTAAACAAATATTTTAGTGATAAATTCGTGTTATTTAGTAAAAAACAAGTTTTAGAAATGAACCTACTTGGTGAAGGACTTCCTCATTACAAAATCGATGACACGCTTGGCGATTATTTATTGATAGGTATTGATGACTCAACCCTAGCGATTACTACTCTTTATGAACAGTCAATTATTCAGCCACTAGGAAATCACGGTGGATTAAATAAATTAGAAATGAGAGTGCCATTGATTATGTTTGGCGATAAAATTAATAATAAATAAAAAATAGCCCACTATATTTAGGGCTATTTTTTTATTTATTCAACTCATCTATTATTTTAATTAATTCATTAGCATTTTCTGCTTTGTATTGTTGGTTTTTTACGCAGTCTTTACCGTATCCCCACATAACAGCAATGGTTTTTAAGCCATTTTGTTCACCGCCTATCAAATCGTTTTTTGTATCGCCTATCACTATACTTTCATTGATTTCAAGATTTTGCTCCTTGATTAAATCATTAATCATATCAGTTTTATTCTTGTATGGCAAATCAGGATTATCTGTAAAAATTTTATCAAAATAATCATAAATACCCACATACTTTAACTCTTTGATAACTACATCTTTTATTTGCAAACTTGTAACAAATAGATGATATCCTTTTTCTTTCAAAGTTTGTAAAATGCTTTTCATTTCAGGCATCAAAATGACATTATGAATTTTAATTTTTTTATAAATATTTTCATATTCTTTCATAACATTTTGGCAATTACATTCACCAAAATATTTTGCAAATGTATTTATTAGCGGTGGCCCTATCAAAGTAGTAAAATCGATACTATCTTTGCTAACCTGGTGATTGTCAAATAATTGTTGCAAAATTGAAACTTGTAATTTTTTACAATTTATTAAAGTACCGTCAAGGTCAAACAAAATATTTTTTATCAACTACCTTCTCCTAAGAATTATTACATAACATCATCAGCATTTAATCTACTAAACAACGGCTCTAACATAGGGAGTTTTTCACCACCCTTAATTGTTACGGGCTTCCATTCCACTTTTGTTATTCCAAATTCGTCTTGCAATTTTTTTGAACAGAATGGCATAAATGGCTCAAATAAAATACTCAAATTTGCAATAATGTTTGCACAGTTGTAAATTACATTATTAAAAGCAGTCTTGTCTTCCTGTCTAAATAATATCCAAGGCTGACTTTCATCAAAATATTTATTAGCCTTGTCAACTAATTCCATTACACAAGATAAAGCATCTTTAAAGTTTGTACCTTCTATTGCTTTACCAGTTTCTTCAAAAGTTTTTGCAATAGCATTTTGCAACTTTGTATCCAACTTTCCTTGTGGAATAAAACCATCCAAACCTTTATAATTTAAAGTCCTGTTTACAAAGTTACCAAATTTATTTACAATTTCGGTATTGTGCATTGCGTGATACTCGGCAAAAGTAAAGTTACTATCTCGTTTTTCAGGGCCATTTGCTATACTAAAATAACGCAAACTGTCTGGATTGAATTTTTTTAGCATATCAATCATAGGCCAGCCATTACCCTTACTTTTACTGATTTTTTCACCATTCATATTCAAAAACTCGGTACTAACACAAACATCAGGCAAAGCAAATTTATCGCTAACAGCCATTAATAAAGCAGGGAAAATAATAGTATGGAATACAATATTATCTTTGCCGTGGCACATATAAATTTTGTTTACGCCTTCTTCCTGTTTGTACCAGAAATCACGGAAATCCAAATTGTGTTCATCACAATATCTCTGTACAGCAGTTACATATCCCCAAACTGCCTCTACCCAAACATAAATACGCTTGTCATCATAGCCTTCCATTGGCACTTTGATACCCCAGTTTAAATCTCGGGTAACCGCCCTATCCATCAAACCTTCTTTTAAGAATTTTTCGGTTTCATTAACGGTATTTTTTCTCCAAAATTTTTTGCAAGTTTCAAAATGCTTTTGCAATGGTTCGCTCAATGAAGATAATTTAAAATAAAGATTAGTATTGTTTCTAATTTCGGTTTGTCCGCCACAAATACGGCATTTACCTTTCAACAAGTCCTGTGCCTGAAAAACATAATCACATTTACCGCACTGGTCGCCTTTTGATATCTCGCCACATTTTGGACAAACCACTTCTACCTCACGGTCATAAATAAATTTATTACAGTGGGGGCAAAAACTAGCCTCCTCCGTTTTTGGATACAAATAACCATTTTTTTGCAACTCCAAAAACATTTCCTGAACCTTTTTATGATGATATGGGTCAGCAGTCAAAGTATAAAGGTCGTATGACATTCCCAACTGTTTAAACACTTCTACATATTGTTCGTGGTATCTGTTAACTATTTTTTCTGGTGTAGTGTGTTCCCTTATTGCACGCTCCGTTGTTGGTGTTCCGTGGCAGTCTGTACCACTGACAAAACAAACTCTATCACCTTTTGCACGATGATATCTTGCTAATACATCACCGCCCATATACGCACATATATGCCCCAAATGAATATCACTATTTGCGTAAGTCCACGCTGCTCCTATTACTACATTTTTCCTCATATATTCCTCCTAGTCCTTTAAAAATATTTTATATAATCACTATACCACAACCCAAATTAAAAGTAAACTTTAATGAATGATTTGTTGGGTTTTTAAATAACAAAATAAAAAAATAGCCACGATTTTGGCTATTTTTTATTTACAAGTAAGTGAGCAAATTTGACTATCAAAAAATTTTTGTTCTATTGAATTAACCTCTTCCAACAATGAAGACAATTCCTCATGCAAAAATGTATTTTCAGGATTTGGTTGCTCCATTTCTTGTTTGGAAGCAATTTCAAATTTTGATATAAACTTTTCCCTATCCAAAGCATCAGGAAAATCCGGTTCTTTTATTAGTTGCGTTATCGCAAATAAAGCATTTTGATATGCCGACACACAATAATCCTGATATCCTATTTGATCACTGTCTAGGCTATCGCAAATATAATCGTGAAACAAAACATAATCACAAATATTTAATAATCTTTGTTGAAATGAATCTCCTAAATCTAAAATATAAACACCATTTTTACCAGATGCAGAAGATTGCTCCGTAATAAATCCCAGAGCCCCTATTTTATATTTTTCCCTCATTGATTTTTTCAAATCTGTTGTGTAAATATAGCAAATTTTGTTTGGATTATTAATACTTACTACCTGCACTTTATTGGGTACGCCATTTTTCAACTCACAGCAATTTATAACCAAAAATGGTTCTTCCCTAAATGTATCTGGAACTTGCGATAATTTTTCAGTATTCCTAGATAAATTAATCCTTTCTGGTGCTTTTGTTTTTGCCAACTCTGCTCTTTCACAAATCGCATCAAAAACTGCCTTTTGATTTTCTAATTGTATCATTCGTAAAAGCATTCCAGCCACAATATTTTGTTGACATAATTGTTCAGTATAATTAGTACTTGTTTCACTATCTTTTTTCAAACAAGTTTTTAAAAAATCCTTCATTTATTATCTCCGTTATATTTTTGTTGCAGTATATGTTGAAGGAAAAAAATCTTCCAGTTTTTTTTGTGGGTCAACAAAATTTTCTGCCGCTTTTTCGAAATCGAAATTGTCTATTAATCTATTTGCCAGTTTTTCCGGAACATAAACCTTTACATTCAATTCGCTTATTAATTCATTAAGTTTACCGATACTTGTATTTAATGAATACTTCCAAGGGTGTAATATATTATTTCCGTGATAATTTATTTGGTTCATTATTTTACCATAAACATACTCTCGGGTACTGGAACAAAAAGAGAAATCATCGGTTATATTAGTAAGTGCTTTTATTAACCAGTGCATATATAAAACGCTATCTTTTTTCACAGTTTGCAACTCTTTTGCTCTTTTATATATTAAGTCTTCTTTAATTCTTGACTGTTCGCTATTTGATATATATAGTTTAAAAATTTCACTATCCTCATCGTTTAACATATACAATTCCTTTGAAGCAGAAGCATAAGAGAACAAGGCTTCATCAAAAAATTCCCAACATATATTGTTTCTTCGATTAAAGGTAGTACTATTTGCTCTTTTGGGACACAGTGCAAATTTATCATCAATATTTTGTACATTAACTATTTCACCAGTATGTACTTTTTTTATATCCATTAATTGATTAGCGTTTATAGAGCAAATTTCTTTCATATCCAAACTAACAAATAAAAATAAATTATTGTTTTCAGGTTTCTTTAATGAGTAACCGGAAATTACAATATAATCTTTGCTATTATTTAAAGTTTTATATCTTTCCATAATTTCTCCCGCTAATTTTATTATTAGAAATTATATATTTTTTATAAGTTGAATAGAAAAATCTAATTAAAAATTCATCTAAAATAAAATCTTTTTGCATAAAAGGTATGTTTGCCTTAAATTTATAACTATATTTTAACAAATTTTAGACATTTTGTCAATAGACAATTTTTGTCAAAAAGAAAAAAGGATTTCTCCTTTATTAAAAAATTGAAATATCACTCCTGTGTAACTTTAGAAAAAATTTGTTCCCATATTTTTTTTGTAGCCCTTGGAATTTTGACTGATTTATAGTTCTTTTGCATATAGATTTTTATTCGTTTTGAAATTTCATCACGGAAATTTTTAGGTAATGCTATATTTTTTGACTTCGCAAATTCAAGTATTTGAGTAATAAATTGCCTTGTAGTATCTATCTCAAAATTTTCACCAAGTAAAGATGCCAAGTAATTTCCAGCACCGTGAGCAAAAATTTCATAAGGAATTACATCTTCCAAAGTAGCAAATCCGCCAAATTGACTAATATTTAATATTTTATTTTCAGCATCTCTATATGAGTGTTTTAATAAATAATCACGCATATTATTTGCATTTTCATCAGCAGACAAAAATACAGTTGGTATTCCTCTACCTTTACCCAGGACTTGTGCCATACCGTCCACACCGTTTAGCCCAGCAGATACAAAGACTACTTCGTTATAGTTTTGATAATCACCTGCACTAATTAAATAACTCTTAATTGTATTCAAATAATTTTGGTCTGCGTCCGACATTACAATAACTGCGTCACTACCATTCAAAATACTTCGTGATACATCAATACCTACTGCACTTTGAATAGGATACAAAGACGCCTCATTGCTATGCTCTACATTGATAGATAAGTCATTTGTTACTATACTGTGTCCTAATTTATCCTTGTAAACCACTTTTGTTCGGTTCAAGTGTTCGGTAGGTAACATAAAACTTGAATGTGTAGAGTAAATAATTTGATTTTTCTTGGACAACTTTTCAAAGAAATGAACTAAATCTTTTTGTGCAAGGCTGTGCAAAGTCATTCCGCTTTCATCTAACAACAAAATGGTATTTGTATAGAAAAATTCACTTTCCAGAGAAAATACCAAGAAGAAAGATAAGAACCACTGCATTCCCACACTTCGCTCTTCCAGTGGGGCTTTGTTGCCTTTTTCATCGGTAACCCAAATTTTTAAATTATCGCCATCAAAATTGAATTCAAATTTGTATGAACCCTGATGCCACCATTTGTTAAAATCATTTGACAAGCGTATTCCAGCATCATCAAAAATTTGTTTATATTTTTCTTTTTTCTCTGTCAGCAAACGCAAATCCTGTGAAGATAATTTGTTATTTTCCATACTATCTTTCATTAATAATGGTATATCTTCATTTAACATTTCTGGTGTAATACCGATGTACATCAACAACAGTTTGATAGTTCTTTTTTTCGTTGTCGAAACAGCGTTTACGCCTGATTTGTTGAATTTAGCCAACATTTGAGGTAAATAAATATTACTATCTAGATTACCATAATTGCTATAATAGATAAATCCCGGCATCAAACGAATAAGCAAACTATACAATTTATCTCTTTGTGCCTCTGGCACATCAACAGGTACTTCTACCGTATATTTACCGCTCAAAGCACGAGATATCAAACAAGTATCAAAAGGTTTGATATTTGGGAAATATTTACGCAACATAGATAAATCGCTAGTTTCTAATTTGAATTTTGCTGTGATAAAAACAGGTAATTCATCCGAATCCATAATTTCATCAAATTTATCTCTTGGCAAATCACTATGTACTATTTTATTATCAACCCTGAAAGCAGGTTTCAATTTCCACAAGGCTTTTAGTAAATTACTTTTACCCGCTTCGTTTACCCCTGCAATAGCAGTTACATCTTGACAACTTACCCAACCAGAATTCCAAATTGAGCGAAAGTTTTGGACTTTGAAAAGACTTAGTTTCATTTTAATGTTCTCCTTTAATTGTTACCTCACGGCAATATATTTAGGCTGATTGCTTCACAGCAAGCATATATAGAACCTAATTTAAATTATTAAACTATAATATTATATTAATTTTTTCTTGCCTGAATTACAAAAATCAAAAGCAACAAAAATAATAAACCAAATATAAAGACAAATAACAAAAGCATAATATATGAATTCAAAACTTCTACAATATTGACCCACATACCGCCGTCTACGCATACAACACCTACATACATAGAAGCATTTATTTGATAAGTTTCAGTTCCCGAAAGAGTATTGTCAGTTACATAGATTTTTTCATTTATCAAATCTATGCTGGACACCTTACCTAACTTGTATGTAGTAGTAGTGCTATTGCCTGTATTATAGGCAATGTAATTGCCTGCACTAAGATTATCAATACTTATCATATTCAAGATTACTCTATCATTTACATTATATGTTGGAGTATTGCCTGTATCGGTAATGGTTAGCGTACTATATCCAAAAACATTACCTTCATAGACCAAGGATTTTGTTGAATATTTCCAAATGACACAGGTAGAACCAAAGGCAAATAATAAACCCAAAATAAGAACCAAAATAATGCAAAAATTTGATTGCAAAAATTTTATTCTTCGTATTTTATTGTCTTCACTAGATTTACCCATTCACTTCCACCTGCAATATATTTATTTAATTTTATCACAGGTAGTCGTTTTTGACAACTTTTTTGATATATATTTTTATTTGCAACAATTTTTACTAGAATAGTTTAATAAATAACAAAAAAAACGAGTAAAACTCGCTTTTTTAAATTTACGCCACACTATAATGTAAGTCATCTACAATACTATACAAATTACTTGTATTCAAATAAGCATTATATATATATCTTGTAGTACCACTGGTAAAATCTTTTGCTTCGGTTAGCAAGAAAACACTTGTTTTATTGATTACATTATCACCGGTTATACTGATATACGCCCTAGCGTACTTATCTGGTGTATATTCGGCTGTATTTACTTTATATTTAAAATCAGTGCCGTCTGTATTTACCATAGTCCTAGAATTACTCCAAGTGAAAATCAAACAATATTCAGTATCTGTATCAAACAAAGTTGACATAGAAGAAGATGTGGATATTCTCTCTGGGTAACTGTTTTTGGATGCAATACCTATAAAGATAGAATCCAAAACCTTGTATGAACCTGCATCAACATAAGCATTCCACAAAGTGTCATACATCACACTATCACTTGCTACAGATTTGTAATAAACTACCTCATTATTTGTGTTTGTTCTCACTGTAATAATATCAGGTTTATCCGCTTCGGTAAAAGTGGTTTCTCCACTATCCAAAAATAAAGCACCTTTATAAGTAGGAATAACAGCCATTGATATAACTGCTAATATCATAATACCTACAAGAGATAAACTTGTAATACTCAAAATCTTTGATGTTTTTTTTTTCATAAAAATAACCCTCTTTTAGCAATACCTTGTAAAAATATAATATCACACAAATATTATTTTGGCAATCATTTTATTATATTTCTTTGTCCATATCACTATCTTTCCTGTCGGTTGTTGTAGATTTTTTTGTCATTGTTTTATTTGTACTCTTTGGCTTTGGTTCTTCCAAAATTGTTGCATTTTTGTCCACTGGGTGTTCTTCATTTTCGGGCTTGTTTTCTACTTCTATTTTGACACCGTCTTTATTGGTTTCATTTTGCACATTTTTGTCTTCTACCGCTACACCGTTAAAGGCAGCCAAAGCACTTGCTCGTAACATTTCCATTTGTTCTTTTTCAAGTTTTTCTTTTTCTTCATCTTTTTTGATTTTTGCTTCACGGGCTGCTTTATCTTCGGCTTCGTGCTCTTTATCTCGTTCTTCTATATTTTTTATCACTACTTTTACTGACTTACCTTGCATCAATTCATCTACATCTTGACTGTAAATTGTTTCTTTTTGTAAAAGAACTTCTGACATATTGTCAAGTATCTTAATCTTACTACGCAAAACAGTAATTGCTTCATCAAGTGCATTTTCCAAAATCGACTTTATTTCGCCATCAACAATCTCTGCTGTATGTTCGCTAATATTGTTCCTACTCTGCATATCACGCCCCAAAAACATTTCATTTTCACCAGCATAATAAACAGGGCCAAGTTTGTCGCTCATACCAAATTCTGTAACCATTCTTCTTGCTAATTCAGTCGCACGCTTCAAGTCATTGCTAGCACCTGTACCGATTTTTCCAAATTTAATAATCTCGGCGGCACGGCCTCCCATCGCAATGCGTATATGGTCAAGCATTTGCTCACGAGTGTACTGTGTACTTTCTTCCATAGGATTGTGTGCCGTATATCCCGCAGCACGGCCACGCTGAATAATACTAACTTCCTGTACTTCATCTTTTATATTTTCACAAGATTTGGCAACTATTGTATGTCCTGACTCGTGATAAGAAGTATTCTTTTTATCATCATCACTAACGATAGAACTACGCTTTTGTGGTCCCATCGTAACTTTACTAATACCTTCCATAATATCGGATTGAGTGATTAATGCACGATTATCTCTTGCCGCTAAAATTGCTGCTTCATTCAAAATATTCTCAATATCCGCACCAGTTGCACCTGCTAATATTCTAGAAACACTGGCAAAATTAATTTTGTCCGAAAAAGGTTTACCTTTGGCATACAATTTTAAAATCTTTTCTCTACCTCTAACATCAGGGGCATTTACAACTATTTGTCTATCAAATCTACCTGCTCTTAACAACGCAGGGTCTAATACATCAGGTCTATTTGTTGCAGCAATAACTACTACGCCATCATTACTTTCAAATCCATCCATTTGCACTAACAACTGGTTCAAAGTTTGTTCTCTCTCATCGTTTGTATTTCCTATACCTGTACCACGATGGCGTCCAACTGCATCAATTTCATCTATAAAGATTAAACAAGGCATATTTTTCTTTGCTGTATCAAATAAATCACGAACTCTGGCTGCACCGACACCGACAAACATCTCTACAAAGTCACTACCTGTAATACTAAAAAATGGTACGCCTGCTTCACCTGCGATTGCTTTTGCAAGTAAAGTTTTTCCTGTTCCAGGAGGTCCAACTAATAAAACTCCCTTTGGTATTCGAGCACCCAAATCTGTAAATTTCTTTGGGTTCTTCAAAAATTCAACAATTTCTTGCATTTCACGCTTTTCTTCATCACAACCTGCAACATCTTCGAAAGTTACTTTTTGTCCGTTTTCTAGTCTTGCTTTATTTTTTCCAAAATCCATATTCTTGCCATTCATTTTGTTAAACATATAAAGCATTAATATTACAGAACCCACAATGAAAATCAGGGATAAATATGGAAGCATTTGACTCCAAAAACTCTCTGATGCTGGCTCTGTTCTATAAATAACAACGTTGTGTTCCGTACACAAATCTAAGTAATCACTAAACTGTGTAGACACTACAAATTCAAGGTAAAAATCATATTTACCATTTTTTTCAAATTGCTCCTGCGTAAAGGTAGAAGTTGTGTAAATACCATATATCACAGTACCGACAGAGCGCACTTCTTTTACAGTCCCCGCTGTTACCTCTGTTTGAAATTTTGTAGGTGTTATTTCTTTATTATCACTTGTATTATTAAAAGATAAAGCAAGCATAATAATCAAAATAATGACTAGTCCAAGTGATAGCCACGGGAATGACTTCATTTTATTCTCGTTCAATTCTAAAAGCCCCCTTGTAGTAATATAATCTTGCCAATTATAACACAAACAAAACAAAAAAGAAAGCATTTTGGGCTATTGAAATTATTGTAATCAACTTCGTTTTTGTAAAATTTTGTAGAATTATTAAAATCCTTAACTTTGCTCATAATTAAAAACTTAAAAAAAATGAGGAGATTGAGTATAGCACTCAAATTCCTCATAACAAAGAAAATAAAATTATTGTTTATCTTGGCTTACTTATGTTTCTATCCTTATTCCAAATTGTTGGTTCTCCGCTTTCTAGATTTGAAAGTTCATCATATAAATCACCACTATTTGTTGTGCCTAAATCTATGTCGCCTATCAAAACAAAATCGCAAACTTTACCACTTATTCCACTATAAAATAAGGTAATGTTATTGCCCTGAATAGCAATTCCACCACTTTGTATATCATTAATTGAAGAATCATATTTTATTGAATAACCATTGCAGTCAAATATTCCCTTAAAATCGTGACTACTATTCCCTATCGTCTGCCACACTTGGTCAGTAACATAACTAAAATCTAAGTCTTTTGATAACATAATTTGTATCCCGTCAAAATCATAACCAAAATTCACTTGTTCACTTATCCAAAAAAGAGTTGAGATATGGTTGATAGTCATTGCGTTCATATAATATTCATATACTACCGTTACAATAGTATTACCTGTAACAATAAAATTGTATGTAGTATTTGTACTTACTATTTCCCCATTTACCATCCATTTACTAAAAGTAAATCTTCTATCAATACTAGATAATGCAGTCAAAGTACAAACATCTCCCATTTGATATGTATTTTCATCACCAGTAACGGTATCTTCCAAAGTATAGTTGTTGATTACTGTTATTGTATATTCAACTCTTTCACAACAAAAACTTAACATAGGATAATCGAATCCTTCTGGCAAATAATTACAATACCAACCATCAGACAATAATGCATAGTAGGCATAACAATAAGAACTTATATTGAATAAACTTTTGAAGGTATCTTTATTTTTTAATACATTCAAATCAGTAAAACCACTACTTACTAAATTTGAACCATTTACATTTAAACTGTATTGTGTATATACCGATGAATTAATATTATAAGCACCACAATATGTAGAAGGAATATTCCCATTATAGTAAGCATTTATTGTTCCTAAGCAAAAGCAACCAGGGGAATTATTATACATTTGATAACCTAATGCATATGCATAAGCACTCGTTGCAGAAGGACTACTAGATACAACATTAATATTACCATAAAACATATTTCCATAATACACATTCATAGTAACACCATAAACATATGCCAAACCTGTAACAGTTACTGTAATATCACCATAATAAAGACCATAAGAAACATTGCTTGATCCCAGTCCATAAACATATGCATTGACAGCATTTAGTGTAATATTCACTATTGCTTCAATGTTCATAATACTCCCATTGTATTCATAAGCTACTATACCCGACACATATATAAAAGGAGCAGTACTGTTAAATATAATTTCACCTTTCACTAAAATATCATTAAAATTAGTAAATTCACATTTAGCACCAACCCCCCCAAATGTTTCGTAATACTAGAAGAAAAATTGTAAGAGACATTTGTTAAATAAAAATTTGAAAAAGATGAATATACTGTACTACCTACAAAACCTGCATTCACATAACCTCCACTTATCATAGTTATTCCCGAAATAGTATGTGAATTACCGTTAAATGTCGCAGAAAAATAAGAAACCACAGAAATAGGTTCCCAACTTACTGCACTTACATCTAAGTCCGCTGTTAAATTAATAGTCATCCCCAAAAAATTTATACCACAATTTGTTAAATGAACTAATATGTATAATTCACTATCAGTATCGATAGAATAATCAAAAACAGGGTCAACAATTGTAGAATAAAATGATGTAAAACTCATAACTGCTTGCAAAGGTACAGGATATGCCCAGCCTGTTGGCAAAATATTTGTAATATCATATCCATCTGCAACAAATCCCCAAGCATAATCAAAGTCCCAGTACAAAGAGGGATTCCAATTCAACGCTTCTATATCACTTTTTGATTTGTAAGTAGCATCACTACCTAATCCCAAAGTATCAGTTAATACCCCATTTCTATATCCATAAAAATAACTATTCATGGATGAATCAGAATATGTTGTACTTACGGAAGTAAAATCAGTTAAAAATATATTGTTAAAGCCTTGTGTATAAACATTCTTAGTTGAACCTGAAAGTAAAAGATTAAGTTCCCCAGCGATAATAGAATTTTGACCATTCAGAGTAATATTTACGCTTTTAGAACTACTTAATGTAACAATATTATTATCTACACAATTTATTACATTATAATTAGTGTAATCAAAATTTTTATAAGTTAAACTATCAGAAGCAAGATTAGTTGATTTTGAAATATTTACAGTAGAATTAACAATACAGGAGTATAGATAATCACCTGAACCACCAGCAATCCCCGAATAAAGCAACGCTGGATAATTAGTTAGATTAACTGTATCATTTGTATTTGCTACACATCCTAAAAAAATATTATTTCCATGAGATATATAATAACCACAAATAGGACCTACCGACAAGGCATCCACAGTAGACAAATGACTATCTGAATTATCTATTGTAATATTCATACTACCTTTTATTGAACAATCAATAAATTTTGTATATTGCGCACAACCACACAAATATGAAACGGCAAAATAATTTTCACTAACTTCTATCGCATCTGTTACCACAATGTTTGAATTTATTAGATTCAAATTTTTAATTGTTGCACTATTACATGCTCCAAACAATCCCCAACTCCTACTAACTGTGGTAATATCCATATATAAACCATCAATATTGTAACCATTTCCATTAAAAGTACCATAAAAATGTCTGGTTGGGGCGTAACTACCTATGGGATTCCAAGATATTTCAGAATCCATTGTAATATTTGTGGTCAAATTTATAGTTTGCCCATTAAAACTAGTACCATTATTTACCATATCTCTAAATGTACACAAATCAGCATAGGTTGCAATATCATAATTTGTTGAACCATCAAAAGTCGCACTTACATTGTTGGACATAAATATTGAAGTTTTGCTAGTAAATAATAAAAATCCTACAATTAATAGAATGAAAGAAATAGCAAAAAAAGATAAGGTTATTATTTTATAATTGTTTGATTTATTTATTTTCTGCATCAAACCACCTTTAAAATCCTTTATCCTATTTATTTTAACAAAAAATCCTTTTTGTTACAAGTAATTTTTAATAGTATATGTAAAAAAACTATTATTATAAAGTATGCATTAAAATTCACAAAAAGAAAAAGAGGTATCAAAGCCTCTTTCTCACTATTTTCTAGTATTTATAAAAGTATACAGATTATTCCGCCCTTACCCTCATTAACTATTCTAGTTAAGGTTTTACGCATTTTCTTTTGGGCTTCCATAGGCATAGAATTGATTTTACTATTCAGCCCCTCGCTCATTAATTGTTGCATAGATTTGCCAAACATATTTGTACCCCAAATGCCTTTTGGATTTTCCTGACTCTCTTTGTTTAGATAATCCACCAAATCCTGTGATTGCTGTTCGCTACCTACCATAGGGCTAATTTCTGTTTCCAAATCTACACGCATAATGTGTAGGCTTGGAGCGGTTGCACGCAACTTTACCCCCCAACGATTTGAACCTTGTTTTACAAGAGTAGGTTCTTCAAAGTCCATTTCTTCCAAGGTTGGTTGTACTACACCATATCCAAATTCATCTACGCTTTGCAAAGCATCTTTCAATTTATCATAATGCTTTTTTGCACTTGCAAGCGACCTTATGTGTGCGACCAAATCAAAATCATTAGTGATTTGTATACCGCACTGATTACTCAAAACCTCATAGAATAAATTTGGTTTTGGTAACAATTCATATACAATTTTTCCTTTCCCGAGTTCCACACTACTGACTACCAGAGGCTCAAATCTTTCGCTACTTTCAAATAAAGTAGCAGATTTATCAAATTCGCCTATTTTGGTTGCACTGGCAGTTACTCTATCTAATTCGGTAACGATTTCTGTAATAATTTCATTATTAAAAGGCAAAGCGGTTAGCCAGTCAGGCATTTTTAATTCTACGCCAACGATTGGAAATTCCTGTAATATATTATCAAATGTTTCTGTAACTTCTTTGTCGCTAAGTTCATTTGCATTCAAGGCTACTACACCAACTCCGTATTTTTGTTGCAAATCTTTAACCAACTCTTTTGTGGCTTCGGATTTTGGCTTTGCACTATTTAAAACTACGACAAAAGGCTTTTGCTCCTCTTTTAATTCTCTTACCAGCCTTTCTTCTGCTGGCACAAAATTTTCTCTTGGAATTTCTCCAAAACTACCGTCCGTAGTCATCATAATTGCCACACTTGAATGGTCGGCAACAACTTTGTGAGTCCCTATTTCAGCGGCTTTTTCAAAAGGCAAAGTTTCCTCATCCCAAGGTGTTTTTACCATTCTTGGTTTGTTATCCTGCATATGTCCATTAGCCCCATTTACAAGGTATCCAACGCAGTCAATTAGTCTAACATTTGCTTTTACAGTATTTCCCAAATCTACTCTAACAGACTCTGCGGGTACAAATTTTGGTTGAGTAGTCATTATGGTATTGCCATCAGCAGATTGTGGTAATTCATCTACCGCACAGGTGCGAAGGTTATCATTTGACATATTCGGCAGAACAAATTTTTGCATAAATTGAGTAATAAAAGTAGATTTGCCGACTCTTACAGGTCCAACAACTCCTACATAAATATCACCATTTGTGCGTGTCGCTATGTCCTGATAAATTCTATTTGTATTCATATATTGCTCCTTATTATCTTGGATATAACAATATATGTACTCTTTTTTACTGTTATGATTACTTAGTTAAAAATAAATTTACATTATGTAAAATAAAAAAAGACGCCAAATATTTAGCATCTTTTATTTTTATAATTATTTTCTAGCGTTACGCAATTTGCGTAAAAATGGAGGAATGTCATCTTCATCAATTTCAATACGCGAAGTCATTGTATTCTTTTTCTCTGTTGCCCCTATTTCACGCCCTTCTGTTGCACTTTCTGCCAACTCACGCTCCTCTTCATCATATGCACTAGCACTCACTTTACCACTCTGGATACGCTTTGCCAAAAATTCTGCATACTTTTCTTTTGAATGAGCATCATCTCTATCTTCTTCTTCATCGTCCTCGACTTCTTCTTCCTCTTCCACTTGCTGTTCTTTTTTGTCGCCTACAAAGCCAGTAGCGATTACAGTAATCTCTACTTCATCTTCCAAAGATTCATCAACACTTGCACCAAAAATTATGTTACAATTTGGGTCAACTATATCACGCATAAGGTCAGCGGCCTCGTGAACTTGGTCAATCGGTAAATCCAAGCCACCTTTTACATTAAATATAATACCAGTAGCACCCTCAATGGTAGTTTCCAGTAATGGACTGGACACTGCCTGACTAAGTGCCTCAAATATTTTTCTCTCACCTTTTGCTCGACCTATACCCATATGAGCCAAACCTTTATTCTTCATAGTGGTACGAACATCAGCGAAATCAAGATTGATAAGAGCATTTTCAATAATTAAATTTGAAATACCTTGTACACCTTGACGCAAAACATCATCTGCATAACGGAAAGTATCTACAATACCTGTGCCTTTTGGAACAAGTTTAAACAATTTTTCATTTGGAATAATCACCAAAGCATCTACTACCTGACCCAATGCTTCAATACCTTTTTCTGCGTTTTCCATACGTTTACGCCCTTCAAAATTGAAAGGTTTGGTAACGACAGCAATAGTCAAAATTTCTTTTTCTTTTGCGATACTAGCAATATAAGGGGCTGCACCTGTTCCTGTACCACCACCCATACCAGCAGTAACAAAAACTAAGTCAGCATCATTTAAAGCCTGATTTAATTCTTCATAATTTTCTTCGGCAGCCTTGAAACCGACCTCGGGGTCAGCACCCGCTCCCCAGCCTCTCGTCAACTTGATTCCTATTTGAATACGATAATCTGCCTTGCTAATTTGCAAAGACTGTTTATCAGTATTTACCGCAATAAATTCCACACCGTTTACACCAGCATTTATCATTCGGTTTACAGCATTGCTACCACCACCACCGACACCGATAACCTTAATTTTTACTACTGGGTTAACTGGCGCCTGTGGCTGATATCCATTGTTGTTATTGTATGTATCCATATTTTCCTCCAAAATAATCTTTACTTTTTAAAGATATTTAAAAATATTGTTGTGGTAAATCTCGTTTGTTTGAGTGCTATATCTAATAATCCAAGTATGCTAGATGCGTGAGGTTTGTCCAACTGCGGTACAGGAGGTGCAACAACTTTGACATCTTTGTTCAAAATCTTTTGTAACAAGTCCCTAGCACCTTTTATATAACATAAACCGCCACCTGTAATTTGAATAGGTATGTATTTTGGGTATTCAAATTTACTGTCATCCAAGCATTTTTGTATCATTTTTGCAATTTGTACGACTCTACTTGATACTACTGCATTTGCCAGTCCCGCATCAATTTTGTATGGCTGATTATCAACGACTATCTCGTAATAATCTCCTTTTTCGGGCTGGTAAGATAATACTATTTTCCGCTTTAATGCCTCTGCCACTTCAAATGGTATCTTGAAGTTTTCTGCAAGGTCGGCAACTATGTGTCCGCCCCCTAGAGAAAAACTTCGTAAAGATACTAGACCGTCCCCCATTACTATACTCACACTAGTAGTTAAATAACCAGTATCTATAAGAATTGCACAAGCATCTCTCTCACTTGCTTCCAAGACATATAGTGCTTCCGCTAATGGCTCGGACACAAAATCCACTTTCGCAATTCTTAAAGGTTTGATAATGTCGGTTACTAATGTAATAAATTTGCGTTCGCCTAGGATAAAACTAAGCATAGCAGTTATTTTAGTAGTAACGATTCCTTTCGGTTCAATAATTCGACGATTATCATCAAGAGCATAATAGATAGGACTACGATTGACTACAATGTGCGTGGTACTACTTCCCAAGTCATCAGCACTCAAAAACAAATCTTCTATATCGCGTTCTGTTACTTTATGCTTTTTAGGAAAAGTATTTGATACACTTCTTACAGCATTTACACTAAATTCAGCAGGAATACCTATATAAAGATTTGTAATCTTACATCGTGCATTATTCTCTGCCTGTGCTAATACTGTACGAACACTTGTAGTCAACTCCTCTGGGGCTAAGAATTCTCCGTCCATAAAACCTGAATAATTTACCTCACCAAAGCCTCGTATATCAAAAGTATTGTTTATACCTCTATCGCCTATAATAACGGAGATGCGACTCGTACCAAATTCAAGTACTGCGACGTTCTTCCTTGCCATTTAGAGGGCCCCCCTTAGTTTGAAATAAAGATAATGTAGATACTTTTAAAGATATACATTAATTATAGAAAATTTGAAATATCAAGTCAAACGAAAATATGAGGAATTTATAAAAAAAGATGCAAATTTATACATTTACATCATAAATTTATGAATTTTTATACATTATAACGACCTTCTATACGATTTAAGTCATTTTTAAATACATAAATACTCCCTGTACTATACTCGCTAGCCGTTAGAGTATCTAATACAGCAAGTGCTGTACGCAACTTTGTTGTATTATAATATGCACTATTTAATATTTCTATTTTGACACCCAAAAATGTAGTCATTATCAAAGTATTTTCTTGTATGGTAGCACTTTTTATAAGTGCCTTATAAGAAACTAAATTTTCTCCACAACTAGCAAATGAGTCCTGTAAATCTAAATAATCTACGAAATATTCACTAGGAATAAAATCACCTTTAATATAAGTATTGTTTTGGTAACCATTCCTACCCTGTATTACAATACAGTTTTCGGCAGTGCTTGAATAATCACCTACTCCCTTTCTCAACACTTTAAAATCAGAGTCTGTTATCAAATAACTATTGTCGTTCATAGGAATACAATAAACTTCTTCCCTTTCCATAATATGAATACGGATATTGTTTGGCCATACTACTTCATATGAAAGGACTTTTAGATATTCGTCCTTTTTCTCTATATTTGCTATATATTTAGTCCTGTCTAATGTGAATACATTTTCATTTGATTTCATTCCACTGTCCAAAATGACTTTCTCAACAGTCAAATCTGCACATTTACTAGGAGTATTGTACCAGACTAATTCAACATTGCCGACACAAAATATGGCACTAGCAAGTACTACCATAAGCACAAGCATAAAAAGGACTAACAGAATAATTGATAAAGTCTTATTCTTTGCCATATTTGTCCCCTTTTACTCTATTCTAGTGATGTCCGCTCCCAAATTTGCCAAAACTTTTTCTATATCCTTGTAGCCTCTGTCAATATGCCATATATCGTTTACCGTAGTATAACCATTAGCGACAAGCCCAGCCAGCACCAAGGCCACTCCGCCACGCAAATCACCTGCATAAACGCTAGCACCCTGCAAGGTTTTTACCCCGCTAACAAAGGCAGTTCTATCACGAACAACTACATTTGCCCCCATTTTTATGAGTTCGGGCACAAATCGAAATCTTGCTTCAAACAAGTTTTCTCTTATCACACTGTTACCTTTACAAATTGTAGCAAGTGAAAGTATCTGTGCCTGCAAATCAGTAGGAAAGCCTGGATAAGGCATAGTTTCTACAAAGCCAAAACTCTTTGGACAGCCATTCGACTTTACAATGATTTTATCATTTTTTATATCTAATTTGCAACTACTTTTGACTAATTTATCAATCAAAGATTGTACTACACTTGCTTCACAGCCTATAATTTCCACTTCACCGCCCGTCATAGCAACAGCAATCATATAAGTTCCAGCCACAATTCTGTCTGCCAAAGGCACATAATCTACTCCGTGAAGTTTTTCTACGCTATCAATAGTAACAATACTAGTCCCTGCCCCTTTAATTTTTCCACCCATACTATTTATGAAATTTTGCAAATCAACTATTTCAGGTTCTTTTGCTACATTGTGAATTATAGTTCGTCTTTTCTTACCCAAAACGCTAGCCATAATTAAATTTTCCGTAGCCCCTACACTTGGATAATCTAAACAAACATTTCCACCGTGAATTTTTGAGGCATCACAATTTATTAAACCGTGTGCCTCAACAATATTTACACCCAAATCTCTTAAACCTTTGAGGTGTAAATCAATAGGTCTTAACCCTATATCGCAACCTCCTGGGTAAGAAACTCGTGCTTTACCAAAACGGCCTAACAATGCTCCCAAAGCAAAAATACTAGACCTAATTACTTTTGCTAATTCTGGAGATATGTAGTATTTGTGTGTATTGGTATTATCTACTATCAATTTATCATTATCGTTTGATACTTCCGCTCCAAGACTGCGTAAAATCTCACACATATTACGGATATCAGTATAATTTGGATTATTTGAAAAAACACATTTCCCCTCGCACAAAATTGAGCCTGCCAGTAAAGGCAACATTGCATTTTTTGCCTTGTCCACATATACTTGCCCAAAAAGTTTTTTGCCTCCGTTTATTACTAATTTACTAATTTAATTTTCCTCCTTTCGTAACCAGTAAAAGTATACAAAGAATTTAAAACATCTTCCTAATTTATGATATGGTTTGCTGTTTGCATTTGTTACAAAGTAAATTATTGATACATACAAAAAGAAAAGAGCGGTTTTTGTCCACTCTTTTTATAATTAATTTTTTATTTAGTTTTTTTGGATTTGTTTTTTGATTTTTTAGTTTTTCTATCTTGTTTAACTTCGGCCTTGGCTTCACGCTTGACTTGTTTATATTCTGCCTTCGCCTCACGCTTAACTTGTTTGTACTCTTGCTTTACTTCTTGATGCTCTATTTTATTTTCAATTTTTTCCGCCTTGGCTTCAAATTTTTCATCACGCTTTTCTTGTCGTTTTTTATCTCTAAAAATTTTTGCCTGAATATTTGTTTCTCTCTCTACCCCCAAAAGCAATCTTTCAATATTTGCTCTGTGTGCAAACCAAGTCATTGCCCACAAACCAAAGGTAAGCAAACTAATGGCAAGATTTGGTTCAGGTAAAGTTAAATTTTCATATACCACTAAAATTGTTGTCAATAAAAGTGAAGCAACTGAAACGTATTTGAAAAACCATACATAGAAAAACATTATAATAAAAGTAATCAAAGTAACAACTGGTTGTGCTACTAAAAATACTCCTAATGTAGTAGAAATACCTTTACCGCCTTTGAATTTTGAAAATACAGGGAAAATATGTCCTACAACTGCTGCAAAACCGCAAGCATAAAGTCCTATACGGTTATCAGGAAAAGATGTGGCTAATAAAAAGTATCCAAGTAATGCACTAACTACACCTTTACTTGCATCAAGCACCAAAGTAAGGTAACCCATTTTTGCACCCATAGTACGATACATATTTGTAGCACCAAGGTTACCCGAACCCGTTTTTGTCAAATCCACATTTTTTGACTTTGACAAAATTTTTCCAAAATTGATATTACCTATACAATAACTAACAACAATCAAAATAGCCAAAAGCCAGTAAATCATACCCTATTCTCCTTCGATTTTTTACGCAACAATATTCTTATAGGCGTACCTTCAAAGTTTTTCGCCTTGCGTAAACTATTCTCCAAATATCTAAGATAACTAAAATGCATCAAGTCAGGATTATTTACAAACAAAGCAAAAGTTGGTGGACAAACTGCTACTTGGGTAGCATAATTTATTTTCAATCTGTGTCCCGCTTTACTAGGCGGTTCAGCGGAAAACATTGCATCTTGCAAAACTTCATTTAGTAATCCTGTGGTAATTCTGGTATTTGCATTGTTGTAAACATATTCTACCGTTTCCATTATTTTACCAAATCTTGTGCCGTCTTTTGTACTTATATAAATGGCAACAAAGTAGTCCATAAATTTGAGGTCAGTTTGCAATTTTTGCCTGTACAAATTCACGGTATAACTATCTTTTGCTACCAAGTCCCATTTGTTATAAACAATAACACTAGGTTTACCTTGCTCGTGAATATAACCAAGCACCCTGACATCTTGCTCTGTTATCTCATCACTAGCATCGAGTACATAGACAACAACATCTGCTCTGCGAATTGCAGCAAGCGAACGCATTACACTAAAACCTTCAATAGAAGTATAATCAATTTTATTTTTTCGTCTAATACCTGCGGTATCAATTATAATATATTCCTTTCCGTTAAATTTGAACGGCACATCTATACTATCACGAGTAGTTCCAGCGACTGGACTAACAACAACTCTTTCTTCACCCAGTAATTTATTTGTAATACTACTCTTTCCAGCGTTTGGACGCCCGACAATAGCAATTTTTAAGCGTTTTTCTTCATCTATGGGGATTACTTTTTTATTTAGTTTTGCGACAACGGCATCAAGTACATCACCCACACCTAGCCCGTGGCTACAACTCATACCGATAGGGTCGCCTAATCCTAATTCATAAAAAGGAAAAATATTTTCAGATTTTAGTGTATCCAACTTATTTACGGCTAAAATAATAGGCTTTTGACTTTTGCGTAGTAACATAGCAACATGGTCGTCATCTTTTGTTACTCCGTCTTTACCATCAACAATAAATACTACAACATCGGCAACATCAATAGCAAGTTGTGCCTGCATTAAAATATATTTTTGCCATTCACCGTCTTGTTTTGGTTCAATACCACCTGTATCAATAAAAGTAAGTGCATTACCTGCCCACTCTGTATCGCAATATATTCTATCTCTTGTTACGCCCGGCGTATCTTCTACTATGCTGATTCGTTTGCCTACAACACGGTTAAAAAATGATGATTTTCCAACATTTGGTCTTCCAACGACAGCAATAATCGGCTTGTACATAGTTTGCACTCCTTTTTTTATATTCTTTGTATTTTAGCATAAAACTAACCGACAAGCAACATTAAAATACAATATTTAAAAAATTATATTAAATAAAAAGCAAGGGTTCTTGTTCCTTTTTTTGACACCCCTGCAACTTATATCTAAAAATTTTATTTAATTTTTTTCATTGTTTGTTTTAATTCTTTTGTTTTCCTCTTTGAAATCGTTTAGTAATTCAATAAAATTACTAACATCTGTAAATTGTTTATATACAGAGGAAAAACGAATATAAGCAACTTCATCGATTTTTTTGAGTTGCGACATCACGGCTTCACCTATCAACAATGAATTGATTTCGGGAGTAAGTGAATTATTAACTTCTTTTTCAACATTTTGCACCATTGTTTCTATTTGCTGACTAGTAACAGGTCTTTTTTCACACGCTTTTATTATCCCTATACGCACTTTTTCCCTGTCAAAAATTTGCCTACTACCATCTTTTTTTATTACTAAAAGAGGTATTGTTTCATATTCTTCAAAAGTAGTAAATCTTTTACCACAATTTGTACATTCCCTGCGTCTTCTTACTGTCAAAAAATCTTCCGATACTCTACTGTCTATTACTCTACTATCTACGCAACCACAAAACTTACATTTCATAAAAATTACCTCAAAGCCATTTTATAATAATTTTTATTTTTTGTAAAGTAAATAAACCCCTAACCAAATTTTAACTAGCAACATATATTTATTTATAATATTATTTACGAAGGATAATTTTTATAATCTGCATCTACAAAACTTGTATTTTGTGCTGAACAACATTGCATAGGAGGTGGAGGAGGTGGCAAGTTCGGTGGAGGTCTGCGGTTCATTGATAAGTCTACCAAAATGGTATCCTGCCCTATTTTACAAATACTTGAATAAGGGATAAACAAATCTTCTTTTGCACGAAATATAGATAAAAAGCCCCTATTTCCCGGAACAATTAAACCTATTATTCTTGCAGTGCATTCCTCAAATATTAAATCAATTACATTCCCTAGTCGTTTCCCGTCTGGCAAATTTATTACTATTTTGGTACGCAAATCACTAAAACTTGTTTCCACACATTCGCCTCTAAACAAAATATTCTATCCGCTTTTATACTTTATATATGAAAAAAAGTGCTGATTAATTACAGCACTTTTATTTCTTGATTTCCTTTTTTTAGGTAAAAAACTTCTTAACAACTTTGAGAGCGGTTTTTTCTAGCCTGCTCACCTGTGCCTGACTAATCCCCACTTCATCGCTAACTTCGACTTGCGTTTTTCCCAAATAATATCTTAGTAACAAGATTTTCTTTTCTCGTTCATCTAAGACTGCCATTGCATCTTTTATAGTTACTTTATCCAGCCAACGCTCATCTGTATTGTATGAGTCTGCTATGTGGTCGCCCAGTTCCAAGACATCTTGGTCATCACTATAAATTGGTTCGGACAAACTCATAGGTTCGCTTATTGCATCAAGTGCACAAGCCACTTCACTATACTGCTCTCCCATATCTTCGGCAATTTCTTCTAAGGTAGGGTCGCGCTGTAAAGCACTGCCCAACTTTTCTCTTGACTGTAAAGCCCGATAAGCAATATCCCTTAGACTTCTACTCACACGAACAGCATTATTATCCCGCAAAAATCTACGGATTTCACCCATTATCATAGGCACAGCATAAGTTGAAAAGCGAACATTAAGTGTTACATCAAAATTGTCTATTGCTTTTATTAATCCTACACAACCAACCTGAAACAAATCATCAGCATTTTCTTTTCGCCCCATAAATTTTTGGACTATGGATAGAACTAAACGCATATTGCCATAGATGAATTGTTGTTTAGCAGATTTATCTCCTAACTTTATTTTTCTCATTAGTTCGGCTTGCTCTACTGCGGTATATTTTGGTAATGTAGCAGTATTTACACCACAAATAACAACTTTATTTGACATCGCCCCTCCTACAATTAAACAATAGTAGTGTTGGCTTGTACAAAGTTTTTATTCAAAAAGTTTAATTTATTTTGGAAATAGATTTTTTCATTTTGGAAAGAATCTTTTTTTCTATTCTAGATATATAACTTTGGGAAATCTGCATCATATCTGCCACTTCTTTTTGAGTTTTGCCCTCCCCTCCGTCTAATCCAAACCTCATTGACATTATTTTTTTATCACGATTATCCAACTTTGCTATCACTTGATGAAGCATTTCATTTTCAAATTGAGTTTCCAGACTACTAAAAACCTCTTCGCAATCAACACCCAAGACATCAGCAAGCAATAATTCATTGCCGTCCGAGTCAAGACTGAGAGGTTTATCCAGAGAAATTTCATTTTTTTGTTTGCTCACCTTTCTTAGATGCATCAATATTTCATTTTCAATACAACGACTAGCATAAGTGGCCAGTTTTATTTTTTTCTCCATATCAAAAGTATTTACTGCTTTAATTAGCCCTATTGACCCCACGCTAATTAAATCGTCAAGTTCCACATTTGTATTTTCAAATTTTTTTGCAATGTAGACTACCAAACGCAAATTATGTTCTATCAATTTATTTTTTGATTTTGTATCACCTTGTTTTAATGCAATCAAACATTTTTCTTCCTCAACTGCGTCCATAGGATTTGGCAACGCTTCATTGCTACACAAAAATAAAATAATATTTTCATATTCTTCTACATTTAATCCCATTAATTTACTGATAATTTTATTGACCCAAGCTAACATAGTTTATACCTCGATTAATTTATTATTAAGTAAAATTTCAAAATTTTTGCTTAACCCTTTCGGTTTGGTGCTGACTCCCACCGCTACATCAAAAATTCTATTGTTTAAACGCAAATAATCGGCTTCAAAAGTAAATAAATTTGAACTATTGCCGACTGAATACACTTTTAAAACCTGTACATTTTTTAAATTCAAATTTTTGTAATTATTTAATAAAATATCTAGCCTTTCACTAGCAGTGAACCAACGCCCCAAATCATTTTCATTAATTATTACTACTGGCGTGTTCATTTTTGTCATCAAGTTGTTGCCAGTGTCAATAAAACCACGCAAAATTTGCCGTTTGTTACGAATACACAATTCCACTTTTACACTAAATTGTGCATATCTTTTTGCAGATAGATGTCTGGAAACTTGCGTGATTATCAAAATAAATAATCCAACAGCACAAGCCATAATAAAGCCTACTGGCATTTCACTAAAATAAGTAATGTTTGCACCTATATAAATATCCACACCAAAGAAATAAAATATTGCAATCATTCCGCCCCCGAAAGCAAAAGTCAACAAAATAAACCAGAAATATCGCTGAAAGATTTTATAAAAACTGCATTGTGCCAGTAAAACAATAACAAAAGCGATAACTAATTTTAGTACTATCCAAAAAACACTAGGCAAAGCAATCAAGGGACTAATCAAACTAAAACCTGTTCCAAACAAACTTGCAAGTATTATTCCAACTTTGGAAACTGGGGTATTTGTAAATTTATTGGATAAAAAAAGCAACATAAAATCAATGGTAAAATTATCCAAAATTACATTTTCAATTATTACCTCCATAATGCCTCCAAGAATAAAAAAACTCACTACTATATTTTATAATAGAGTGAGTTTATTTTTTAATGCTAAAAACATTATAATAAGTCTAATTTAGTTTAGTATTGAATAATCTTGTCATTTATTGAATTACTGAAACCACAAATCCGCAAATCACAAACAGTAAACCTATGACTCTCAAAAAAAGCAATAATCTATCATCTTCCTGAATGTCATTTGACTTGCGTGCTATTCTGGTAATTCTTTTTGCAAGCATAGCGATAGCCAAACCGATGACTAACAAAGATACGCCTATAATTACAGTCGTTTGAGATAAATATTCCATTATTGTATCTATACATAATAATCCAAAAATCATTTGTTTACCTCGTTTTTTTAAATTAAATTAGGCGGGTTTAAATTTAATTTAGTATAACATTACTTTGTTTTTTTGTCAACATTCAATTTGGATTGTTTTTTGTCTATTTCGTTTTTTTTGGCTAGCACTTTGTTTGCATTTTTCACTATATAAACGATTACGCTAACAACTATAATTATTAGTCCCGTATATAAAATATATGTATCCCAGCCACCCAAACTTCCGTGGAAAAAGCAAAGCATTAAACCAACCGACATTACAAAAGTCCCAGACTTGCCTATAAAATTACTGGGAATAGTAATATCTTTTTTAAATAAAAATACGCCTGTAATAATCATAGCCAAATCAATAACAATCAATGTAACTACCAAAAATGCAGGAATTACTCCCACAATACCAAAACAAACTAGTGTAGCCATTTTTAATAATTTATCTGCTAATGGGTCAAGTACGATTCCCACCGGTGTAATTTGATTTGTTGCCCGTGCGATAATTCCGTCCAAAGTGTCAGTTAGGCTTGCAACTAAAAAAATAAGTAGCGGTACTAAATAATTGACACCCGGTATATAAAAAAATGTTATTACCAAAACAGGAACAAGTAACAACCTGAATAAAGATAATACATTAGGCACATTCCAAAAACCTTTTCTAATTTCCATTGTTACTCCCCCAAAAAGCCATTCCTCTAATAAATTGTAACTTCATTATAACACAATAATTTTATAAGGTAAAGAAATTTAACAAAAAATTGAAAATTAGAATATATTGTAATGAATATATAAAAGGAGTAATAAAATTGAAAAAATTACCATTAATTTTAACCATAATTTTGATACCATTCTTTTCTTTTTTCGGGTTTTCAGGTTGTGGTGAATCAAACGCTTTGATAGTCGTTCGAGTTAGCGAAGTTACGCATAGTGTTTTTTATGCACCTATGTATATCGCACTCAACAAGGGATACTTTGAAGATGAAGGACTTGATGTACAAATCAGCAATGCAAGTGGTTCAAACAATGTAATGACTGCTGTAATAAGCGGTCAGGCAGAGATTGGACTGGCAGGCCCTGAAACTGTTGTGTACAATGCCGTGCAGGGAAACACTGACAAGCCCACTGTCTTTGGGCAACTGACTGCTTGCGACGGGTCTTTTCTAATCGGGCGAACTGCTGACTCAAATTTTGAATTGAGTGATTTGGAGGGCAAAACCATAGTAGCAGGCAGGCGTGGAGGAATGCCAGCAATGACACTTCAATATGCGCTACATTTAGCAGGCTTGGAGGCAAATACAAATTATACTCTAAATCTTGATATAGACTTTGGACTGGTGGCGGGGGCTTTTGAAGGCGGTACGGGCGATTACTGTACAATGTTTGAACCAACTGCCAGTGCTTATGTTGCCGCTGGTAAAGGTTCTATTGTAGCCTCTATCGGTGAACTGGGCGGGAGTGTTCCTTATACCGCATTTATTGCTAATCAAAAATACTTAACAAATAATTCTTTAAATGCAGAAAGATTTTTGCGTGCCATTTACCGTGGCTATAACTATTTGATTAATGCAGATATTAATGATGTTGTAAATAGCGTTATGCCTAGTTTTGTCGGTAGTGATGCAGTCATTATAAAAAGTGCAATACAAAATTATATACAAATTGGTGCATATGCTAGTAGTCCTTTAATGAGCGAAGCAAGTTTTGACAGAATGATAGAAATTATTACATTTGCGGATGAATTAGAGGAAAATGCCGATATTGACTTTGACGATGTAATAGACAATACAATTCCACAAAAAGTTTTAAATTACTTTTCTATGATTTAACAAATAAAAAAGAGGCAAGAAAACTCTCTGCCTTTTTTTTATTTTTTTATTTGCAAGTCATTTTGGAGTATCACAAATACAAACAGAACTTAATATAATGTTGTGTAGATTGTTTTCTACTTTAAGTTTTTGGAGGTAAAATGCAACCCTTTCTGCAATTAACAAATATAAAATTAAATTATCACAACAATGAAGGTGAATTACCTGCATTAAATGATATTAATTTTAGTTTGAAAAAAAACGAATTTGTTGCAATAGTAGGTCCTAGCGGTTGTGGTAAAACTACCATTTTATCCATAATTTCTGGGATACTAAAACAAAGCGGTGGTAAAGTTACTTTGGAAGGCGAAGAAATTACTACTACAACTCGTAAAATCGGCTATATGTTTCAAAAAGACCAACTCTTTGGTTGGCGTACAATTAAACAAAATGTCAATCTTGGGCTGGAAATTTGTAAAGACAAATCACCAGAAAGTAAAAAATTTGTTGATGAACTCTTAACAAAATACGGACTAGCAGATTTTATGAACAAGCACCCCCACGAATTGAGCGGGGGAATGCGACAGAGAGTAGCACTTATTCGCACTCTGGCAACTAAGCCAAAATTGTTACTATTAGATGAACCATTCGGTGCTTTGGACTATCAAACCAGACAAAAAGTAATTGACGATGTGAGTTCCATAATTCGCAACGAAAAAATCACTTCCATTCTGGTAACACACGATATATCCGAAGCCATTTGTATGACGGATAGAATAATTGTCCTCTCAAACCGCCCTGCTACTGTTCGTAAAATAATAAATGTAGATTTGGACAAAAGTTTACCTCCTTCAAAGCGTAAAAATGCAAAAGAATTTACAGAACTTTTGAACTATGTTTGGAAGGAGTTGGATAGTGGATAAAAAATTGATGTACTCAGCAGAACATTTGGATTTTTTGCGACAAGAGAAAAAAGATAGGGTTATAGTACACACCTGCCAAATTGCAATTCTTATTGTATTTTTGGTACTCTGGGAATTACTTGGCTACTTTAATTTAATTAATACCTTTATTATGAGTAGTCCAAGCCGAATTTTAAATACTATAATCAAACTATATGCAAGTGGTGAATTACTTTACCATTCTGCAATAACTCTATACGAAACCGTACTGGGCTTTGTTATAGCCACCACACTTGGTACACTAATTGCTTTGTTGCTATGGTGGAGTGAAAAATTACGAAAAATACTAGACCCGTATATCGTAGTTTTGAATAGTCTGCCCAAAATTGCACTTGGCCCTATAATAATTATTTGGGTCGGTGCAGGTATTCAAAGTATTGTTACTATCTGTGTTCTCATATTAATTATTGTTACTATTATCTCTATGCTAAACGCATTTAGAGAGTGTGATAAGGACAAAATCCTTTTGATGAAAAGTATGGGAGCGAGCACCTTACAAATCCTTTGGAAATTAGTACTTCCAAGCAGTATCCCAAATTTTGTTTCTGTATTAAAAATTAATGTAGGACTTAGTTGGGTAGGCACAATTATTGGAGAATACTTGGTTAGTAGTGCGGGACTTGGTTATCTTATTGTATATGGTAGTCAAGTCTTCCAACTAGATTTAGTGATGGCAAGCACGCTAATACTATGTATTCTTGCTTGTTTGATGTATTTTTTGGTGGCGCTCTTAGAAAAGAAAGTTCTAAAATCTTGGCACTAAAAAGCAATCTACTACCCCGCAAGTACTCCTTGCGGGTTTTTTTATTTGTAAAAAAAGAATAGCAAAATCGCTATTCTTATAAAAATATTTCTAAAAAATTTATGAATTGGAAACTTTTACTTCATTTATATTATTAGTTGGAAACATCTCATCAAAGATATTAATATATTCATTTTCGTTTGTTGAGTGAATTGAGTCCCTTAATTTATTCAAATCAGCATTTGGAATATCAATCGCATATTTTAACATATATTTTGCACTTTCACCATTTGCAACAACTTCCAATAATGGTCCTCTATCTACTCCCTTCACATTCATAGCACATTTGTAGCAATATCTTTCACTTTTAATCTCTGCCACTTTATCTGTGTGTTCTTTTGATAAAGCCCTGAGTTTGACTTTATCATTTTTGTATAATAATTTGTAATATTCATAAATATGATTTGTATAATATTCCTGAATTGTACCATTTGTTTCTTTTTGAACATATCTGGATGAAATGTAGCAAGCCATACGATAATTTGCCTCTGGGTCTTGGGAACTTAAAATCATATTACGGATTTTTTCAATATCTATTTGATTTTTTGTATATTTTGCTAAATAAAGCCAAATTATAGGTGTACCCTTTTCTTCAATAATCTTTAAATGTGAAGTACAATTCTTATAATTAATTCTACATAAAAGTTCTTGGCTTAGCCTTGGATTGTCAAGTGCTTGAATAGTTTTTGATATCTTTGATTTGCTTAATTTACTATTATTTTCATAGATACTAATCAAAGAGTAATAATCCCCTGCGTGCTCTAATTTTTCCAAATATGGTTCGATTTTTAAATTTGTGTTGGATATCTGTAAAGCCACTTCATAGATAAGATTTGTGTTACCAGAATTTAATACTTTTGTAAGTGCATTCAACAAACTAACTTCTTCATTACTAAATTTTGTTATGCTATATTTTTCTAAAATTGAATTGATTCCTATTTGTGTGTCAGTTTTGGAATTTTTCTCATTTTTAGTAACCTTATCTGCAAATTGATAAATATTTTCTACTATACTATCATCAATTCTTGTGCCAAAATAATCCATATGTACTCCATCAAATCTTTATAAGAAATAATAACACAACTAGACAAAGTTGTCAATATACATATTTTTTTGAGTAAACAAAAAAAGCCCGCTTCTTTTGCAAGGCTTTTTTATTAACGAATAATATCCAACAAACTTTCCAAACTATCGTAAAGACTTTCCTCATCTTCGTCCAAATCATCACCTTTGGACGCCAAAATATCTTCAATTTCAGCAATCAAAGCATCTTTTTGTTTGTCGCCATCATCACTTGTGTCTTCCATAATCTTGCTTGTTCTTTCCGACAAGGCTTTCAATTTATCATTAAGTTGCTTTTTAGATAATTTTACAGGTTTATTATAATTAACATTTAAATCAATTTTTTCATCATACATATGGTCGTTTCCGTCAATTGCTTCTGTACGAACTGTCAACAACTTTTTGCCACCTGCTTTTAAATAACTAAGTAGTGGGACAAGGTCGCCATCACCAGCAACAAAACAAAAAGCATCTATGTGGGGCATAGTGTAAAACATTTTTACAGCATCAATAATTATCCGCATATCCAGTTGAGATTTTGCACGCTTTTTGTATCGCATTGTAGGAGCTGAATCAAATCCATACTTTTCAATAATCTCATCAAATTTTATGTGTTTTCTTTCATTAAAACCATAAACTTTTGCGTAAATCAAATTTCCTTTTTTTCGTAAATTCTCAATAATATCTGTAAAAACAGGAAGGCTGACTTTTGCGTTATCAATATCAATTAAAAGTACTATATTCATAAAAATTTTTCCTCCAAAATTTTTTTATTTTAAACTAATATTTTTGCGTTTATAATAGAATAAAAATTGTTGTGCGTACCCAGATAAATTTCCATATTTTTTAACGAAAAATTCAGCAATTTTTTTTCTATTATTTAATTCTCCAAAATAATCTTGATGATAAATTTTTTCTACCCAAGTATCTACTGGAAAAACATCCGTTTTATTTAATCCAAAAAGCAAAATACAATCTGCAACTTTTGGACCTATGCCACTTAATTTTATCAATGTTTTTCTTGCATTTTCGGTATCCATTTTTGGTAGTTCTTGCAAAATATTTGTGGTACTTAATTCTTTAATAGTTTTGACTAAATAATTTGAACGGTAACCACAATTTAATTGCATAAAATCTTCACTAGTTATTTGGGACAATTTTTCAAGAGTTGGAAAAGCAAAGCCCCATTCTGTTTGCTCTCCAAATCTTTGACATAAGCCTTCCACACTTTTGCGAATTCGTGGGATATTATTATTTGCCGAAATGATGAAATTGATAATAACTTCCAGCAAAGGTTGCTTTAACATACGAATGCCCGTTCCATACTTTAAGCAGTCATTTAACTCACAATGCTCTTCTAGGCTTGATATTATTTTATCATAGTCCGTTAAAAAGTCAAAATAATTTACAAAGAATTTTGCATTTGTACACGATATTTTGTACGAATTTGGGGTTATACTGCATATTTTTGCTTGTTCCCCACCACTTTTGACCCACCATGTGCCATTATTTTCTCCAAATCTAAAAACTTGCCCACTTGTTAAAATTGCTTCGGGTGAAAAATTATTAGCATCTTTTACAATAATATCATTATTTATGATTTCATAATTCATTAGTTTTTCCTCTTGTTTATATTATACCATAAACAATAATTTTTGCAAACAAGCATTACCTAAATTGTCTAAAATGTTTTTTAAATGTCTAAATAGTTGCCAAAGTGAAATAATGATGATATAATAAATTTAATTATGAGGTGGAGATTATGGCACTCTTTGGCAAAAAAGTAAGGCAACCTGATTGGGATTTTGTGGGTATAATTGATGCTAAAAATCAGCAGAAGAAATTTGAAGAAAAATGGAATACTGCAACATTTGATGACGACTCAATTTTGACACCACCAACTCATTTTGATTTTGATAATATTGACACACAAACTGTTTCACAAAACAACAGTGAACCACTTATTTTGGATGACAATTTTAATGTTTTTGCAAATTCAATTTTACCAAAATATACAGAAGAAAAAAATGTTGAAAATATGCAAACATTAAATAATATAATTGATGAAAATCTAAGTGAAGTTCAAAAAGATATTATGTTAGAAAACAGTGATATAACTGATGCAAAAATTATACAAGAAAATATCGAAAATATTCCCACAAAAAATAGTATGGAAATATTAGAGGATATATTTATTAATGATGAAAATATTGATGAAAATTCATCTACTACAAAAGTAGATTTGGGTAATTATTTTGTAACAGAAAAACAGGAAAATAATTCAAATAAAATTGCACCTACTACTATTGTCCAAAATATTTTTAAGAGTGATGAAACAAAACTTGAAAATAAAAAACCAGATGTAAATAATTTGAAAAATATATTTACAACACCCGAGAAAAAACCTCAAAAAAATATTCCAAATGAAAAAATTTTGGATACCATTTTGGGTAAATAAGTAAAGGATATATTTAACAATTTTAATAATTACAATTAAACATTTTACAAATAAAATAAAAAAAGAGTGGTATTAAATAACTACTCTTTTTTATTTTTTATTTTGCAACTTTTGTAGTTGCTTTCTTTGCTGTTGCAGGCTTTTTTGGTTCAGTAGTTTTTGCTACTGTCTTTTTTGCCTCATCAGTTTTTGTTGTAGTTTTTTTAGTTGTTGTAGTCTTTGCTTCTGCTTTTTTTGGTTCTGCTTTGACAGTTGCTTTTTCTACTTTCTCAACTTTCTTAACGGTCTTTTTTGGTTCAGTTTGTTCAACTGCGGTAACTATACTAACTCTTTTACGGTCTTCGCCGAAACGAGAATATTTAACAGTACCTGCTACCAAAGCAAACAAAGTATAGTCTTTACCTAGTCCAACATTTTGTCCAGGGTGGATTTTTGTACCTCTTTGACGCACTAAAATTTCTCCACTCTTAACATTTTGTCCGTCTGAACGCTTTACACCCAAACGCTTTGATTGACTATCACGACCATTCTTACTACTACCTTGACCCTTTTTGTGGGCAAATAATTGAATGTTAAAGAACATCGCACACCTCCATATTAATAAAATCACTGTATTCTGTAAATATATCACTTACTCCGCACATCATTGTTGCAAATATAACCTGCACATCGTGAGCGGTTTCTTTTGATAAATCATCAGGAATTACAATTTCAAAATAACCTTTGTCGTCATCACGAATGATATCAACATTCGCACCGGCGACTGACAACATACCTAGGGCTCCCGTTTGTACTACACTACTAAGTGCAGCACAAACTATATCTTCGCCCTCTACACCGTATCCTGTATGTCCATCACACACAATACGGATATAATCGTTGCCTTTTTTAAAAACATCAACCTTAGTCATTATTTAACCTCAATCTTAAAATTAACTATTTCTTTATACTGTCAATTCTAATCTGTGAATATGGTTGTCTATGACCTTGTGCCCTGTGGTGTCCGCCCATTTTCTTGTAAACAGCGATATTTAATTTATCGCCTTTACCGTGTTCCATAACAGTGGCAGAAACAACAGCACCTTTAACGGTAGGAGTGCCTATAATGCTACCCTCACCAGAACCTATCAATAGTGGCTCAAACTCAATCTTTTCGCCAGCGTTCAAATCTAAATGTTCAACATTAATGATTTCATTCTCAACGACTTTGTATTGTTTGCCACCACAACTAATAATTGCGTACATAATTTTAACCTCCTCTCTCCAACCTCGCTAAGATACGGTAACTATTTCTAGTATTTTACAAACCTGACTTATGCGGATAACGAGTTAAATTTAGCATAAATTAGCCTTTTTGTCAATGCTAAATTAAGTTATTTTTTATCAAAATCAAAAAATAGAGGATAAATTCCCCTATCTGTTATTTTTTAAAAAACTTTTCTGCACAATCCATATACTCGTCACAATTTTTACGAAAGTATTTAAAAGCATTTTCGTAGAAATCCTTACTTGTAATATCTGCACCAAGGCGTTTCATTAAATCCAAAGGATATTCACAGCCAGAGGTGGAAATAAAGTCAAAATATTTACTAACTGCATCTTTTTGCTTTGAAAGAATGTTGCCAGCAAAATATTGCGCTATCATAAAAGCAAATGAATACTGCCAAACATAATAACTCAAAGCAAAAAAGTGCCATAATCCTTGCCAAGTCAAATCAGTAAAATTTGACATATCAACAACACTTTCGTATGGCAAAAATCTGCATTCACGCCATTTTGCAATCAATGTTTCACGCGTCAACTGACCGCCATTAAAAATAGTATCATAGCAATAGTTTTCAAATTTTGAAAATTCTGTTTGTCGAAACATTGTACCCATAATCTTTGTACATTTTTCGTCTAAAAGTCCCAACTTTTCTTTTTCATCAATAGATTGTTCCAACAAGTATTGCGACAATATTACTTCATTAAAAAGACTAGCAGTTTCTTCAAAATACATATATTGCCTTTCTTCCTGAACTTTGTGCTTTTTATCCATTAAATAATGTTGTATAGCGTGTCCTAGTTCGTGTGCCAAAGTAAATACATCGTCCAAAGTCCCTGTCCAGTTTAATAGTACTATATGAGTTTTTCCATAAGTACCCCAGCAATATCCGCCACTCATTTTGTTTTCAGCAGGGTAAACATCAATCCAACGCTCTTCTACTGCCCTATCTATTAATTTAACATAATCTTCACCTAGAATACTGGTTGCCTTTTTCACTATATCAATACCTTCTTCAAAGGTGTAAACTTTGTTTGATTTATCCATATCCAAATATAAGTCATAATTGTAAATAGTATCATAACCCGAAATTTTCTTTTTTGTCTTTAAAATATCTGTTAATATATCTTGATGACTGTCAACACAATTTATAATATTATCAAAAACATCTTTTGTCATTTTTGAACCTAAAAATGTGCTATCCAAAACTGATTTAAAGCCACGCAAAGAGGCTACATTCGAAACAAATTTGATATGATATATAAAATTACTAGTTAGAGTATATGAATATTTTTCCAAGGCGTTTTTTTGGCTAATACTAACATTTTTCCTTAGAACCCTATCTTGACTTTTAAAATACCCTGACATATTGCCTTCGGTAACTTTGTGTGATATACCTTTACTATCCAAAGCATCTTCAAACTTTATATCGGTATTGCAACAACTGTCTTTTATTGCAGTAAAACCATTACCTATTTCGTTGGTAAAAGCCAAAATTTTTTCTTCTTTTTCGGTTAGTGTATGCTCCAACCTTGCAATATTTAATTCAATTACTTGTCGCCAGTCCAAAAATTCTTTCATATTTAGTAATTTCTGCAAATAATCTTTACCCAGAATTTTAATTTCTGCTTCGGCAAAAGATAATTCACTATTTAGCAATGTTTGTACCGATTCCGCTTTTTGAGATAATTCGTTATAAATTTGACTACCAAAATCAGTATGCAAGTTTGCAAAAGCATAGACATAACAATTTTCCATTTTGTCATACAGTTTATAAGTATCTTGCCAGTATGCTAACAGATTTTTTGGCTCATTCAGTGTACCTTTATATTTTAACAAATCTTTTACTTCGTTTGATACTTCTTTTAGTTTTGTTTCACAATCTTCGCAAGATTTGCAAAATTTTGTTAAGTCCCACTTGTATTTTAACTCAATATCACTCATATTTTCACCTCAAATTAATTATACTTAAATAAGATACTTTATGCAACCAAAGTTTATAAAAAATTAAATTTCTACAATATTGTATTTATATTGCAAAATAGGGCAAATGTATTTGCCAAATTGCACAAAAGGTATTATAATAAAATTATCCAAAATTATAAAAAAGAAAGGTAACAATTATGATTAAAATAGTTCCTGTAACAACAAAAAAATTATTAAAAAAATTCGTTGATTTTCAACCAAGTTTATATAAAAATAACCCTTATTATGTACCACCTCTTAGAAGTGATGAAATCACTTTCTTTACACCGGGAAAGTCTGCTCACATAGGAGAGGACGCCATTGCAAAATGTTGGCTTGCTTATGATGACAATGAAAAAATCGTAGGTAGAGTCGCTGGTATTATTCAATTAAACTACAACAAAAAATACAATGAAAAGCGTGTTCGTTTCAGTCGTTTTGATTGTATTAATGACTTGGAAGTTGCCCGTGCATTAATGGAAACTGTGGAAAGTTGGGCAAAAGAACAAGGTATGACAAATATTCACGGCCCTATGGGCTTTAACGACTTGGACCGTGAAGGTCTTTTGATAGAAGGGTTTGAAGAATTATCCACATTCGAAACTCAATATAGTTATCCATATTACAAAGACTTATTAGAGAAACTAGGCTACACCAAGGATGTTGACTGGCTAGAATATCAAATTACCGTTCCAGAAACAACAGACCCAAGAAACACAAAATTATCCGATGTTGTGGAAAAAAGATTACATTTGCACGAAGTTACAGAAAGAAACAAGAAGAAATTTTTAGACAAATATTATGGACAAATTTTCAACTTGTTAGATGAGGCTTACGGCGACTTGTATTCCACTGTACCTTTAACGGAAAAAGTTCGTAAAAATTTGCTAGTTCAATTTAATTTGCTGATTGATATGGACTTTATTTCGGTTCTTGTTGATGAGAAAGACAGTGTTGTTGCAGTAGGAGTTGCGTTCCCTTCCATTGCAAAAGGTGTTCAAAAAGCAAAAGGTAAATTATTCCCATTTGGATTTTTACACATTTTGCGTAGTGCAAAAAAATGTGAGGTAGTTGACCTTGCTTTGATTGGCGTTAGAAAAGATTATCAATCAAAAGGTGCAACAGCAATTATATTCAAAAATATGCTGGGTAGATTTATTCAGCGAGGCGTAAAGATTTGTGAAACAAACTGCGAATTAGAGGATAATTACAAAGTGCAGGCTTTGTTTAACAAGGTTTATGAAAGTAAACTTGCTAGACGCCGTAGGGCTTATCAAAAAGACTTAGTAAAAAAAGAATAATAGTTTTTTTAAAGTAAATAATATAAATTTTAAACTTTTTCTAATTAGTAATTTAGTTATTAAAAGAAAAAATAAAACACGGTAATTTTCCGTGTTTTTTTATTTTGCCACAAAATAATAATTGATAAATTAATAATTTAACTTGCCAGAACCTATGGACTCACGCACTTTTTCTAAGTATTCGTGAGCGACTTTTCTTGCTTTTTGTTGCCCATCATTTAGTATATCTTTTACTTCATCATAATGACTAAAATAATAGTTATACTTTTCACGCATTGGTGCTATATATTCATTCATTACAGTAAATAATTGCTTCTTTGCTTCGCCCCAGCCAAGCCCCTCTATTAACGATTGTTCAAAAGCCGTAGCCTTATTTTTATCGACAAAAAGTTTGTAGAGTAAATTAATTGTACAGTCTTTGTCTTTTGCCTCACCCGGCAATCTGCAATCTGTTACTATTTGATTGACTGATTTTTGCAAAGCCTTTTCAGTTGAAAAAAGTTGGATAGTATTTCCATAACTTTTACTCATTTTTCTGCCGTCAAGTCCTACAAGAGTAGCGACTTCTTGTGGTATAAACTCTTTTGGCTCGACAAAAATTTGCCCATATCTATTGTTAAAACTCCTTGCAATATCTCTTGCAATTTCTACATGTTGCTTTTGATCTAACCCTACTGGCACTATATCTGTACCAAATAGTAAGATATCTGCTGACATCAAGATAGGATAATTGAATAACCCCATATTTACGCCATCATCAGCCTCTACATTTAGTTTTTCGTTTGCTTCTACTCTTGCCTTGTAGGCGTGTGCTCTATTTAATAGCCCTTTTGGTGCTACATTATTTAATATCCAGTTGAGTTCAAACACTTCGGGTATATCCGATTGTTTATAAAATACAACATTTTTGGGATCAAGACCACAAGCCAACCAAGTGCAAGCAACATTTTTTGTATATTCCTGCAATAAATCTTTTGTTGTTACTGTGGTTAGAGCGTGATAATCTGCAATAAAATAAAAACTATCATAGTCCAAGTTTTTACTAAATTCAATAGCAGGTTTAATTGCCCCAAAATAGTTACCTATATGAGGATAACCAGTAGGCTTTATGCCCGTCAAAATTCTTTGTTTCACTTATTTCTCCATTTTTAACATTGATAAAATTTGATTTCAATATTACTTTTATTATATATCTTTTTTTGTATTTTTTCAAGATTAATTTTTATTATATTTTTTATATTTGTGATGTTACTACTTGCCAGTTATTATCTTGTGGCATTTGTTGAATGATATATGAAGAATCACTACTTAATGTAAGTAAAGTTGCACCTCTTTGAGCGGTGGCTTTGTCAATGTTAAAATAGGCTGTATAATCAATACTCATTCCATAAGTCAAACGAATACCATTATACATAATACTGAAATTATTTAAATGGTCGTGCCCGCAAAATACTGCTACCGTACCATTAGTTTTGAATGTATCAAAAATTGTAGTTATCTGGTCATATGAAGGACAGGACTTTTCACCTTTTGTTCCCCAAAAATATGTTACATCAATATTATCTTCTGTTGTCCCGCTTTGTCCCGCCTCTAATCCCAAAGATTCAACAGCGTCCCAAGCATTTGTGTATTCAATCATAGGAATATGGCAAAACACCATAGTTTCAACGCTCTCTATACTATTTCTTGCTTTCAAAGCCGTAACAGCAGTTTCATACCAAGCCATTTGGTTTTCGTGAATAAAATCATAATCCCCGTTATCTACATAACTATTGCTATCCATAAGGACAAGCCCAGCACTCAAAGAACCATTATAGTTGTGTAATTCAATTACATAATTACCCTGACCATCCACGGTAGACAAACCCTTTTTGAAAATGCAAGTTTCATATGACATAAATAAATCACTCAATTCATTTTTGTTGCCAACCGCATAACTTTCCGCATCGTGATTTCCATATACAAAAGTCCAAGGTACTCCCATTTTTTCAAACAATGTACCAACAATTTTTGCCATATTTAGATTATTGACACTTAAAGACCTAAATAAATTAGGATAAATTAAATCACCTGTTACAATTATCAAATCAGGCTCGGCACTTTTTACAGCGCTATATACAGCATCAACCGCAAGTTTATCTCTTGAAACCGCCAACATTGATGCACTGATATGTAAGTCTGTCAACTGTAATATTTTGAAATCAGCATCTGTTGAGTCATTTTGAATAGTAATAAAATCTTCACCAGCATTTTTATTTATTTGCAAATCTCTGTGAGTAACCGCACTAACCGTTTCATTTATGTAATCCATAACGGAATCATCACCACGGTACATAATAACCAAAAGTCCGCCTATAATAAAACTGAAATAAAATATTAAACTTATTATAATACTTACAATTTTTGATACTTTATTACTCATAATAAATTATCTCCTTATTAGTATTTTAGAAAAAAGCACCCAGAATGTCAAACAAATTGAAAATTTTTAGGAAAATAAATGATTTTTCAAGACAATTTTTAATTAATATGTTAAAATATTTGACAAATAGTGGATTAAAGGATAAAAAATGCAAAACAAAGTTGTAGTTAAAATGCCACTTCTTGACGAAGTTGGGAATTTGAGTGAACCTGGTTGGTCAACAGATTTGGTTTGGGATTATCACAGAGATGACATCAAAGCAAACAAGTTAAGGATAAAAGAATGGGATTATTATCTTATTTACAATCAAGATATAGCACTGGCTCTAACAATAGCAGATAATTCATATATGGGGCTTATCAGTGCTTCGTTAATAAACTTTAAAGCTCGTAAAGAAAAAACAAATAGTGTTATGACTTTACTACCAAAAGGTAAATACAATTTACCAGAAACAAGTAAAACAGGAAATACTGTATTTAAAAATGAAAAAGTAGAAATGCGTTTTTTGAATGACGGAAAAACAAGAAAATTATTTTTTAATTATCCAAATTTTGAAGGCACAAGCACGCTGTCTGGTGAAATAGAACTAACAAAACAACCAGAGGACAGTATGGTAATAGCCACACCTTTTAATAAAAATAAGCATTTTTATTATAATCAAAAGATTGTAGGCTTTCGTGCGGACGGATATTTGGTATTAGGAAACAAAAAAGTAGAATTCCTATCACGCAATACTTTTGCATTACTCGACTGGGGTCGTGGAGTCTGGACATACAAAAATACTTGGTACTGGGGTGCAGGAGCAGGTCAAATTAATGGCGTGGATTTTGGTTTCAATATTGGATACGGTTTTGGTAATACTCAAAAAGCAACAGAAAATATTTTGTTTTATAATGGCGTTGCACACAAATTGAGTCAAGTAAAATTTAATATTCCAAAAACAGCAGATGGTAAAGATGATTATCTTAGCCCTTGGTCGTTTACTTCGGACGATGGCAGATTTGAAATGGATTTTGCCCCTATTCTCAATCGAAGTGCTTACACTTCGGCAGTTGTAGTAAAAAGTAGACAAAATCAAGTTTTTGGTAGGTTTACAGGAAAAGCGATTTTAGATGATGGTACAGTATTACAGGTAAAAGATTTCTTGGGATTTGCAGAAAAAGTTTTTAATAAATGGTAAAAAATATTACATAAAAATAAAAGTGCGACTTTTGTGTTACACTTTTTTTATTTACAAAATTTACAAGATATTTTGCCAGTCAAGTTTTACAATATTATAGAAAATATCCGAAACATGATTTAACTGTTCGCACTCTACTCTTGCTAATTCATAATCACCGCTTTCTATATAGGAAAGTACATATTGAGCCTGTCTACCTATTTGCTCTATGTCCCTGTAATCTACAAAGAGGCTGATGATTACTTCTCTACTATCCCAAAAATCCACTATTTCTTGTGCCTCGGCAAGTGCTGTTACAGTATCTTCTTCCATTAAAGTATCACTTAAATTTTGAGATTTTTCCATCATTACTTGCATTGTGCTATCTGTATATACTTGTTGCCAAATGACTGTAAAAATAAGTAGTACCAACATTCCAGAGAGTATCCACATTCTCCATTTCATCAATTACCACCTGCCTTCACCATTGTAATCAATATTGAATACAATACCGGCATTATCATAGTCTTGAAGATAACATTTTCCGTTTGTATCCAAAGTAAAAAGTAAAACTTGTTTTAATTTATTTATACCGTGTTCTTTTAATACTTCTTCTATATAATTCATATCTAATTTTGCGGTTTCCATATTTTCACCTATGACTTTACCCGCTGTAATAATATTCAAAGGTAGCGATGCAGGCGGTAATTTTATTTTCATATCCTTGTTGACTACTGCACTTGCCTCCGATTTTGGAATGACATTTATTGAACCATTTGTTTCCACTATCGCATACTCTATATCTTCAATTTTGTAATAATCACAGCCTCGTATTCCTTCAAAAAGGTCGTCCATATTCATATT
>Ga0172377_10000321_pt1 | contig 43912 bp, 38 predicted proteins | sample Pumphouse3metaG_FD_119749 | JGI IMG/M metagenome (GOLD analysis project Ga0172377, IMG submission 119749) | Leachate microbial communities from a municipal landfill in Southern Ontario, Canada - Pumphouse #3 metaG | ecosystem: Engineered > Solid waste > Landfill > Unclassified | place: Canada... | reverse complement strand
GTTTTAGGTCATGATGACCCAACGGTTATCCGGTATCTAATGGATTTAGTCAAACAAGAACCGTTGGAATTTCCTTTTTCCAAAGCTCAAGATATTCCCGTCGATGATAAAAATGTATATCGATTATTGAGTGGTACTGAAGTGCTTGGGTTAACTACCGACGATATTCGTTCGGAAATTGCTTCATATGGTATTCCTGAATTCGGAACTAACTTTGTACGGGGGATGTTAAGGGATTCCCGACCTCAAAATTTTGCGGAGCTTGTCAAAATATCCGGTCTGTCTCACGGCACCAATGTTTGGAATAGTAATGCTCAGGATTTGATATCCGGACGCCGTAAAGATTTCGGGCGGATTGACTTCAAAGACATTATCGGTTGTCGCGACGATATCATGATTGATTTAATCAAGTATGGCATGCAGCCAACAATGGCTTTCGAGATTATGGAATTTGTTCGAAAAGGAAAAGCACCATCAACACCGGACAAATGGTCAAGTTATGCTGATTTAATGCGGCAAGCTGGAGTCCCAGAATGGTATATATGGTCATGCAGTAAAATTGAATATATGTTTCCAAAAGCCCATGCGACGGCATATGTCATGATGGCGATGCGAATTGCCTGGTTCAAACTCTATAAACCGATATATTTCTATTCGGCGTATTTTTCCAAACGAGCGGCTATTTTCGACGTAGATGCCTTTATGGGAGGGGAAGTCGGAATTAAATCCCGACTCGATGCTATCAACGAGTCCGGAAACGAGGCTTCGGAGAGAGACCTTAATTTAGTGACGGTTTTAGAACTGGCTTTAGAAATGTACAAACGTGGATTCACATTTTCTCCTGTTGACATCCATCATTCAGATGCTGCTGATTTTCTGATCTCGGACAATCATATGTCCTTGATTATGCCGTTTGTCGTCGTCGATTCTTTAGGAAAGAATGTTGCATCTTCAATCATTGAAGCGCGGAAGGAAAAACCATTTCTTTCCAAACAAGATGTCCGCAATCGGACGCGAATTTCTAATACATTATTTGATAAATTAGATGGGATTGGTGCTTTCAAAGGTTTAATCGAAGAAAGTCAAATGTCATTATTCGATATGTGAAGATGTTAATAATCTCACAAAAACATAACAAACATGAGTATAATATTTCTTGGTGGAGGTCTTAACATGAGAATACACAGTTCCAATCCGGTTTATCATTCGATTAACAATACTATTGCTTCGGATCGGCCGGTTACTTACACCAATGTCGCCATAAAAACCGTATTTTTAGTATTGATTACGCTGGGAACTGGCTGTTATTTTATAGCCAATCCTAACCTTGTATCTATTCCCTTATTGATTGGTGCCGTCATTGTTGGTTTCATTGCGGTGATCATTGGAACACGGTCAGTCCGTTTCGCCCCATATCTTTCAGTTTTATATGCAGCCTGTGAAGGATTGATTCTCGGAATTGTCTCAGTTGCATACGAAACTCTTTATGAAGGAATTGTACCAACGGCACTTATTACAACCGTTGTTGTATTACTGGTAATGATGCTATTGTATTCAATGAATATTATCAAAGTTAACGTCCGGTTTGCTTCATTTATGGTCGTTGCTTTAATCACTGTGATTATGATGTCGGTCCTGGGAATGATATTGCCCTTTGGTGGGGGAACTTTATACATTATCATATCCATCTTATCAGCACTATTGTCGGCTTTTTATCTTTTTTTGGACTTCGAAAATATTAAAGCTTGCGTCATTGGCCAAGTTGATGTGTCCTATAGTTGGGTTTTGGCCTTGGGAATGATGGTTTCTTTGGTTTGGATATATGTTGAAATTCTTCGCCTATTGGCATTTTTCGGAAATCATCGCAATTAGGGTTGTATTTTTAAAAAATGATTGATATAATGAATTCGATATAAAAGCGATGACAAAGAAATAGTAATCAATTATCACGACATTTTTAGAGAGAGATCCCGAGGCTGTAATGATCTCATGTCCGAATTGATGAATTCACCTTTTGAGTGGGGTTAATGCTCCCGTTTAATCAACGTTACCGATTTTAAGTTGCCAGTCATGACTGGAACAAAGGTGGTACCACGGTTGATAATCGTCCTTTTTGGGGCGATTTTTTTATTCAGTCGATTATACATTATTTAAGGGATGTGAAACCATGGAAATCAAGCAACAATTACAAGAAGTACTACAGGAGATTAATACAGCGTTTCAAACCATTGATACTATTAATGAACTAAATGATTTGAAAGCCAAGTATTTAGGCAAAAAAGGGTGTTTTTCCCAATGGATGACGGAAATGAAAAACCTTTCCAATGAAGAAAAACCCAAATTTGGTCAGGCTGTAAATGCTGCTAAAGACGAAGTAATCAAGCATTTTGAGGATTTTTATTCACAAATCGAAAAACGTATTATTGCCGAAAAATTGGCCAAAGAGACGATTGACGTTTCCCTTCCCGGCCGTGTGTTTCCCGTTGGTGCTAAACATTTGGTCAGCCAAGTAATCGAAGAAGTCGAAGATTTGTTCATCGGGCTCGGGTACACTGTTAAAGAAGGTCCGGAAATCGAACAAGATTTATACAATTTCGAAATGTTGAATTTACCGAAATCACATCCCGCAAGAGATATGCAAGACTCATTTTATATTACTGAAGAATTGCTTTTAAGAACTCATACTTCTCCAGTGCAAATTCGAACTCTGTTGGAAAACAGCGGAAACAAACCAATCAAAATTATTTGCCCGGGGAAAGTATACCGACGTGATGATGATGATCAAACCCATTCACATCAGTTTATGCAAATCGAAGCTTTAGTCGTTGATCATGAAGCCACGCTTGCTGATTTAAAAGGAACCCTGTTAATACTGGCTAGGAAAATGTTTGGTGAGGAACGGCAAATTCGGCTTCGACCTTCATATTTCCCGTTTACGGAGCCCAGTGTTGAAGTCGATATCTCTTGCTATAAGTGTCATGGCAAAGGCTGCTCGATGTGTAAAGGGAGCGGATGGATTGAAATTCTCGGTGGCGGAATGGTCAACAATGCTATCTTGGAAGCCACTGGATATGATCCCAAACAGTATCAAGGATTTGCCTTCGGCGTCGGAGTGGAACGGCTTGCGATATTAAGATATGGTATCGATGACATTCGAGCATTTTATATCAATGATTTGCGTTTTAATCAACAATTTAAATAGGAGGACACCACGATGAATGTCTCACTTAATTGGTTAAAAGAGTATGTCGACATTGACATCCAAAGCGATGCCCTTGTCAATAAATTTAATCTCATGAGCGCTGAAGTTGAGCGACTCGAAAAAATGGTTACGGCATCAAATCTAGTTGTTGGTCAAGTTAAAACCTGCATTAAGCATCCGGATTCAGACCATCTACACATTTGCACAGTCGATATCGGAACTTCCGTTTTGCCGATTGTTTGTGGTGCCAGTAACGTCGATACGGGACAAAAAGTGATTGTGGCTTTGGATGGAGCTTTGCTTCCGGGCAATCTTTTGATAAAAAAATCAAAGATTCGCGGAGTTGAATCCAATGGCATGATCTGTTCGCTTGATGAACTGGGAATTGAACACAAGTATCATCAAGAAAACGGGATTCACGTTCTTCCCAGCTCATCGGAAATCGGGATTGATGCCATCAAGGCATTGCATTTTGACGATGAAGTCATCGAATTGCATTTGACTCCAAACCGTGGTGATTTATTATCAATGATTGGTGTGGCATATGACGTATCAGCAATGATTGAAACCAAGATGCACTTAACCGAACCCCAAATAACCGAAATCAAAGAAAAAAACCGCGTTAACGTTTCAACTTCAACCGCTGGGTGTATGTCATATTATGCCCGGGTAATAAAAAACGTCAAGATTCAAGATAGTTCTGACTGGCTGAAAGCCCGGTTGATAGCCGCCGGTGTCCGCCCAATCAATAATATTGTCGATATTACCAATTATGTAATGCTCGAATATGGGCAGCCATTACATGCTTTTGATTTTGATAAAATTGCGACTACGGAAATAATCGTTCGTGACGCCTTACCAAAAGAAACATTTGTGACTCTTGATGGCAAAAGCCGGATTCTTAATGAAGATGATATCGTTATTACCAATGGCAAGAAAGTTATCGCTTTAGCCGGTGTAATGGGCGGTTTAGATACTGAGATTAGTGAAGCGACCGTCAACGTTTTACTTGAATCGGCAACGTTTAATCCAATTCGAATTCGCAAAACCTCAAAACGTCTGGATTTGCGAAGCGAATCATCAATTCGTTTTGAAAGATGTTTAGACCCCAATCGGACAATTAAGGCATTAAATCGAGCTTGCATGTTATTAGAATCCATTGCTTCAGGTTCAACCTTATCAGGAGTTGCTTTCTTTGACAATAATGACTTAAGTGCAAAAGCAATTCCATTTTCATCGGCACAGATTACCAAAGTAACTGGATATAATTATCAAGGAAATGAAATTGAATCAGTCTTTCAACGTTTGCATTTCGAATACAATCGAGATGGCGATCAGTTTGTTGTTTTTGCCCCAACACGGCGCCCAGATATCGCTACTTATCAAGATATAATTGAAGAAGTAGTAAGAATTCATGGCTTTCAATTCATACCAGTGACGATGACAAAATTACCATCAAATGGTTTTTTGACTCCGAAACAACAACTACGGCGCATGATTCGCAATACACTTGTGTTTCTCGGATTGGATGAAACGTTGACGTATTCGTTAGTTTCCGAAGTCGCTGCGATTGAATTCGATAAGAAAGCGAAATCCGTAGTCCGCTTGTTACATCCAATGGCTGAAGATCGCAGATGCTTACGGCACTCGCTTGTCCCCTCGCTTTTAGATGTGTCTGCTTACAACACGGCGAGAAAAGCGGATCGAATCGCTTTATTTGAAATTGGCAAAGGTTATACACAGACTGAAGAAACCGAATTTGTTGCTGGAATAATCTCCGGAACTTTTCAAGAGTCTTTGTGGCAGGGGAAAAAGGAAGTAGTTGATTTCTTTTTGGTGAAAGGTTTATTACAGGCATTATTTGATCGAATCGGAGTTGGCAATGTCAAATATCAAATTCCGAAAAATCCTTTTCCTAAACTCCATCCAAACATTAATGCTTGTATCATGAAAGATGAAGTCAGTATCGGATGGGTGGGAAAATTGCATCCTGCCGAACAAACAAAACGAGGACTTTCTGACACTTATATTTTTTCGCTAGCCTTTGAAAAACTTTTTTCTTGCTCATCGCGTAATTTTGTTATGCAGAGCATTTCTAAATATCCCGCAGTTACTCGGGATATTGCAATCGTTGTTGACAAGACAGTTTCCGCGGAAATGATTACCAGTTTGATTCGAAAAAACGGCAAGAAAATCTTAAACGAAGTTAAGATATTTGACTTATATCAAGGGGAAAATATTCGACCGGATCAGAAATCGATCGCCCTAAATCTGACGTTTCAAGATTATACAAAGACACTAGAAACTGATGAAATCGATGAGATTACCAAAAGAATAGTCAGTTGTTTAGAGAAGGAACTAAAAGCCACACTTCGAATTTAAATAAAACACAAAAGCTATCGATACTGATAGCTTTTTAAAAGAGCTTTCTTTTTCTTTTTGGTGAATATGATATTATATATAAAAAGGGGGTTTTTCCTTGAATAAAATAATCGATGTCCATGGTTTAAAAAAAAGCTATGGTCCTGTAGCCGCTGTCAAAGGCGTGGATTTTTATGTTGAAAAAGGCAAGCTCTTTGCTTTTCTTGGCCCAAATGGTGCAGGAAAGACGACAACTATCAATATTCTCTGTACTTTATTATCAAAAGATCAGGGAGAAGTCATCATTGATGGACATATCTTGGATTACGATGATAAGCTGATTCGTGAGGAAATCGGAATTGTGTTTCAAGAGAGTGTGCTTGATCCACTTTTGACGGTTCGGGAAAATTTAGAAGTTCGTGGTAGTTTTTATAGTATGAAAAAAAGCGATCTGAATCACGCCATCGACGAAGCAATGAGAACAACCGATATCACGGGAATCTCTAATCGACGTTTCGGAACCCTTTCGGGTGGGCAAAGACGAAGGACTGACATTGCCAGAGCGTTGATTCATCATCCCAAAATATTATTTTTGGACGAACCGACCACCGGACTCGATCCCCAGACCCGAAAGACGGTTTGGAAAACTGTCGAAAACTTACAAAAAGAACAGGGAATGACTGTTTTTTTAACAACTCATTATATGGAGGAAGCGGGTCTAGCCGATTATGTTATTGTTATTGATGATGGTTTGATTGCCGCAAAAGGCACTCCCGCTGAACTAAAGGAAAAATACTCCTCCGATACCATTCAGATCAAACCCACTGATAGTCAAAATGCAAAATTGCTTTTGGAGCAAAATCAGATTGATTATCGAGAAATAAGTGATCTTCTAATCATCGATATTAAAAAGACAATCGATGCTTTACCTATAATAAAACTACTTGAAGGAATGATTGTTTCTGTACAAATACTCAACGGAACGATGGACGATGCTTTCATCGGCATCATCGGGAAGGAGATCCGCGAATGATTATTCAGTTGATTCTCAGAAATTTGCGCATCTATTTTCGCGATAAGGCAAGTGTTTTCTTTTCTTTACTTGGCGTGTTTGTAATCATCGGCTTATATATTCTCTTTCTAAGAGATGCTGTTATTGGTAATTGGGATCAAACATTTCCAGGGATAGAATTTGTTATGGATTCATGGATTATGTCTGGGGTCGTTGCAGCAGCTTCGATTACTACGACTATGGGAGCTTTTGGGACAATGGTTGATGATACGGTTAAGAAAAACATTAAGGATTTTCAAGTGTCGCCAATCAAACGATGGCAATTGGTCTTAGGATACGTACTGAGCTCAGTTATTATTGGCATCATTATGAGCTTATTAACATTAGTGCTTGCGGAAATCTATATTGTCGCCCAAGGTGGCGATTTACTTAGTTTTCCTGCTTTGATAAAAACGATTGGGTTAATCATCTTGTCAGTTGTCTCGAGTAGTGCAATAATTTTTTTCTTTGTATCATTTTTCAAGAGCCAGAACGCATTTGCTACCGCTTCGACTTTGATTGGGACACTCATTGGGTTTTTTATGGGAGTGTATTTTCCGATTGGACAATTACCGGAAGGAGTCGGATATGCAATTAAAATCTTCCCACTCTCGCATTCCGGAGTTGTGTTGCGTCAAGTAATGATGGATGAAGCCATGAATAAAGTCTTTGCTGGGGTTGACGAGAGTGTCTTCAGTATCAGCACTTTTAAAGAAGATATGGGTATTGTTTTTAAATATGGCATGATTACATTCCCATTTTGGGCGCATTTGTTAGTGCTTTTAGGAACGGCTATGCTTTTCTTCCTATTGACGGTTTTGCGAATGTCAGCCCATAAAGCTAAAGAATAGATACCGTTTTCATGCAAATAACTCTCTTTGAAACCGATTTTGTGATATAATGTTTCTCGGTGATATTTGTGATAAATTTATATGGTTTTACCTTAGAAGAAATGCAAGATTTTTTGACAACAAATAATTTTAAAAAATTTAATGCAGCGCAATTATTCGATTGGCTGTATCTCAAAAAAGCCCGATCTTTTCAAGCTATGTCCAATTTATCAAAAGAGTTGCGAACCTTTTTAGAAGCTGCTTGTGCTATTGATCTTTTGAAAGTTCAACAGCATCAACACTCAGATGATGGAACGCATAAATTTCTTTTCGAGTTATTTGATGGTTATGCCATTGAAGCGGTACTCATGACCCATGATTATGGTTTAAGTCTATGTGTCTCAAGCCAAGTCGGATGTAATATGGGTTGTTCTTTTTGTGCTAGCGGCTTGAAGAAGAAAAACCGTAATTTAACTTCAGCGGAAATGGTGTCACAAGTTATGACGGCCGAAGATGCCATGGACGTTAAAATAACCCATTTAGTTGTGATGGGTACGGGAGAACCTTTTGATAATTATGATAATGTCATTCGGTTTGTTAAGATCGTCAATGATTCGAAAGGATTAGCTATCGGTCAGCGACACATTACAATTTCGACTTGTGGAATTGTTCCCATGATAATTGCTTACGCTAACGAACCAATTAGGAGTAATCTCGCCGTTAGCTTGCACGCACCAAACGATGAGTTACGCAACCTGCTAATGCCAATCAATAAACGCTATCCGCTCAAGGAGATTATTGCCGCTTGCGAGACTTATTTTGAAAAGACATCGCGACGGATTACCTTTGAATATTTACTATTAAGCGGGGTCAACGATACCCTTACCCACGCCGATCAACTTTCTGATTTAATTCGCGGCCTTAACGCCTATGTAAACTTGATTCCCTACAATCACGTTTCGGAGTTCCAATATGAACAAACTGATATGGTAAAAGCCATGCAGTTTTATGACCGGTTGACCAAACGCGGAATCACGGCAACGCTACGTAAAGAACAGGGTTCGGATATTGATGCTGCTTGTGGTCAACTGCGATTAAAATCTGATCAGAAGTAAATAGATTTCATTTGACATAACCATCATATTTTGCTAGACTATGCATTGATTTTAAAAGGTGATTGAAATGAGCGAAAAAATAAAAAAAATAGCCATCTTAACTGGTGGTGGCGATTGTTGCGGCATCAATGCTGCTATCCGATCAATTGTTCGAACGGCAATCGTTAAGTATAATTATGAAGTTATTGGTTTTATCGGGGGATACTCCGGTCTTTATGCTGATGAATATATTGAGATGACACTAAAAACGGTTTCCGGAATGTTCCATCAAGGTGGAACAATTCTCAAAAACTCTAATCGGGATAATTTATTTAGTTATCGCATTAAAGATGAAAATGGTTGCTTTATTAAAAAAGATGTATCAGATGTCGCAATTGCCAATTTGAAGAGACATGAAATTGATGCTATTATCATCATTGGTGGTGACGGTACTCTGACTTCCGCCCGGGATTTCGCCCGAAAAGGGGTAAATGTTATCGGCGTTCCTAAAACAATTGATAACGATGTTCCCGGAACGGATATCACATTTGGTTACCGGACTGCTCTCGATCATATTGTCAATGCCCTTGATGCTTTACATACAACGGCATATTCTCATAATCGTGTCATGATTTTGGAAGTCATGGGTCGTAATGCGGGATGGTTGACACTCGAGGGAGGAATTGCCGGATCTGCCGATGCAATTTTAATTCCCGAGATTCCTTACGACATTCATAAGATTGCCAAGAAAATTATTGATCGATATAACTCAGGCAGTCAATTCTCGATTCTTTGTGTTTCGGAGGGGTCGCGGCCAATTGATGGTGATGTTACGGTTAAGAAAATCGTAGACGGAAGTCCTGACACCATTCGCTTAGGTGGAGCCGGCGAACAAGTTGCCCGGGCTTTAGAAATGATTGTTAGTCCAATAACGGGGCAGGAAATGCGGTCAACGACTCTGGGATATATTCAAAGAGGTGGAGTGACGAATTGTTACGACCGAATCTTAAGCACTCGATACGGATCATATGCCGTTGATTTAGTTGAAAATGGTTTCTTTGGAAATATGGTTGCAATTCGTAACAATAAAATGACATATATTCCTATTGAAGAAGTAGTAGGATCAGGACTAATCGGAGAAACCAGTCTTGGTGGCAAGCGTTTAGTTAATCCCCAAGGAGATTTAGTGACCGCTGCCAAAGGCATCGGTATCGTTTTTGGCGACTAACAAATTATAAAAACAAGATAATACATAACAAGGAGGAATATTCTTATGGAACTCAAAGGCAGTAAAACCGAATTGAATTTAAAAAAGGCATTTGCTGGCGAAAGCGAGGCTCGGACTAAGTATACTTTTTATTCGTCAGTCGCAAAAAAAGAAGGGCTTGAACAAATCGCTGAATTCTTTTTAGAAACAGCAGAAAACGAAAAAGAACACGCGAAAATCTGGTTTAAATTATTGCATGGCGGTCAGATTCCGACTACTGATGTTAATTTAGCGGATTGTATAGCAGGCGAAAATTATGAATGGACGGAAATGTACAAAGAGTTTGCCGAAACAGCCAAAACCGAAGGTTTTACTAAAATCGCTTTTTTATTTGAAAATGTGGGTAATATTGAAAAGATGCATGAAGAAAGATATGCTAATCTTTTAGCAAGCATAAAAGCAAATCGGGTTTTTGAATCCGATAAAACCGAGTTTTGGTTCTGCTCAAATTGTGGGCATATTCATGTTGGAAAAAGACCACCGGAGAAATGCCCAGTCTGCGATCATCCACAAGCATATTTCCGCAGGTATGTGAAAACTTACTAAAGAATAGAAGACTCCGGTCTTCTTTTTTTTTGCTTCATGAAGTATAATTAGAATAAATCTATTGCATATATGGAGGCGATTGTTTGACTCAGGGTAAGATCATCAAGTTAACCGGTGGGCTTTACACTGTCGTTGATGAAATAGGCAAGCAATTTGAGTTGCGTCCGATTGGTCTTTTTCGTTATCATAATGTTCGTCCTAAAGTGGGAGACGATGTCATGTTTGATGAAGATGCAATCAAAGAAGTGCTTCCTCGACGCAACGAGATGATTCGACCGGCCATTGCTAATGTTGATTATATTTTAATCGTCAATTCCTGCAAACAACCGGACTTTAGTTTTCTATTATTGGATCGATTTTTGGCACTTATAGCAAAATCGGAAATTCCGGCGATCATCATTATTACAAAAACCGATTTAATGAACGCTTTGGAATTAAATATTCTTAAACAAAAATTGGCATATTATCAACGGTTCTGTCCGGTTTTTTATACCGCTTCTCTATCATTGCTTGGAATCGAAGCAATTAAAGATTTGATATATAAAAAAATTATTGTTTTATCTGGACAAACCGGAGCGGGAAAGAGTAGCATTCTCAACGCCATCGATCCGAAATTGAATCTTAAAACCGATACGATCTCAGTTGCATTGGGACGGGGAAAACACACTACCAGACATGTCGAACTAATCAATATTTGTGGCGGTTGGATTGCGGATACTCCGGGTTTTTCTAAATTGGATTTTGAGGGATTTGAGGCAAGGACTTTCAATACGCTTTACCCAGATTTTGTTCGTTTTCGTGATGAATGCCGCTTCAATGGATGTACCCACACCAATGAGCCGGGATGTCGTGTCAAAGAATTAGTTCAGTCCAAAGATATATTGCCGGAACGTTATGAAAATTATCTCCGTTTATATGAAGAAATCAAAAGCCAAAAACCGATTTACTAGGAGGAGACGCCATGATTATAGCACCATCATTTCTAACAGCCGATTTTGCCGACCTTGATTCGGAGATTAATTCCATTCAATTTGCTAAATGGTTACACTTTGATGTTATGGATGGTCGATTTGTTCCTAAGTATACATATAATGAAGAAATCGTTAAACGAATCAAACGGATCAGTTCGCAGTTTTTTGATATTCATTTAATGATTGAAACTCCAGAGAAGGCGATTGTTGGCTATGCTAGTGCTGGGGCTGATTTAATTACTTTTCATCTTGAAGCAACTAATAATAACACTGACAATCTAATCAAATTGGTAAAAAGCCTAAATGTTCAATGCGGAATCTCCATCAAACCAAAGACTTCTGTAGAAAATTTGGTTCCATATCTTGCCGCTTTGGATTTAGTCTTGATTATGAGTGTTGAACCTGGTCAAGGTGGACAAAAATATATTTCTGAATCGACCAATAAAATCCAATTTTTAGCAAAATATCGTCGTATACACAAACTAAATTACAAAATTGAAGTTGACGGAGGAATAAACTTGGAAACCGCGAAGATCGTTCGTGAAGCGGGAGCTGATATTATCGTCGTCGGTTCCTACATCTTCGGGAGAAAGGATCGAAAAGCCGCAATTAAGGAGTTGGAAAATGCCTAAAAATGTCAAAATATTCTGTGGCCCCAATAATTACACTTTAAAAAGCGTATATTTTGAAGAATCAGAGGAATTCATAGTTGGCGTTGATTCTGGACTCGATTATTTAATTGAAAATGCTATGGTGATTGATTTGGCGATTGGGGATTTCGATTCGGTAAATCCAGAATATCTCCAAAAGATAAAAACCGAAAGCAAACAAGTCATCGAATTAGAAAAAGCAAAGAACATGACTGATTTGACATATGCCGTTGATTATATCTACAATTCGATGGATTATGAAACAATGACGATTTTTGGGGGTATCGGGGGACGGATTGATCATCTTTTAGCCAACTTAAATATTCTCAAGAAATATGATGTCAAATTTTGTGATAATCGTACGGTAATGTATGCCTTAAAAAAAGGAAAGCATCATATTTCCAATTATCACAAGTACATCTCATTTTTTGCCATCGAGGATTGTTATAATCTATCAATCAGGGGTTTCCGATATGAACTTGACAACTACTACTTGAGTACCAATGATTCACTGTGTGTTTCTAATTCCGGGTCTGGTATCATCGAATTTTCCAAGGGTCGGATATTAGTTATCTCTACAGATGATCAATTTCAAGAGACCTAATCACATATTTTCACTAAAAACACGCAAACCAGAGTTATAATATTTACATTCTGTCTATGAGGTGAATATCAATGAAAAAACATTTAGTCTTGATTGTGATTGCTATTATGGTTTTAGGGTTATGGGGCTGTGATTTTTTTACATCCTATGTGACCGTCCCTTTGACAACGGGTGAAACGACAGAAGAAGTAACAACGACATCGGGGGTAATATCTATTGATATTGATGCGGTGATTTCTGAACTTTATAATCGAATCTATATTGATTTGTACGATGATGTTCGCGCTGAAGTTATTGATGACCTGTCGCAAGAACGGTTTGATGCCATATATGCACAAGTAATTGCAGATGTCGTCGCCAAGATCGATGCTGATCAAATCGAAATTTCTGTCCAATCGATTGTGGAACAGATCTTTTTGGTTGCTTCCGAGAAAAGTGCCGCCGTCATCGGTGTATCGAACTATACTGCCACTAATGTTTTGCAATCATTTGGATCGGGGATAATATACAAACACACTGGCGATACCTACTTTGTTGTAACGAATAATCACGTTGTTGAAGACGGAACGTATTTTGAAATTGAATTCGCTGACGGAACCACAATTGAAGCTCATCTGAAAGGCGTCGATGATCTTGTCGATGTAGCGGTTTTATATTTCACTTCTGCTGAAGAACTTCCAGTTGCGTCGTTTGGCGATTCTGAAACCGTCAATAAGGGCGATGTTATTTTAGCGGTTGGCAATCCCAGCAGTTATGATTTTTATAATTCGATGACGTTGGGAATCGTCTCCGGAATCGATCGCTATTTTGATATCGATTCGGATAATATTAAAGATATGTTTGTCAATTATATTCAGCATGATGCCGCCATCAATGCGGGAAATAGTGGCGGAGCATTATTTAATCTAAATGGTGAAGTCATTGGCATCAATGTTATTAAAATTGCTTCTGTGGAAATCGAGGGCATGGGTTTTGCCATCCCGAGTAATTTGGTTGAAGCGATTTGCGAAGATATCGAATTATACGGAATATCCAAGCAAAAGCCGGTCTTAGGCATTACCTTTTATGATATTGATACTGTTGGTGTTGACGTTTTATACACGGAAATCGGCATCGTGATTCCCGATGGTATTGAATATGGCTTCTATGTAAGTGTCGTTAAAGATGGATCGACCATGGATGGAATTGCTCTAGAGGGCGATATAATTTTACAGATTGGTGATATTGTCATCTCCAACTTGTCAGAGTATGTCGAAGCCTTCTCTAAATACCGGGTGGACGATGTCATCACTGTTGTTTTGTACCGAGACGGCGAAACACTGACTTTTGAAAATGTCGTTTTGAAGCCAAAGTCATGGTAGGAGGATGTTAATATGATAAAAAAAATCCTTTCGCTTGCGCTTATTTTAGGTTTTATGATGTCACTTTATGCCTGTTTTTCTGTCAACGCCGAAGAGACTACCTTCTTGACTACGGAAACAACGATGACAACTCAAGTAACGACACTGACAATTGACGAGTCAATAAAAACCTATAATTACACTGATTTTAATGACTTAGTCAATCAAATATATGTCGATGTATATGAACAAATTTACGCTGAATTATATGCAGAGTATTCCGAAACAATTTTTATTGATCCGGAACAATTGGAATTAAATATTTACGAAGAAATTTACGCTCAAGTAGAAGCCGAATTATGGGCCCAGATTAATACGGGAAATATCACGATTGTTATGGATGATTTTCTGGATCAATTGCTAAATGTAGCTGAAATTGCTAATCATTCAGTAATTGGTGTTTCAACTTATAACGATTCTGAAGGGATTGCTTTAGGATCAGGAGTCATCTATTTTTATGATAGTTTTGCCAATGTTTATTACCTCATAACCAATCAGCACGTCGTCGAAGGTGGTAATAATTTTAAAGTTGTATTTGCGAACGGTGATGAAGTTGTTGCGACGCTCCTTGGGGCTGATGATGAGGTTGATATAGCTATATTATCTTTCTCAGGCGCGGGGCTTGACCAAGATATTACCGTGTCGGTTCTGGGAGATTCTGATGCGTTGACTCAAGGGACAATTGTTTTAGCTTCAGGAAATCCTCGTGGTTACAACTTTTTCGGATCGATGACGATGGGCATTGTTGCTGGAATTAACCGCATAATTGATGACAACACAACTCCTTATATTCAACATGATGCTGCTATCAATTCAGGAAATAGCGGTGGACCCTTATATAACCTTTTAGGTGAGGTTATTGGCATCAATGTCAGTAAATATGCCATAACCGATATTGAAGGTATGGGTTTTGCCATTCCGATTAATCTTGTAAAAACCGTAATCGAAACTTTTGCTCCAACAACGATATAGTCAAAAGAATAGGCCTCCTCATTTTGAGAAGGCCTATTATAAAAAAATGCCTCAAACGAGGCATTTTATATGTAAAATAGTAATCTAAGCTCTTGTTACTTTTCCGCTTTTTAAAGCTCTGGCGGAAACGTATACCCGTTTAATTTGACCGTTTTCATCAACGATTCTGACTTTTTGAAGATTAGCTTTCCACATTTTTCTGGTCGCGATCATTGAATGAGAACGTTGATTTCCCGACATAAAACTCTTTCCCGTGATGACACAAACTCTTGGCATTGATATTCACTCCGTTTCCCTTTAAGATTTCAGCACTTCATATTTTACCATATCCTATGCAAAAAGCAAGTAAAATATTCGGTTTTCATACGACAAATCGGTTTTTGTCGGTCAAGTTTATGTTATTGCTTTTTATGTGGCAATATGGTAAAATGATACTGCATTTTTTAAAACGAACCAAAAAAATTGAGTCATACTCATTCCATCTATACCGATTTTAAAGAAATAATCTGGAGGATTTTATGCAAACAGTTTTATTGGACGGACATCTATTTAAACAAATGGTAACTAACGGAAGCTACAAATTGCGCAGTTGCGTGGATCGCATCAACGAATTAAATGTCTTTCCAGTTCCTGATGGAGACACAGGATCGAATATGTACGCAACAATCCAGGCTGGAGTTAAGTCGCTTTATTCGATCAATGACGCTTCAATTGGTAATGTTGCCAAAATCGTTGCCAGAGGAATGTTGATGGGCGCTCGCGGGAATTCTGGAGTTATTCTCTCACAACTTTTTAGCGGTCTCGCTGCTGGTTTAAAAGGGATTGATCAAGTTGATATCGAGACTTTTTCTAAAGCTTTACGTCAAGGGGTTGAACAAGCCTACTCGGCAGTAATTAATCCTGTTGAAGGAACAATCTTGACTGTTGCCAGAGAAGCAGCTGATGTGGGAATATCCGTGGCTAAAACCACAAAGGATTTTGAAGAATTCTTTAAGTACTACATTGAAGAATTAAATGCCTCGCTAGTTCGGACTCCCGATTTGCTGCCGATTTTGAAAGAAGTCGGCGTCATTGATTCGGGTGGAGCTGGATATATTGAAATTGTTAATGGGATGGTGGGCGTTTTGAATGGTGTCATTTACAATGAAAGCAAAGACACCCAAATGGATTACGAAAAGCCGAAAATGAATATGGATGCATTCAAAGATGAAGAAAATTTTGGATACTGCACCGAGTTTATTATGCAGGTTGAAAGAGTAGACGAATTTGTCCTAAATGACTTCATTGCCATGATTTCCCCTCTTGGCAATTCTTTAGTCGCTGTCCAAGATGAAAATATTGTTAAAGTGCATATTCATACCCAAACACCGGGCGATGTTTTGAATTTAGGGCAACGCTTTGGGTTCTTCATCAACCTTAAAATTGAAAACATGTCAATCCAACATACCGAAGTAGTATTGCATGAGCCGACTTCAGAAACGGAGCCATGCGAATGTGGGCATGATCATTCCCCTAAGGTCACTCCCAAAATCAAACGTAAATATGCCATTGTCGCTGTTGTCAATGGTGACGGTCTTAAGGATACATTCATTGAAATGGGATGCGATTATATCATCGCAGGCGGGCAAACGATGAACCCCTCAATTGAAGATTTTGTGACCGCATGTAACGAGATTACCGCTGACCATATCATTATCATACCTAACAATAAAAACGTTCTGTTATCAGCAGAAACCGCTGCTAAATTGATCGAAAACAAAAATGTGAGGGTTTTACCAGCCAAGACAATATCTCAGGGCTATGCGGCATTAACGATGTTTGATGCCACGATGGATATCGACCATAATTTAGATGATATGAAAGCTCATATAAAAAATGTTAAATCCGGAGAAGTGACTTATGCGATTCGCGATAGTGTCAATAACGGAATTAACATCAAAAAGAACGATTTTATTGGTATCTATGATGATGAAATCATCTCAGCTGATTTGTCACGAATTGCGGTGGCAGAAAAATTGATTCATCAGATGATTGATGCTGATAGTGAAATTGTGACAATAATGTATGGCAAAGATGTTGATGTCGCTGAAGTTGATGTTTTAGTCGATTCCTTGTCAGAAAATAAGATGATTGAAGTCGAAACCATCAATGGCGGTCAGGGTATATATTCATATATCATATCTGTAGAATAAACATTTTGTATTTTCATATTCCCGAAAACATCAGATTACAGAAACATATCTGATGTTTTTTTATTGGACAAAGTGCATTTAAATTCCAACGATATTAAATGAATATGCTACAATAGTAGTTGATTAGATTTCTCGGATAGGATGCGAGTAAGATGGGGGATTTATTAACTGTTAAAGGTATTGGCAAAGTCATCGAAGGCAAACTGAGCAATATAGGAATTAATAATCGCCTCGATTTGGTTCGTGCTTTTCCTCAAAGATATGAAACTCACCGGATTGCCACATACGGAGAAGCCGAACTATCCAAAGAGATTGTCTTATCAGCGACCATTGTTAAAAATGCTTCTGTTGCATATATTCGTCGCAAACTGACAAAAATGACATTTGCTGCGAATATTGCCCAGCACGAAGTCAGCGTTGCAATATATAATCGTGAATTTCTTCGTTCGAGTATGATCAAAGGAGCAGAAGTTGTTATTACCGGTCGGTTCGAATATGATTTCAAGCGTTTTATGGCAACGGATTTACAACTAAAAAAAAATTACCAAGAGGGCATCATCCCGATTTATAATGTTTATAATTTCAGCGACAAAGTCTTCGCTAAAATCGTTGAAGGAGCTTATCTTCTTGTCAAAGATCAACTCATAGATGACATTCCCAAGGCTTTACTGGAAAAACGACAAATAATTATGATCGCTGATTTTTATCGAATTGTTCATCATCCTTTGACCCAAACGGACATCACGAACGCTTCTTTACGGATTAAATATGATGAACTTTTAAAATTCGCTTTGAAAATTGTTTGTATGAAGTCAATCAATGAACAAATCATTACTCGAGCAAAGACCTATGACATTTCGCAAGTGCGTCATTTTATTGCCAGCTTACCTTTTGAATTAACAGATGATCAAAAGACGGTTACCAATGAAATATTTCGCGATTTGAAAAAACCCCGACAAATGATGCGTTTGCTTCAAGGCGATGTTGGTAGTGGCAAGACGATTGTGGCGATAATTGCCGCTTTTGCGGTAGTATCAGGCGATGAGCAAGTAGTGGTTATGGCTCCCACAGAGATCTTGGCTCATCAGCATTTTGAGACCTTTACAAAGTTATTAAGTCCATATGGAGTTAATATCGCTTTCCTATCTTCACTTGTAAATGAAAGGGACAAGAGTCAGATCCGAAACGAGTTAGAAACCGGAACGATAAATATCATTATTGGAACTCATGCTTTGATTCAAGATCAAATTCATTTCCATCGCCTTGGATTGGTGATTATTGATGAACAGCATCGATTTGGGGTAAGACAACGAAAAGCTCTTCGGGAAAAAGGCTGGACTCCTGATGTGCTGCTTATGAGCGCTACGCCCATTCCGAGGACTTTAGCAATATCGTTTTTTGGTGACATGGATGTATCATCAATTCGATCAATGCCGGAAGGACGAAAGAAAATCATTACCACTGTTAATGATTATTCACACTATAAAGAAGTTTTAGAGCATTGTGTTATTGAACTAAAGAAGGGACACCAGGTTTATATTATTGTTCCGTTAATTTCGGAAAACTCAAAAATCGAATTTGCTGCTGTTGATACTGTTCTTTATGAGTTGCGTCAAATAATACCGACTGATTTTCCAATTGCTGCTTTACATGGCAAAATGACGGGTGAGGAAAAAAACAAGATTTTGTCCGCTTTTTCGCATCATAAAATTGCGGTTTTGGTTGCGACAACAATTGTTGAAGTCGGTGTTGACGTGCCCAACGCAACCGAAATGATAATTTTGGATTGTGAACGCTTTGGACTTTCGCAATTACATCAGTTAAGGGGACGAGTTGGTAGGGGTGGAAACCAGGCATATTGTCACCTACTAACTGATTCGATTCTAATAGGAACTAACCGATTCGCGATTCTAGAAACGACAACTGATGGATTTGCGATTAGTGAAGAGGATTTACGTCAACGAGGTCCAGGGGAGATTTTTGGAGAAGAACAAACCGGTATACCCAAATTTCGGATGGCAAATTTGATAATCGATCAAAGCCTTGTGGAGCAAGCCTTTGAGGATGCACGTACGCTTTTGACCAGTTCAGATCCCCTCTCCCAAGAGTTAGTCGCTAAGACTTTTTTCGGGATCAAAGAACCAAATCTAGATTAAATATGATATACTTGATAAAGAGGTGTTTTTGATGATTAAAATCGCAGTTGATGCAATGGGTGGCGATTTCGCACCGAAAGAACAAATTGAGGGTGCGATGCTGGCTATAAAAAAGATTCCGGATATTGTAATTAATCTTTATGGTGATGAAACGGAAATCGGCAAATACTTGACGAATCGAGAGCGAATTCAGGTGATTCCCGCATACTATGTAATCCCGATGGGAGAAACAAATCCCATAAAAGCGATCAAAGACCATCCCGATTCTTCAATGGCACTTGCGCTCGCAAGTCTTCGTAAAGGCGAAAGCGACGCCGCTGTTTGCAGTGGCGCAACGCAAGCCTTAATCGCTGGAGCTCACATTTTGGTCCGGCGAATGGCTGGCTTTCGTCGAACAGCAATTGCACCAACGATTCCATCGTTTAATGGTAAAGGAACAATTCTCCTCGATTGTGGAGCTAACTTAGAAATACGTCCCGAGCATATGTTACAACAGGCTTTTTTTGCGGTTGTGTATGCTAAAGAAGTTCTGAAACGTGATAATCCGGTCGTTGGGTTAATCAATATCGGAACTGAAGAAGGGAAAGGGCGCGAGCTGGATAAACAAGTTTTTGAATTATTTACTGCTAAAAAAATGTTTGCTTTCTGCGGCAATGTTGAAACGAAGGAAATCTTAGATCCCCCTTGTGACATTTTGATTTCGGATGGTTATACTGCCGACATCGTCATGAAAACGATGGAAGGAACCGCAAAAGGCATGGGCATGTTTTTAAAACGCGAATTGAGTCGATCTTTTTGGGGTAAAATGGGAGCTTTGATTGCGAGAAAAAATCTCAAAAACTTCAAAAAAGCGATGTCTGCCGAAGAAATCGGCGGAGCGATGATCTTTGGATTATATGCCCCTGTAATCAAAGCACAAGGGGCTTCAAAGGCCTATGGTTTTTCTAATGCTATCCGTCAGGCTGCCAATGTGGTTCGTAACGAAGTATATCCGAAAGTTGCCAAATATGTTCAAGAATCAGGAGCTCAATTTGGAAATGAAGAATAAATTAAAAGATCTTGAAGCTTATTTCGGCCTCAATTTTCATAATTTTCAGTTGTTGGAACGAGCGATGACGCATTCGTCATATGCTAATGAACACAACACGTCTAGCAATGAACGACTCGAATTTGTCGGCGACGCGGTTGTCAATCTGGCAGTGGGACGGTTTTTGTATGATCATTTGCCATATGATGAAGGTGTTTTAACTAAGAAACGGGCTCAAGCAGTATGTGAAGGCAGTCTATGCGAATATGCAAAAAGCTTCAACCTTGGTCATTTTTTGTTACTGGGTAAAGGGGAGGAAAAGAACCGTGGTCGCGAAAAGCCGGCTGTGCTTGCGGATGCTTTTGAAGCCTTTTTGGGAGCGATTTTCCTTGATCACGGTTATGAAGAAATCAATAAAGTACTTAACAAAGTGGTGTTTCCTAACATAAGTATTTCACTCGAAGAAGAGGACAACGATTATAAAAGCAAATTGCAGGAATTAGTTCAATCTGATAAGCGGACTCTCAATTACGTCATTGTCGGGGAATCAGGACCGGCGCATGATAAAGAATTCATCGCTCGGGTTTATATGGACGATGATATCATTATGGGTGAGGGCAATGGTAAAACCAAAAAAGAAGCCGAACAAAATGCCGCTCGGATTACACTAGAAAAGCTCGCCCAAGGAGATAATACCGATTCAGTGAAGGGGGAATAACCATGAATCTGCCATTGACAATCAAGTGGATTAATGACGGTATCATCGATTTTAGTCAATTAATATTGCAAAATTACAATAATATCGGTCTAAATGAGACCGATGCTTTTGTCATTATTGAGTTGCATAAACAATTCAAATCAGGAATTACTTCAATCGATCCGAAAAAAATTGTCAACAGGGTTTCTGTATCACTTGATGAGTTACTAGTAATTTTGAATCGGTTGATGCAAGATAATTTTTTATCGATGGAAATTGTTATGACGGAATCGGGAAAAGAAGCGGAAATTTTTAATTTAAACAATACAGTTGAAAAAATTCTAAAATATAACCATCAAATCATGGATGGTCTTGTAATCAATCAAGCAAAAACATTTGCTACAAGTGAAGAAGAATTGGTTGATATGATTGAGAACCAATTGCAGAAACAATTGACTCCTTTAGAAATTGAGATTATCCGAAAATGGATTGCGGAGGATCGTTATCCAATATTTGATATCAAAAAGGCATTACTGGATGCCGTAAAGGCAAATAAGGCATCATTGAGTTATGTCGATGGTATTCTTCTTAAACGCCATAACATAGATAAAAAAAATAAGGCAGAGCAAAACCTGGCCGAAGAGCCAGAAGCTTTGAAAACCTTTTTTGAATCATGGCCCAAAAAATGATTGAACAAGATGCGTACATATATCATGAGATTACACAACTTTTCCCCAATGCTCGCTGTGAATTAAAGTATACGACGCAGATTGAATTATTAATCGCAATCATCTTATCAGCGCAAACGACTGACGATTCGGTCAATCGAGTAACCGATAATCTATTTAATAAATATCATTGCATTCAAGATTACGCCGATGTTAATCTCTCAGAACTGGAGAATGATATTCATCATCTGGGTTTATTCAAGAACAAGGCTAGGTATATCAAATTAACCTGTATTAAACTACGTGATCAGTATGCTGGGATTGTTCCAAATGATCAGAAGGCTTTGGAAAGTTTTCCGGGAGTGGGAAGAAAAACCGCGAATGTCTTTATCAGCGAATGGTATAAAATGCCGAGGATTGCGATAGACACTCATGTTAAACGTGTGAGCATAAGGTTGGGATTGGTCAGTGATACAGATTCTTTAGAACAAATAGAGAATCGGTTAATGGCAAAGTATGACCCATCAAATTGGATTGACTTACACCATAAATTAATCTTTTTCGGGAGATACTTCTGTACCGCAAAACTACCGAAATGCAAGCAATGCCCGTTGTTATCAATTTGTCAGAAACCGTTGTTGTAATGGTTTCTTTTTTTTCGCAAATATCCAGGGTGAAAATACCCCACAATTAAATCAAACAATATTGCTACCAATTTATTGATAATTTATATATAATATTTTTGTGTCAGGTGATATTCACTGCTATCTAAAGTTGTGAATATTATCAAATAATAATTCGGGAGCAATGATATGGAGTCTAAAGTTCGCATTGATTTTGAAAGAAGAAGAGAAACAATCGTTCAGTTCTACCAGGGAAGTATTGGATTGGCCATCAAAAAACGGCGTATGGATCTCCAAATGACCCAAGAATCAGTAGGGAAAGGGATTATCTCTAACACGTTTGTATCAAAATTAGAAAACAATGTAATTCATGCAAACAAGGAGTGTTTGATGTTATTGATGGAACGTCTTGATTTGCCGAGGGATTTGGTTGAACTTCCAGAAGACTTATTGATCTATTTACGAAGAGGTCTCGATTGTTTTTACTGGAATGATTGGGATGCGTTTGAGAGCTTATTCTGCGAAATCAAAAAATATGATTTTGGTGTTCTTATTCAGATTGTCAGACTAGGATATCATGTGTTGCATAAACAAACGGCAATCGCAACAAAAATTCAAAATGAGTTGTATCGATATTTAACATCCATGGATAATACCGCATTTTCTATATTCTTGCTCTTCAGCACCGTCAATCAAATCCATGCCCATGAATATGAAACGGCAGCGGAATATCTGGCATGCATTAAAGAAATTATGCCTTTTGATGCTAAACTACTGGCTTTAACCCGCTATTATGAAAGTCTTTTATTCGGACTAGTCAAATTGCCTCATCTATCCGATGAGGCCGCTGAAATGGCACGAATGATGTTTGTCAATGCCGGAAATTTTCGTCGATTGATGCTCATGATGGTCGACAAATATCAATTTTCGGTATCAGATAAGTCAAATTGGCATGCAGAATATCGGCAAGAACATTTACCGTTACTTTGCCAAGAGGATATTGACCGATATCATGTTTTACGAGCGCTCTCAGGTGAAAAACCGCTATTTTATTTGAGTAAAGTTCAGTCCGATAGCCAAATGTATGAGATATCATGTTATTTGTTATGTCAATATTATCTTAAAAATAACGATAATAACAATTATGAAATCACAAAACAGTTGGTGCATGAATGCCGTTTTTTATATGATGGAACCATTGATTTTTATTTGCTGCTAATATTACGAGAAAAACCGGATCCTACAGAATACAAAAATTATCTTGTCGACTTCTTTTTGCCATATGCAGTAAAACGTAAAGACATTTACTTGATGGAACTTTTGACAGATGACATTACAAAAATTCTCATTAGTAAAAAACGATACAAAGATGCATGCGCATTTATGCAAAAGCTAACAAAAGAAACCGAAAAAATTCAGTTGTTAAAAAAAACAACCGAGAAAAGAATTCTCAGTTAATTTTTACTATTGCCAAGCATCCATAATTTCTTTTGCAATATGTAAGTAAAGAATGCCAATTGGTTCTGTCGAAGCAAAAAGAGAATGATGACCGGAAATTGGTTGCCCGATGGGAATCGAACCGATCAACTTAATAGCTAAAGTATTAGCCACCGCTTCGCCACCACCTTTACCAAACAGATAGTGAGTGATTCCGTCAAATTCATAATATGACATATTTTCAATGACTCCGATTACATCTTGTTTCAGTTCTTTTGCTGCAAAACCGGCTTTGATGGCGATTGAAGAAGCGCTAATATGGGGAGTTGTTATTATTAGTATTTTGGCATCGGGAACTAGATTTTTAACATCCATCATGACATCGCCAGTGCCTGGCGGCAAATCAATCAGTAGATAGTCCAAATCGGTACTCCATAAAGTTTTTTTAAAAAATACTTCAAGGATTTTTCCTAGCATTGGTCCTCGCCACATGAGGACTTTATTGTCGCCCATGAGAAATGCCGCTGAAACCAGTTCGATTCCATCTTTGACTATGGGGTATAATTGTCCATCTTCACTTCCCATCAGTTCTTCATGTTCGATATCAAAGATTTTCGGCATGTTGGACCCATATATGTCGGCATCAATGATACCGACTTTTTTTCCTGAAGCTTTTAAGGCAATTGCTAAATTGGCGGTGATTGTCGACTTGCCAACGCCTCCCTTGCCGGAAGCAACGCCCAAAATTCGTAATTGTTTGGTAAAATTCTTGATTCGAGCTTGTTCGTATTCGATAACAACGCCTTTATAGCCAAGATCGAGTTTGACAATCTTGGCTATTTGGCGATTGAGGACAGCAGTAAATTCGAGTGATTTTGTACTTAACTCAATTAATAAAACGATTGTGTCTTTTTCAGCATCATAACCGATATGCTTGATAGCATCAGTTTCTTTAAGTGTCTTTCCGTTACTGGGATCGACAAGCGATTCAAGATAATTTTGAATCTCAGCGTTGGTATGTCTCAAGGTAATTCCTTCTTTCTCAAAGTATATCATCTCTATTATAAACCATTATTGATTATTTGTTGGGAAAAATGATTATCCCGGGAATAACCTTGTTGGGTTTACACAACCCATAGTTTTCGGTATAATAATATTACGTCATATAAACAGAGGCAATTTCACATGAATATCTCACTATTGAAAAACATGGTTCCGCTTCCAGATATTTCCGCAGTTAAAAATGTTGTTTTCATTGGGCCGCATCCGGACGATATCGAAATCGGTGCCGGAGGAACAGTTCATAAATTGATTTCCCTTGGGACTAAAGTCACTTTCGTTATCTGCACTGATGGCGGCTGTGGATCGACTGACCCTAACGCTTCGATTGATGATATGATTAATACTCGTGCCGAAGAAAGTAAAGTAGCAGGTCAACATCAAAGAGTAAGTGCAATTCGGTTCTTAAATTTTCCTGATGGAGGCTCATATCAAGTGTGGGATTTGGCTGTGAAGATAGCAGCAATTCTCGCAGAAATCCGACCTGATGTCGTTTTTTGTCCAGATCCGAATTTGCCTTCAGAAACACATCCAGATCATATAAGGTGTGGTGAAGCCGTTAAAACAGCTGTGATGATGGCGGGAAACCCCTTAATTTTAAAACGAAACAATATTCAGTTTAATAAAGATTTTTTTGTGAAAACAGCTTCAGCTACGCTTGCCTATTATTATACACATCGGCCCAATATCTATGTTTCTTTGACAACTACCGATAAAAAAGCTAAAATGGAAGCCATCAGATATCACAAAAGTCAATTTCCCGGTTTAGAATCGCCGGAATGGATGATGATTACCGCCTATTTGGAAATGCGAGAAAAAGCGTTCGGGTCCTTAGTTAACAGTGAATTCGCAGAAGCATTTTTTGTTATGGCACCCATTCATCAACACTGCTTTCCTGAAGTGCTAGAGTTTTAGATTCTAGAGTTTTTTGGCCGAATAAAATTCTTGACAGAGAAGTGAAAAAAAAGTATAATTAATCCGCTGTGTTGAGGTGGTATTATGAAGTGGTCTACCAACGAGTTACGCAAACTCGTCCATATCGACAATCAGTTTCAATACACTGCCGACATGAAGGCCTTCATCGACGATAAGTACATTGATTTGGTTGATATCTCTTTGGTGGCCATAAAGGGCAATTTTCAAGTTGTTGAAGACTTGGATCAGTATGTCTTCGGTGTTGAAGTGGAGTGTACATTAACAATGTTATGTGCAATCACTCTGAATGAAGTGGAAGTGCCATTGCATTTTACAACGGATTTGGTATTCGGTCATAAACTTGTGGATGATAACTTGCACGAAATTTGTGGCAGCACAATTGATTTGGATCCGTATATCTTTGCGAATATCCTCATAGAAATGCCGATGAAAGTTGTTTCCGAACACGCTTATGACGATTATTCAGAGCCCATCATTACCTTAGAGGATACAGAAGAAAAAGCAAAGAATCCATTTGAAAAACTGAAAAAAGAATGATGACCAGGAGGTGAAAATATGGCGATTCCTTTCAGAAGAACAAGTAAATCAAAACGTGATTCTCGTCGTGCACATTGTAAGTTAAGTGCTCCGACCATGATCGTTTGCCCCAACTGCGGCGAACTCACCCTGTCGCATCAAGTCTGCAAGAAATGCGGTTTCTACAAAGGCAAACTTGTAGTTGCTCCAAAACCAGAAAAGGAAAAAGAAGTAAAAGAAGTAAAAGAAACCAAAGCAGAAAAAACAACGAAATAACCTGAAAGATGAAGAAGCGCTGACAAGGTCAGCGTTTTTCTTTTCAGTTCAATGGTATTTCATGATATAATTGATTTTGGTGATTACGATGCTAGAACACGTTCCAGTGTTATTGAAAGAAGCAATCGAATATCTGAATATCAAACCTGATGGCATCTATGTTGATGCTACTTTGGGTGGTGGCGGGCACAGTGAAGCAATTTTAAACAAATTGACAACGGGCCGACTTTTGGCATTCGACCAAGATGAATACGCGCTGAGTCATGCAAAAGAGCGTCTGGCTAGTTATCATAATGTGACTTTCATTAACGCCAACTTTGTTCATTTGAAAGCAAAACTGCTTGAGATTGGCATTAATACTGTTGATGGTATTTTATATGATCTGGGTGTATCATCATTTCAATTTGATCTTCCTGAACGCGGGTTTTCATATAATTATGATAGTTCTTTGGATATGCGGATGGATCAAAACAGTCCTTTGTCTGCCTATGACATTATCAATACCTATGATGTTGATCAAATTGCTCAGATTCTTTACCGATATGGCGAGGAAGCTAACGGTCGTTTAATTGCTAGAGCAATTGTCAAAGCTAGAGCCGTTACTCCGATTTCAACGACCTTTGAATTAGTGGATGTTATAAAAAAATGCCTTCCCAATAAAGTGTTATCAAAAAAGGGTCATCCTGCTAAGCAGACTTTCCAAGCTTTACGAATCGCGGTTAACGATGAACTGCATGTTTTGGAATCTTCTCTGTACCAAGCCATCGATCTTATTGCGATTAAAGGGAGAATCGTTGTAATTACTTTTCATTCGTTAGAAGATCGAATCTGTAAGAATATTTTTAAGGAAAAATCAACAATTGATATTCCCAAAGGATTGCCAATCATTTCAACGGAAAAACCGCTACTTTCTCTTGTAAATCGTCATGTTATTATACCGTCAGAAACGGAAATAATGACTAATAATCGAGCACATAGTGCCAAGATGCGAGTCTGCGAAAAAAACCCGATTTGAGCGTTTTTTTAGTTGACAGTGCCATGCCATTATGATATTATATTTTTGCACTGTAAACGCAGGTGTAGTTCAATGGTAGAACTTCAGCCTTCCAAGCTGACCATGAGGGTTCGATTCCCTTCACCTGCTCCAAAAGCATTTTCGCCCTATGCATGGTCATGGGGTTTTATTATATAAGATAAGATTAATAATATGTTTCTTAGCACCCGTTTGGAAGAGTATCGAAGCGGTTGTAACGAGCTGCACTCGAAATGCAGTTGTCCGCAAGGGCACGTGGGTTCGAATCCCACCTCTTCCGCCAGTTATTTATTATCAGCCTACTGATTTAGCATATTCATATGTCGAGATGTAGCGCAGTTTGGTAGCGCGCTTGGTTCGGGACCAAGAGGTCGTGGGTTCGAATCCCGTCATCTCGACCATTTTACAGTTTGGCCTTTTCAGTAATGAAATGGCTTTTTTTTATGAAAAGTGATATACTTTATATCGATTCCTTTTTGCATATTGGATTGTCAAGCATAAAAACAGTACCCGCTTGACGATTGTCATTGACAATGAGATAATATATGAAACCCGTTTGATACATGATAAATCGATTTAGTAATCTTTGTTTCACGTTCAACAGAAAACGTAGCGGTTTAATTCAGGAGGGATGGAATATGAAAAAAAAACATTTCCATTTCAATGCATTACAAACATTAGCCATCGGTTTTGCCGCAATCATCTTAATCGGTGCGGTGTTGTTAATGCTTCCAATAGCGAATCGCAACGGATTGTTTTTATCATTTATTGATGCGTTGTTTACCTCAACTTCAGCGACTTGTGTTACAGGGCTTGTCATTTTTGATACTTATACACAATTCACTATGTTTGGACAAATCGTGATTTTGATTTTGATTCAAATTGGCGGACTTGGATTCATGACGATTGCGGTGATGTTCTCGTTATTGCTCCGAAAACGCATCGGACTCAAAGAGCGATCCAATTTGATGGAGTCAATCAACTCGATGCAGATTGGCGGCGTTGTTCGCTTGGCAAAGAGAGTTCTGATTGGCACAGCGATTATCGAGACAATCGGAGCGGCCTTGTTATTCATTCGTTTTTATCCTGAATTTGGTTTTGCTCAAGGAATTTGGTTTTCGATATTTCATTCAATTTCTGCTTTCTGTAATGCTGGATTTGACCTCATGGGAGCGATTCAACCATTTGCTTCATTGACACCATTTGTCTCTGATGTTTTGGTCAATGTTGTCATGATGATTTTGATAATCATTGGCGGACTTGGTTTTATTGTTTGGAATGATATTGTTGAACATAAACTTCACTTTTCACGCTACATGTTGCATACAAAAATCATCTTGACAGTTACTGTTTTAATACTACTATTATCGACGATTTCATTCATGATTTTTGAACAAAATGCCGCATTTGCCGACATGAATTTCGGAGAACAATTACTTGCTGCTTTGTTTTGTTCGGTTACGCCCAGAACAGCAGGTTTTAACACCATTGATATAAATATGATGAGTGAAGCAGGTTCTGGATTGACAATGATTCTGATGCTGATCGGTGCTGGTCCGGGGTCGACAGCCGGTGGAATCAAAATCTCGACCTTCATTGTCATTTTCCTTTCCATAATCGCATATATACGCGGGCGTGAGGATATAAATATTTTTGGACGTCGGTTGGAAGACGGAGTAATTAGGAGATCATTTAGTTCAGCGGGATTGTATCTTTTTATGATGATTGCTTGTGGCATCATAATTCTATCATTTGAGAATTTCTCGCTTCATGAAACGTTTTTTGAAGTTATTTCCGCAATCGGAACCGTTGGTTTGTCAAAGGGCATAACGCCATTATTGTCAATCGGTTCCCAAATTGGGATTATCATGCTCATGTTTAGCGGTCGGGTTGGAAGTATGTCGGTAGCGATGGCTTTTGTTGAACAAAAACAAACAATCGGTTTAAGAAATCCCGTCGAAAAAATTATTATCGGATAAGGAGAGAATATTATGCAATCAATGCTTGTTATCGGTCTTGGACGGTTTGGAAGACATCTTGCTTTGAAACTTGCTGAACTTGGAAATGAGGTTATGATTGTTGATCAAGATGAAGACATTGTCAACAAATTAGCACCATTTGTTACATCTGCTCATATCGGCGATTGTATGGATGAGGAAGTGGTGAAATCACTCGGCGTCCGCAATTTCGATGTCTGTTTTGTCTGCATCAGCGAGAATTTTCAGTCATCCTTAGAAATAACTTCGCTTTTGAAAGAGAATGGAGCGAAGATGGTTGTTTCGAAAACTGACAGAGAAATCCATGCCAAGTTTCTAATGAAAATCGGCGCCGATGCAGTTATTCACCCCGAGCGAGATATTGCTTGGCGAGCAGCGATGAAATACACTGCGAAAAACGTATTTGATTATATAGAATTTACCCCAGAATATGCTATTTTTGAAATCAGTGTTCCTTACATTTGGATTGGCCACACGATTCGGGATTTGAAAATTCGTGAACATTATAGTATTAATATAGTCGGAATCAAGACTGATACTGAGGTGACGCCAGTCGTCAATGCCGATCATCTGTTTTCGGAGAAGGAACACTTGTTTGTTGCTGGAAAGAAAGAAGATGTCATGAAGTTGATGAATAGGTAACCTACTGCTTACAATTTCAAGACAATTTTTTCATAAAGGTTATGAATTATATCAACAATGATAATTATTCATTTGTTGTAATGATAGTCGGGATTGTCACTTCCTGACTTTTTAATTTGGATGAAATTTTGTCCAGTTTTGCAGGTTTTGAATTGAATATAAGACGTTGATATGATATAATACACCAAACATTTCTCATTGAAACAGAAAGCTGTGACAGGTGATTGCCGATGAAAACAATCTATATGAAAGATTTAACCAACTATTTTAATCAAGAGATTGAAATCAGTGGATTTGTTGATAAAATCCGGGATTTACAATTTGTTCAGTTCATTATTGTTCGTGATTCAACTGGAAAGACTCAAATCACGATTGAAAAGAATGAAACCAATCAAGTGATGAATGATATGGTATCGCATTTAACGAAAGAAAGCACAATCGTTGCTAAAGGCGTCATCTATGAACGTCCAAATGTCAAACTGAGAGGAATGGAATTTATTCCTTCGATGTTGGAAATTACGAGTGTTTCTGAGGAGCAGTTGCCTATTGATATTCTCGATTATACGAATGCCACCGAAAAAGAACTACGGCTCGATAATCGGTTTTTAGATTTGCGTACAGAACGTAATTACCTGATCTTTAAAGCCCAGACACTTTGTGAAATGGCAATGCGGGAATATTGGTTAGAAAACAATTTCATTGAAATTCATTCGCCAAAAATATTGGGAACAGCATCGGAGTCGGGGGCCGAAGTTTTCAAAATGGATTATTTTGGCAGAACGGTTTATTTGGCGCAATCACCCCAGTTTTACAAACAAATGGCAATGGCTGCTGGGTTTAATAATGTTTTTGAAATTGCTCCGGTGTTCCGAGCTGAAAAATCGCATACAGCTTATCATGCAACGGAATTTACTTCTGTGGATTGCGAAATATCATGGATTAAATCTCACCATGATGTCATGGACATGGAAGAGGCTTTTTGCAAACGCATGCTTTTAAAACTGAAAACCGACATTTCCGAAGAATATAAACGGATATATAACAAAGAATTTAATCTTAACGACGTTGCTTTCCCCCGAATTTCCTTTGCTGAATGCAAGCAAATCATTCAAGAAAAATATCATTATACAGGAGAAAAAGCTTTTGACATTGACCGTCGTGAGGAAGAGTTAATCGGCATGTATGCTAAAAAAACTTTTAATTGTGATTTTGTTTTTGTCACCGAATATCCATTCGCAGCTAGACCATTTTATCATATGCTGGACGAATCCGGTCTAACTAAGAGTTTTGACTTATTGTATTGCGGTGTGGAAATCACTACTGGTGCACAACGAGAACATCGACTTGATATTCTTAAAAAACAAGCAACGGAAAAAGGCTTGCCATTAGAATCGTTGGAATTTTATTTTAATTTTTTCAAATATGGAGTTCCGCCACATGGCGGACTAGGCTTTGGACTGACACGTTTTCTAATGAAATTGTTCGATACGGAAAGTATTCGCGAAGTTACTTTGTTATATCGTGGCCCCAACCGCGTCAACCCATAGATATTTTTATCCGAGCAAACAATAATTGCTCGGTTTTTTATATAATAAGGATAACAACATTATCATAATGTGTTACAATTACTGATGATAAAGGGGTGGTAATTGATGATTAGTGCAATCATGATTGGCGCCGGAAGCCGCGGTATCGGGGCTTATGGTGCTTATGCTGAGTCAAACCGAGAAAAAATTCGTTTCATCGGAGTAGCTGATCCGGACCCGATGCGTCGTGGATACTTTGCCATGAAACATGCCATCATTCCCGAAAACCAGTATCCTTCCGATGAGGAAATTCTTGATCAGCCGAGAATGGCTGATGTTTGTTTCATCTGTACTCAAGATAATATGCACTTTATTCCCGCCAAAAAGGCAATGGAAAAAGGGTACCATTTGTTTTTAGAAAAACCGATGGCAGTTGATCCTCTTGAGTGTATTGAACTTGGAAAAATCGCGGAGACTAATCATGTGCGTTTAATGATTGGTCACGTACTTCGGTATACGCCCTTTTTTGCCACCATTAAACAATTACTCGATAGTGGCAGAATCGGTCGTCTCATATCAATCCAACACAACGAAAACGTTGCTTTTTGGCATCAAGCCCATAGTTTCGTCCGTGGAAACTGGCGCAATCGTCAACTGTCAAGTCCAATGATTTTAGCTAAATCATGCCATGATTTAGATCTAATGATCTGGTTTGCGGAAAGTCATCCAACCCAAGTGAGTTCTTTTGGCAGTCTTTCTCATTACAAGTCCGAATTCATTCCCGAAGAAGCACCTAAATACTGCATGGATGGGTGTAAGCATGCCAATGAGTGTTTATATTATGCTCCAAAAGTATATCTTAATGCTCCAGATTGGCTCAAGTTACCGGTATCAAATGATATGTCGGATGAAGCATTATTAAAAGCGTTAAGAAAAGGACCTTATGGTCGGTGTGTTTATCAGTGTGATAATGATGTCGTCGATCATCAAGTAACGGCAATTGAATTTGCCAATGAAATCACGGTTGCTTTTACGATGACTGGCTTTACTCACGAAAACACAAGGACCATTAAATTAATGGGAACAAAAGGTGAAATCCGTGGCCATATGGACAAAAATACGCTTGAAGTATACCAATTTGGGGTTGAAATGCCAGAGATTATTTCGACGACCGCTAAATCATCTGGTCACGGTGGCGGCGATGAAGGAATTATGGAAGCCTTAATAACTTTAATCGAAAGTGGTATAAATGGAGATGTAACAAGTCATAATGCTTCAATTGAGAGCCATTTGTTGGCTTTTGCTGCCGAAGAATCGCGTTTGAGTGGCAAGACTATTGATTTTGATAAATATGTTGCGACATTATCGGGGTTAAAATGATGGAATATAGAAGTTGTCTGCTTTGTGAACGATCTCAAGCAATCGAGTTATCAAAGACCATCTTTAAACCGAATATGGGCGATCAATTTCTATGTTTATTTAGCGAGAAAAACATCGATCGGATGTTGATAGCCATTGATGATAATATAATAGTGTCCATGGTTAATTACTATCCGGCTACAGTATTATTACAACAAGCAAAGATTACTACCGGTTCAGTCGGATCGGTAGGGACAATACCCGAATATCGTGGAAAAAAAATTGCCTCTAAATTGTTGAAAATAGCAGAAGATAAAATGTTATCCGAAGCGATTACATTGATGATTATTTCCGGTCAAGGCGGTTTGTATTCCGCGATTGGAGCCGATTATGCCGGCAATGCCACGGAATGGTTTGCTGAATACGAAAAAACCCCGAAATTGCCATTAATAAGCTTAAAGCCATATGCTGATTCGCTTTTCCCCCAATTAAAAGCAATTTATGAACAAGAACATGTACGATATCTACGCGACAATGATGAGTTTCGTTTATTGATCAAAGGACAAACATTTCCCGATAGCTATGCAACTTATCCTTTTGAGATGATTTTACACGATGGGAATATAGTAGCATATGTCATCTTGCAATTGGAGAATAATCCAGAACGTTTAGATTTGGGAATCAAAGAATATGGTGGCGATCGAGCGGCAATCGTTGCCGCATTTAAGCTGTTATTGGCAAAATATAATAAAAAAATAATGCATTTTGCATCTGATCCTCACGATGAGATAGAACAATACTTAAGTGGATGCGAGAAAAAACGGATTCACCAATTTACTAGTTTTAAAATAATTGATTTTCAAGGATTTATGCATCAACTTAAACCCTATTGGGAAGCAATAGTTCCCGAATCGAAACCATCGTTTAAATACTCAGAGGCCAGCAACAATTACTTTCTCTTTTGGGGAAACGAACGATTGCAGATTGAAGATATTACGCTTTTGACAAGGATGATTTTCGGATACGATCAAGATTTAAACCTTGATTACTCGCAATGCCCATTGTTAGAGGCATTTGTAAAGCAGGTCTTTCCGATCCCTTTTGCTTGGACTCATAATATTAATTATCAATAAGACAAATATATTGGAGGAGTGCATATGTGGGGATTAGATCCAAAAGTTATAACATTTATTGGCATTACGTTCATCTTCGCCATGACAACATTAGGCTCGGCAATGGTGTTTCTCTTCAAAAATGCGATGTCAGATATGACCAAACGCATCTTTTTGGGCTTTGCCGCTGGAGTGATGATTGCCGCCTCAATTTGGGGTTTGTTAGTTCCTGCAATTAATCAAGCTGAGGATTTGGGAATGATGGGCTGGGTTCCTGCAGCCATCGGTTTTGCGATTGGGGGAGGATTTATGTTATTGTTGGATGTAATTTTACCTCACTTGCATATTGGCAGCAATAAACCCGAGGGTATTCGATCATCTGCTGACCGAACAACAATGCTTGTGTTTGCGGTAATGCTACACAATATTCCCGAAGGTTTAGCCGTCGGGTTAGCTTTTGGAGTGGCTTTAGCAACCGAATCGACATTAGCTTTAGGAGCCGCGATGGGGTTAGCAATTGGGATTGGAATTCAGAATTTTCCAGAAGGAGCGGCAATTTCCTTGCCACTAAAACAAGAAAATGTTTCAACCTCAAAATCATTTTTATTAGGTACTCTTTCGGGGGCGATTGAGCCCGTGTTTGCAATTGTTGGAATCTTGCTAGCTGGGGTATCGGTAGTAGCTATGCCGTGGTTATTAGCTTTTGCAGCGGGAGCAATGATCTTTGTTGTTGTCGAAGAACTGATTCCCGAAGCACAACTGGGATCACATTCTAACCTTGGAACAATCGCGGTTATGGCAGGATTTTTGCTGATGATGATCTTGGATATTGCCTTAGGATAATGGTGATTTTTAAGGAGGTAAGACATGAATTATAATCTACCTATTCTTTATGAAGACAATCACCTTATCATTTCCATCAAACCGGCAGGTGTTCTTTCGCAGGCTGGAGAAATGGATATTCCTGATATGCTTTCGATGATAAAAAAATATTTGAAAATCAAGTATAGTAAACCGGGCAATGTCTTTTTGGGTTTGGTTCATCGTCTGGATTTGAATGTTGGTGGCGTAATGGTCTTTGCGAGAACTTCAAAAGCTGCTGCACGATTATCGGAGGCCATTCGTGAACATGATTTTTCAAAGCGCTATTATGCCATAGTTAACGGTGATCTTCCCATTGGACAATCGGAATTGCTTACCAATTATGTAGCAAAAGACGAGACAACAAAAATGAGTTACATCACCGACCAAGAACACGGAAAAATAGCTAAATTAATATATTATTCCATAGAGCACATTCAAGAAGACGGTCATAATCTGACTTTGATAAAAGTCGATTTATTGAGCGGTAGATTTCATCAAATTCGTTTGCAAATGGCCGCTATCGGTCATCCGTTATATGGTGAAAAAAAATATGGAAATACGATTTCAAGCCAACAGGATGGACTGGGATTATTTGCTTATGAATTAGCGTTTTCACATCCAATCACTCATGAAGAAATGGTTTTTAATGCCCTTCCTGAAGCGACTATATTTACCAAATTTGCTTTTTTCTCACAACAAAAATAAAGACCATCAAACGACGGTCTTCAATGGCAACAGATTCGGTTTTTAATATTTGTCAAAGATAAGCACGTGCGGACGGGAAAATAGACTTGAACCGGTAATGAAAATTTGTTCAGTCAGCATTTCAATCGTAATTTCCTCGTCATAATCTTCGATATTTCTGATGAATGCTTCTCCATTTTTGATGGTGATTTCGAGAGTCACATTATTTAAAGGCAAATGCGAATCAGAAAATTTTATTCGTTGGACGGTATTTAAATCTCGATTATAGGGGTATCCTAACAACATTTTTTTGAGATTGACGATCCGGATCATGATATGGCTGGTTTGTCCTTGGGAATTGACTTGATTGATTGTTAAACCGCTGAGTCGATCAACTGTCGTAATCATAGTGTCATCGAGAAAGCATATTTCTTCAACATCAGTATCAAATTGAGTATAATAACCAATGTTAGTGCCATTTTCTTTAACGAGGGTAATTTTACCAGAATCAGCTTTTACAGCTTCATAATATGATTGCCAGTACTCTAAAGAGCGGTCAACGAAGATCGTGAAATCACTTAATTTGGACTGGTAGATAGCGGCAACAGCGGCCAAAGTCTCGGTATCAACATCTTGATATGTAAAACATCGTGTTGAGATTATGTTGTGCTGAAAACGGGAAAGCCGATTGACAGTTACAAATCCGCTTGGAAGATAAAAACTTTCTGCAAATGGTGATAAAGCGCAGATGGAGATGTTACGGTTATACAGATCATGTAAAGCTTGTTTTAATAAATCGTTCATAAGTCCTTGTCCTCGATGGGCTTTTAAAGTCGCTGCCCCAACGACAAAAGGGCAGGGAAATAAAGTCGATTTAATTGACAAGGTTTTTTTAATTAAATGTAGAGCTGAGATGATGTGATGATCTTGTTTGTGAAAAATGACGTTATCCGCACGGAATTTTTGGGTAAAGAAATATTCTAAGAAACCATCTGAATCGGTAAAAGCTTCGTGGTAAAGTGCTTTTAACTCCATCACTTCATCCATCGCTAAATGATTGCGAGAAAGTGAATATTTTTTTGCGAATCCCGAGGGGTTATAAGATAGTTTTGCTTTTCGTAGTTCGGCAATGCCTAAATCTTCTTGACGGTTAATAATCGAGACATTCGCAAAGTGACGATTAGCAAATAGATAGTTGATGGCGGCGTATATACCGGGATAATCGGTATCGGCTTTTTCAAAGAAAACGAGTCCCATTTTTTTTGTATTTGCACCGATAGCGAAAGCAATTATTTTGTCATCAAGGACAATTACATCCGCAAAACAACCGTATGTATCCAAACTATTAAGAGTTTTCAGAATTGTTTCGTGTTCGAATGCGTGTCTTTTATGTTCTTCCCATTTGTGTAATAGATCGATAACCATAGTCTCATCGGTAGCAACATATGGCCGAAATATATAGCCGGGAAGTTTCATAAACTGGTGGACCAAGTTGCGTTTATTATGATATGTTTTACCCACAAGAGTTCTTAGTGAGGAACTTGAATATAGGTATTCATACATATCTCTGTTTTCATAAACCCGGTATTTAGCATCTGTAGAGGCGAGAACAGCAATCATTTGTTCGGAAAGACCACGAACCAAAAACGGGATATTGCCATCGACACAGTCGGCTTCTATCCACTTTATAGCCATGATGAAGGTTTGCCAATCAATTGCGACTGGTGGAAAATAAAAAGGATATCCGTTGGTAACTGACCGAATTAACAAATATTGGTTGTTCTCTTCACCAATTTCGATGTTATCGACGTCGCTCCAGATAATCAGATTCTGGAAATTGAGTTCACTACCATAATAATCATCATAAAGGAGGTTCTGATCCAAATACTTTTCAAGAATTGATTTCCATTTGGGAGAAAAACAATTAAATATCATAAAATCACCTTTTTTATTATATCATATTTTCGATTATAGACGACAATATCCCGAATTTTTGATGAAAATCCGGATGTTGATTTCGTCTTATCATTATATGTCGCCATAAGGATATCGAAATATATATAAAGAGAAAAGGATTGTGTTTCCATGATTTTTGATATGAAAATAACAGTGAATGTGATATGATAATATTAGTTTTATATCGAGGTGTCATATGATTATATCCCAAAGGCAAATCACTGACATGATGGCGGCGGTTCGCATAGACTTTATGGATGGATCATCCGTAGAATTCCTAAATGTCGGGGCCACAATTTCGCGTTGGGTACTCACAGATGGAACAAATGTTGTCGCTGGATATCAGAATTATAACGATTATCTTGAAGATGGAATGTACTTAGGTGCCACCATCGGTTTAACGGCTGGAAGAATTGCTAATGGTCATTGTGTCATCGATGGGATAACTTATCAATTTACTTCAAAAATCGCTAATTTTTTACATGGTGGCGATCATGGACTGGCGTTTGTGGCTTTTGATAACGCCGCCATCGAAGAACTTGGGGAGACAGCTGTTTTGACATATTGTACTAATTATCATCATGAGTGGTTACCCGGAGTTGTGACCGTTACCGTTCGCTACACAGTATCACCGAACAATATTGGAATTGAACTGATGGCAGAGACTTCAGCAGTAACATTATGCAATCTGACTAATCACTCCTATTTCAATCTCGATGGTGATTTCACCCACGATCTTAGTAATCATCGCATGCAAATAAACGCTTCCAATGTTTTACTTGTCGATAAGGAAATTATCGGCAGAGAACTAATCCCCGTACGAAACACACTATTTGACTTTACCATTTTAAAACCGATCATGCCTACCATTACCGATCCGATTTTAAAGAAGCAAAGTGCTTTCGGGATTGATCATTGGTTTATGTTTGACTTGAACCTTAACAAACCCGGCCTTTTGTTATATTCGGAAAAATCGCAAAGATCATTAGCAATAACTTCATCATATCCAGGAGTAACCATTTACACGACCAATTACCCCGCGGCTAAATGTGTTCAAAACGGGAAGCCATTGGTAATGCACTCGGCTATTGCTATTGAGCCTCAGTTTGCATCTAATGGAATCAACGATTGTCGTTTCCATGATTTAATTCTAAGACCTTCCGAAAAATATCATCACTTTATCCACTATCGATTATTTTAGAACATCCATTTTGTTAAAAGGAGCCAGCTATGATTAATAAATATATCAATCAATTAGTCCAATATGCGTTCAATCGCCAGCTGTTAGATATAGATAATTATGAGTATGCCATCAATAACATTCTCTATTTACTTAAACTTGACCATTTTGTTCGTGAAGAAGTCAAAGAGGATATCGATTTCTTTGCAATTATAAAGAGGATTATGGAATATGCTGTATCAATGGCAATCATTGAAAATAATGACGGATCACGTGATAATTTCGAAGGCAAACTTATGGATAGCTTCATTGGCCGACCGACGGAAATTAACCGCTGTTTCTGGAATCTATACAGCGAAGATCCAATGATGGCCACAAAATGGTTTTACGATTTTTCACAAGCCACTAATTATATTAAAACTGAGCGCATTAAAAAAAATATCACTTTCAAATATTTAGGGAAATATGCGCCATTAGATATTACCATCAATCTGTCAAAACCGGAAAAAGACCCAAAAATGATTGCCCAAGTCAATCAAGTCGATGATTATCCGCAATGTGCGCTGTGCATGGAAAATGTAGGGTTTTACGGAAGCGAATCCAAACCACCTCGTAGCAATCATCGAGTTATCTCATTATCGTTAAACAATTGTGACAACGATTGGGGCTTTCAATACTCACCTTATTCATATTTCAATGAACATGCGATTGTATTAAAAAAGATTCATGAACCAATGCGGGTAGATTATGATACGTTTTGCGAACTGATCGATTTTGTCAACCAATTTCCGCATTATTTGATGGGTTCCAATGCCGGACTTCCGATTGTTGGTGGATCGATTTTATCACATTACCACTTTCAAGGTGGAAGGTATGATTTCCCCATTGAAAAAGCTCATATCCTGAAAACATTTACCAAAAAGAAAGTCCGTATCGAGATTTTAAAATGGCCATTATCGGCAATTCGTGTGATTGGCAGTGATGCTCGATATGTTTTAGCCATGGTCAACCGCTTGTTCGAGAATTGGCAAGATTATTCTAATGAATCGTTAGGAATATTCGCCAAAACAAATGCAAGCCATAATACGATTACTCCAATCCTGAGATACAATGATGGTGAATACTTTTTCTATATTGTTTTAAGAAACAACTATACCGACAAATTGCACCCCTATGGCGTCTTTCACCCTCGGGATGAATACTTTCACATTAAAAAGGAAAACATCGGCTTAATTGAAGTTATGGGGCTGGCAGTACTGCCGGGACGGTTAGCGACGGAAATCAATCTCTTAAAAAAATGTCTGTTAGAAGGCGACGATCCTTCGTTATATCCGGAATTAAAGATTCATCTGCCTTGGTATGAGAAACTCAAGGAGCGTGTGTACGACGCAGCTACAATTGATCAGCGATTACAACAGGAAATCGGGGAAATTTTTGAAAAAGTTCTGGAAGATTGTGGCGTTTTTAAAGCCGATCATTTTGAAGAATTCTGTCAGTTCGTTGCCGATTCGCTATAAAACATTAGTATTTATATCTAGATAGATGATAGTGATTATGATATAATATCTGCTAATTGATAAAAGAGGGTTATAAAATGGATAAAAATACCGAAAAATTAGTCAAATCAATTACGAGTAGAGAAGAAGATTTTGCCAAATGGTATACCGATGTCTGTCGAAAAGCGGAACTAATGGACTATACACAAGCCAAAGGATTTATAATATATCGGCCATATGGATATGCAATTTGGGAAAACATTCAAAAATATCTCGATAACCGTTTTAAAAAAACCGGTCATGAAAATGTTTATATGCCCCTTGTTATTCCTGAATCATTATTTATGAAGGAAGCCGAACATGTTAAAGGCTTCGCTCCGGAAACGGCAATTATTACTATTGGTGGCAAAGAAGAGTTAGCTGAACGGCTGATTGTTCGTCCCACATCCGAAGTGCTATTTTGTGAACATTATGCTAAAATCGTGACTTCCTATCGCGATTTGCCGAAAAAATATAATCAGTGGTGCAGTGTTGTCCGTTGGGAAAAAACCACCCGCCCTTTTCTCAGAGGATCTGAGTTTTTATGGCAGGAAGGACATACGATTCACGCTACTGAAAAAGAAGCTCGTGAAGAAGTATTAGGCATGCTTGATATTTATAACGAACTAGGTCGTGATTTGTTGGCTATTCCTTTTATTCTCGGCAAAAAGACTGATAAAGAGAAATTTGCTGGTGCGGAAGAAACGTATACCATTGAAGCCTTGATGCATGATGGAAAAGCACTTCAAAGCGGAACTACTCATTATTTTGGGACCGGATTTGCCAAAGCTTTCAATATCAATTTTCAAGATAAAGATGGTGTCGTTAAAACGGTGTATCAGACGTCTTGGGGGCTTTCAACAAGGCTAATAGGAGCCATCATTATGGTTCATGGTGATGATTCGGGATTGGTTTTACCACCTTACGCCGCTCCGATTCAGGCCATCATCATCCCCATTCAAGCAGGCAAAGCGGGAGTCATGGAAAACACAACAGCACTATCAAAAGCACTCGATGATCTCGGAGTTCGTGTGAAAATCGATGATTCTGATAAAACACCGGGATGGAAATTTAGCGAATATGAGATGAAGGGGGTTCCATTAAGAATCGAGATTGGGCCAAGGGATTTGGAAACCGGAGAATGTGTCGTTGTTAAACGGTTTGATAATTCAAAGATTAAAGTAAAAATTGCCGAATTGCCGGCAATAATCGAGAATTTATTAGCGACTATTCACCAGCAGATGTATGATAAAGCGCTTGCAAATGTGAAAGCGAATATTCGTCCGGCTTACACATATGCCGAATTTAAAGATTTAATCGAAAACAAACCAGGATATGTCAAAATGATGTGGTGTGGCCGTTCTGAATGCGAAGACAAAATCAAAGAAGATACCAGCGCAACTTCAAGGTGTATGCCGTTTATTCAGGAGCACTTGGGAGATGTATGCCCGGTTTGTGGACGAACTGCGGAAAAAGAAGTATTATTCGCTAAAGCTTATTGATTAATCACAACAAAATGGGAGGAACCCGATATGAAACGTGCTATTTGTTTTTTTAGCGGTACAGGTAATGCTTACTATGTCGCTTCAAAAATCCACAGCCGGTTCCCGGATACTTCCCTTTTTTTTATACCCAGCATTGACTCCAAATCATTGGCAATATTTGATGAAATTGGTATTGTGACACCGGTATATGGCTTTGGTTTACCAAAAATCGTCCGCAAATTTATTGAGGGTATGACTTTTGTCGGCAATCCACGTATTTACGCGATTTTTGTTTGTGGTGGGGGGCCTGGAATATCAAGTGATCTCACTGTACAAGCACTCAAAAAAAATGCCAAAGTTTTAGCATATCATGATTATGTAATAATGCCGGATAATTTTATTTTAATGTATAAAGTCAATGAATCGCACAATCAACTTATGTTACAAGCGGCAGAGATAAAAATCGATACTATTTTAACAAATCTAGAGCAGCAAATGACTCTTAAATATTGTCCTCATATTTTCGGCTTTTTAAAGTGGTTTCAGAAACTTGCCGCCCGTTTCTTTAATAGCACTAGCAAACATTACGTTGTAACTGGCTGCATCGGATGCATGAAATGCGTCAAGTTATGTCCCGTTGAAAACATTATATTCAAAGAGAAAACAGTTGTTTTCGGAAATTGTTGTACTGATTGTCTTGGCTGTATTAACATTTGCCCGATTCAAGCAATTAATTATCGAAGGATAACACAAAAAAAAGGTCGGTACTTTAATCCTTTTGTCGATTATCAAGCGATAAAAGATTGTTCAAAATGATATTATTATTCATTTAGTTATTTAATAAAAGCGCGAATTTGTTTTACTGAATTCATGCTTTTTTTGAATATTAATATTATAAAAGCTAATACATCTCATCAACACGTTTCAAACATAAAAGAGCGCAAATTAGCAAAAAAACGATAAATACAGGCGATATCCTTGACTATTAGTTGCTAATTCTACTATAATAAAAATAGAAGAAACATAACTTCACAATTGGGAAGTGAGTATTATGCTTAAATTAAAAAATATTTCTAAATCCTATACAATTGGTGAATATCATCAAAAAGCACTGGATAATGTTAGTGTTGATTTTCGAAAAAATGAGTTCGTAACGGTTTTAGGTCCCTCGGGGTGTGGTAAAACAACATTATTAAATATTATCGGCGGTCTCGATAAATATGATTCCGGAGATTTAGAAATTTTGGGAAAATCGACGAAAGCTTTTCATGATCAAGAATGGGATATGTATCGAAACAATTCGATTGGCTTTATTTTCCAAAATCATAACTTGATTCCTCATTTGAGTGTAATTCAAAATGTAGAACTGGGATTGGCACTCTCGGGAGCGGCATTGGAGGAACGCCATAAACGCGCTAAAGAAGTTCTTGAGCAAGTCGGGTTGACGAGTCATATTAATAAAAAGCCGAATCAGTTATCGGGAGGAGAATCGCAAAGAGTAGCGATTGCACGGGCTTTAGCTAATAATCCAGATATCATATTGGCTGATGAACCGACCGGATCTCTTGACTCAGTAACGAGCATTCAGATACTTGACATTATCAAAGAAATATCCAAAGATCGTTTGGTCATTATGGTTTCTCATAATCAGGATTTTGCTAATCGATATTCGACTCGAATCATCAATTTAAAAGACGGAAAAATTATCGGCGATTCACATCCTGTTACATTAAACGAAGATTTGCAGAACGAATTCAAACTTAAAAAAACCGCAATGAGCCTAATGACAGCTCTAATCTCTTCAATTAACAATATTCGCACCAAACTAGGAAGAACAATTTTAACAGCTTTTGCTGGTAGTATCGGTATCATTGGCATTGCTTTGGTTTTATCATTGTCAAATGGGCTTGACGAACAGATTACAGCTTTTGAACGCGATACTATTTCGGGTTATCCAATTACCATATCGTCGCTTCGTTATAATCCGACGAGTATGATGACAATG
>Ga0172377_10000320_pt1 | contig 43949 bp, 29 predicted proteins | sample Pumphouse3metaG_FD_119749 | JGI IMG/M metagenome (GOLD analysis project Ga0172377, IMG submission 119749) | Leachate microbial communities from a municipal landfill in Southern Ontario, Canada - Pumphouse #3 metaG | ecosystem: Engineered > Solid waste > Landfill > Unclassified | place: Canada... | reverse complement strand
GTGCATTTTAAAGCGTGTTTTTTCTTGATCTATAACTCTTTTTATTTATTCCAGATAGATTTTATAGAAGAGATAGCTAAGTTTTTAATTGTTATATTATTTCCCCAAAAGTGAAAACCTTCTCTATTGTCAGAGTGTGGTTTTCTTTCCATTGAATATGAATAAGCTCCGTTATCAATAAAAACTTCAATGCTTGTTTTATCAATGTATATCTCTGCCGAAATCTCCATACTCGTTGGGTCATTGGGCGAGTAAAATACCCCATTCACTAAGTTAGAGTTTAGATCATAGTCTATAATATTTTGGCCAAATAGATTTAATCCTGCACTGGTTGCATGTGATAAGTGAATGGTTGTTTTTAGATGTAATAGGTCAGCGTTATAGAATTCCTCCATGTTTTTATTTGCTTCATCTGAAGAAAGCGAAGTCCATTGTTTTAAGGGAGACAGAAGTTGTTGTACTTCTTTTATGGGTTCGCTATATAATCTTGGTCCATCATTTGTAGAGCGAAGAGTTAATTCTGTTGGTATAAGCATTTGTCCATTAAAAGGCATTTCAGGATGCCCTATACGCCCCCAAGCAATTTGTATTCTTCTACCATCTGATTTAGGAATATTAGAGAAAGTTTGAGCAGCATAAAGTGCCCCTTTAGTATAGTAGTATTTACCAGATTCAGGGGTAAACTCTTTACCATTAAAATTACCTAACATATAAGTTCCTGAAGCACCATACATAACCCATTTGGTGTTATTTATATCTCCATCAATAGGAAGTTCAAACAAGCCAGGACACTCCCAAAATCCTGTTGTGTGACTTTGATAGGTCCAGTCTTTAAGGTTTGTAGAGTTATAAATAGAATGACCATCTCTTTCGTTTAATACTAGTACCCAATGCTTTCCTGGATCATACCAGAAAACAACAGGGTCTCGTGTGTCTACACTATTCCAAATTTCTTTAGAGTCAATAATGGGGTTGTTTTCATATTTTGTCCAGGTACGTCCTTTGTCATAACTATAAGCAAAACATTGTACTTGTTTTTCTGCTGCTGCTGTATAAAAGGCAATCATTGCAGGGATGCCTTTTTTGTTGAAACCAGCATCATTATTATAATCGATAATTGCAGATCCAGAGAACATAGTTCCATGTTCATCAGGATAAAGAGCTATAGGAAGTTCCTTCCAATGTATTAGGTCTGAGCTAACAGCATGTCCCCAATGCATGTTTTCCCAATCCCTTTCATACGGATTGAGTTGATAGAAAAGATGGTACTCACCTTCGTAATAAATAAGACCATTAGGATCATTAATCCATCCTCTTTTTGTTGTAAAATGAAATTGAGGTCTATTCTTTTCTTTATATAAGTTGTTTTGGCCATCAATTTCGTCTGCTTGATAGATATTAGCTAATCCTTTTTCATTCCCTTCGTAACTTATAGTGAGTGTTTTCCCTTTATAGTCAGATAAATCACAGAATACCCAATAATCTGGTTCATCAGGGGCTAACCGAATAACAAAGCTTCTATCTAGCTGTTTCCCGTTTGAGAAAGTCATTTTAGCTCGATCGACACGGTGTGAAACAGGTAGGTTAAGATATTGTTTTGTTATTTTTATCTTTATTTCTGTTGCAGATAGACTAAGAGAAAAGAGGAGTAGAAATCCTAAGATTACTAAAGTTGTTTTTTTCATAGTAAGATTTGTGTTTAAATTTCAAGGGCTAAATATACAAAAAGAGAGGCACTTGGCCTCTCTCTTTTAATTTGTTATTTTATTAAGGAAACATTGTTGAATTGAACAGTTCCATCTTTCGAAAAAATTCCCCATGGATTGTAATTCATTTGATAAATTCTACAGGAAAGTGCCAGTTCATTATTGACATAAATGACACAAACAGAATTTTCCACCAAAAGCGTTATGTCGATAGATTCTAAATCTAAATTAATAGAACGATTAGTTCTTATCGTAACCTCATCGTTTGTTTTTTTCTCTAATCTTAATTGATTCAATTCTGTATCAAAAACAAGACGGTGAACCTCTGAGCGATTACCCCCCGATCCAAACTCAAATCCAAATTGTTTTGCCGTATTAAGTTGAATAGATGCTGTAACTCCAAATAAACCTTTCTCACGGTCAAATAATATGAACGCATCATCAGTGCCAGAATTTAATGAGTAATTATTTGTTCCTTCTTTTTTTCCATCTTGATTATAAACCATTTTTAAGTCCTTTTTATTCAGTTTCTCAATAAGAGGATTAGGAGCTTGTACATTTAGTGTTCCATCTTCATTCTGAGTTAATTGATGAACAACTAACGAACCAGCCCAATTATAGTTGCTATCATCATTAAAGTCTTCACGTGTAGGACACCATCCCATAATAAAACGTTCATTGCCTTCTCCTGCAGTTTTTCCTGCATAAAACTCTATATCATCCAATCGAGGTTGTTCAGGTACTATCCATTCGCTTGTTCCTACCTTACGGTATCTATAATGTACTTTACGATCTGGGTTTCCATCCCATCCCCAATTAGAATAAATTAAATATTGGTAATCTCCCATGATAAAAGTATCTGGGCATTCTAACATTCGTTCTCCATTGAAGTAAAAAGGATCATCTAACTCCCAATTAATCATATCTTTCGATTTATACTGAGCTATAACAGCTTGCCAATCATCTACTTCTTTAATGTAGCCTCTTGTTGTAATAAGCATTTTATATTCATCACCTTCTTTGAATACAAAAGGATCTCTAAAATCATTAGCATCGTAACCATTTTCTGCTTGCATAGAAAACTCTGGTTGCTTAGTCCAAGTGATTAAATCTTCTGATGTGGCTAAGAAGATTTTTTCTGGTGGGTTTAACTCTCTATTATGTGCAGTATAAAAAGCATAATAAGTATCTTTAAACTTGTAAACACAACCAGTTCCTAGGGCGTTTTCTTGACTTCCTTCTTCACCACAAGGAATTATTATACCATTATCTTCATAAGTAATAAAGTCGGTCGTTGTAGCCATAGCAAAAGGATGAAATGTAGGAGCTCCATCTCTAGCATCGTGTAAATAAACTACATGATATTTTCCATTTTCATAAAATGGCATTGGATCACCAACCCATCCACCATTAGGTTTCCAAAAGGTATGATAAGTTTGATACCTATCATTTACATCAGAGTAGGAGGGAGCGTCCAAGTTTGCGTTAGGATCATTTGTTGTGTACTTATCATCACTACATGCAAATAATAGCATACAAGATAATAATAGTACAGATAATATTGATTGTAATTTCATAGCTTCAATTATTTAGATAGATAATTAAGAATGTTATTCGTTAATGTGTTTAAGTTGTCCTTATACTCATTTTCAATAGAGTTATCTTCATTATACCAATCATAAGATTCATGTGCAATAGTGATTACTTTTCCTCTACCATCAGTATAATTATATTCTGCAATAGTAGCATTCATATTCATTGCCTCATCTTCAATACGGGTGGCTAATTGGAATCCCCCATTTTTTTCTGTCCATGCAGCAACATTGAAATCATAGCCAGTCCAACTTTCAAAGTTCCAGATGGCATTGTGTCCTTTGCAGTTAACTCCTTTGCTTTGTAAGTAGAAACGATCTGATTCGCCTATCTCTTGACGTAGCCCTTGAAAAATAGGATGATCTGTTTTAACAATTCTCATGCCCCAATTATCACCAATAGCAGAAGAGTTATTAGTCCATCCCCATTCATTATTAAACATAACTCCATCTTTTGATATCTCTAGTTGGGTTCCAAGAGTTATAGCTGAACCTGATAAAAAGAGTCCTCCTCCATTTTGATGATATGCTTTTAGTGCATTAACTACATCAACATTTAATGCTGCATTAGGAATAGATAATCCATTGTCATCGTGATGATACCAGATTACCCCAAAATTAGAAAGATCTAAACCTTCTTTTATTTCGTCTAGAGAAATATATTGTGGCTCAACAAAAGTTCCATCTAGCCAGTTCCACGCAGCTTTATTGTCAGCTTCTTTTATTCCACTAGGGGCTTGAGCTTCACCCACAAAAGCAATAGGTAATAGTTTAGCAGGAACAATAGTAGCTTCATATATAAAAGTCTCATCGTATAGAGTTAGTTCGAACTTTATTGGATTTGTGAAATCTAATGAGGTTTCGGTAGGACTTACTAAAGTTGCACCATTGGTAATACTAAATGTTGGTGTTAAATCAGTAACACTTTCATTTTCAGGGTAAGGAACAGTTATTGTTCGTGTTTTATGATTAATATTGCCTTTGTATTTACCTATAGCAAAGCTTATTATTTGAGCATTCACATGTGATGCTAATACTTTATAGTCATGGTATAAGTTTCCATTAACTATACGGTAAGTCGTTTCTTTAGAAAGATCAATAGGACCTTCTGGTTTTTCAGGACTTGCTATAGAAGCACCATCGGGTAGAGTTACTTTAGGTTCTAATTGTGTTAAATCAGTAGTGCTTGGGAAGATAGCTCTAATAATCCCTTTATTCTCATTAAAGGTTAATTCCTTAGCGCCATCAATAATGAAAGATGAAATTTTAACGCTACCAGAGTTATCTATTTTTTCTCCTTTATCGTCACTGCATCCTAAAAATAAAAAGATGCTTAGTGATAAAAGTAAAATTATTATTTTCTTCATTGTTTTAGATTTTAATGGTTTAGTTCCAACCTGGATTTTGTTTGTAAATACCTTCAGTGAAGTTTATTTGTTGTTGTGGAATAGGAATGTATTCGTCTTTGTTCTTATCGAATTTCCCATTTCCTAAATAGGATCTACGTTTAGACTCCGATTTAAAGAAGTTATTTAATACTTTGTCCGCAGTTCCCCATCTAACTAAATCAAAGAATCGTGAACCTTCCATTGCTAATTCTAATCTGCGTTCCCACTGAAGTGCTTTTTGTGCAAATTCATAGTTCCATGTACAGTTTATCCCATTTTGATAAGTATCAATCGATAAGTTTTTTGCATAAGGGATGAAAAGTGTGCTTTTCTTTGCTCTTTCACGAATAGAGTTGATTAAAGGTAAAGCTTCTTGTTCTCGTCTTAATTCAATTAATGCCTCTGCACGTATTAATACAATATCAGAATATCGTAGTTCAATTCTGTTCTTAGAGTTTCCATAGAATGGATCAATGTTCACAAAGCAATCGCATGAGGGATCAACATTTTCTTTTAATGATGCATAAACTCCATAAGTTGTTGGGTTTCTATTCCAACTCTCTTCATAAATTAACTCTTCGTTGTATTTATAAGGAACACCAGGAAGAGCTACAGTATGGTAAAGTCTTGGATCAACTACATCAAGCTCACTATTATAATTTTCAGAATCAAAGTCATCAAAATCGGGTAGGCCCGCTTTTGTTTTGTATGCATTAACTAAATTTTGACTTGGTTTGTGGAAATCACAACATCCTAAACCCATTGGAAGGGATAGAACATCACTCCAATTTAAGCGTCCATACATAGTTCCATCGTCTTTTGAAAACTGAATAGCAAAAATAGATTCTACCCCATTTTGATAACCACCTGGTAGAAAGTTATTTGCAAAATCAGGTTCTAACTCATATGGAGAGTTCATTACTGCTTGTGAGTAGATGAGCACATTTTCTAAATCTTCTTTATTAATCTCGATTACATTGTTTTTCTCATCTTGTCTATACGCCTTAAATAAATAGGATTTTGCTAAATAAGCTGCAGCAGCATATTTATTAGCACGTCCAACTTGACTTTGTGTTTCAGGAAGCAAGTCGTAGGCTTTTTTGAAATCGTTGCAAATTCGGGTCCATTGTTCATCGTTAGGTAAGTCATTAGAGATTTTGTCATAATCATCTAAAGGAATCGTTTCGTCAACAAAAGGAATATGTCCAAAAACCATTTTCATTAAGAAGTAAAAGTGTCCTCTTAAAAAATGCATTTCACCTATTCTAACGTTTCTATTAGAAAGGTTATCGGCTTCAGAAGAGTTTAATACGCCTAAGGCTGAATTTGTTCTAGAAATGGCCTCGAATAAGAAAAACCAAAGTCCATCAGCCTCTCCAAAATCAGTTTTAATATTTTCGGATATTTCATAATAATGAAAGTTTAAAATGTCATTTTCAGCATTTCCCCCCTTATAAGCATCATCCGATCGTACATTACCATAGGGCCATAAACTAAATGGCTTGTCATAATGGTCATTGCCTAGAGCTGAGTATGCAGCAGTTACTAAACCTTCTATTTGATTTGGGTTTTTAACTTGATCTTCATTTAGTATGCCCTGTGGGTCTTGGTCTAGAAAGTTGCAACTAACAACTAAAAATAGACTAAGTAATATAATTGATATGTTTTTTAACTTTTTCATAATAGTAGTTTTTAAAAGGATACGTTTAATCCAAAAGTAACAGTTAAAGGAATTGGATACCCCCAAGCTGGGTTTTCAGGATCTACACCTGTAAAGTTTTTACTTTTAATTGTAAAGAGGTTTTGTGCACTTACATATAGTCTCAATCTACTTAGTTTTGCTTTTTGAGTCAAAGCTTGTGGCACAGTATAGCCTAATTGAACGTTTCTAAGTTTTAAGAATGATCCGTTTTCAACATAATAGGTGGAAAAACGAGATTCCTCATTGTCATCTTTATAAGCAAGTGCTGGGATATCAGATTTGGGATTAGTTATTGGGTCCCAAGCTTTTAATAATCTTCTGCCTTTATTTGATCGAGTATCTGATACACTCCAGAAATCAGTAGTATATTTAACAGTGTTAATTACATCTACATTTTGCAATCCTTGGAAGTACATAGCTAAATCAAAATCCTTATAACCTAAATTAATATTAATACCATAGGATAAATCGGGATAAGGATTTCCAATCCAGGTTCTGTCTTGATCATTAATTACCCCATCATTATTTAAGTCACGATAACGAATACGTCCAAGTCCTTTCCCTGATTGTTTTACATGTTCATCTACTTCCTCTTGTGATTTGAAGATGCCATCAGCTACATAGCCATAGAATGAGTTTAAGGGTCTTCCTAAAATGTTATCGTAGGTTCCGTTACCTCCATATGAGTTTTTAACACTTTCAGGTAAGTGAGTTACTTTATTTGAGTTTGTAGATAAGTTTCCAGTAATATCGTAACTCATCCCAAATACCGTAGTTCCTCTATAGCCTAGTGTAAACTCAAAACCCTTATTTTCCATTGATGCACCATTATACCATTTGTTAGCACCTTCACCTTTGATGGCTGCATAACCTGGAGAATAAAGAATGTCTTTAGTTTTTTTTATATAATATTCAGCAGACCCATAAAGTGCATGATTGAATAATCCGAAATCTAAACCTAAGTTAGTTTGTGTTGTTGTTTCCCATTTTAAATTAGGATTAGCTAATTGAGCTCTTTTAAAACCAGAGGGAAGTACACCAGATCCAGTTCCATTTAAGTCATACCCTGTACCCCATACAGCATCCCAGGTAGGGTCTCCTTTACCATAATCACTCACATAAATATCATAAATAGCAGTGTTTGCAATTTCTTGATTTCCAGTTTGTCCCCATCCAAAACGTAGTTTTAAATCCGTAAGCCATGAACGAGTATTGCTCATAAAAGACTCTTCATTTATTTTCCATCCAAGGTTAAATGCAGGGAATGTTCCCCATCGATTATTTTTACCAAAACGAGAAGAACCATCATGGCGTAGCGTTACAGAAGCTAGGTATTTATTGTCATACGCATAGCTTATTTTTCCAAAGTATGACATCAAGCTATAACCTGTGGAACTACCAGTTCCAACACTTTTTCCTGTACCTAAGTCAGGCCACATATAATCGGGTGTTTCTAATGCAAACCCCTCACTAGATGATGAAAAGTTTATGTCTTCTTGACGGAACATTTCCATACCTAGTAACGTTTCGAATCGGTTATTTCCAATTTCAAAGTCATAGGTCGCAGTATTAGTCCATGTCCACTTTGTCCAGTGTGCTTGCTCAATGTATGATTGAGTTTTATCACTTTCGAGATATCCACTAGTGTAACTATAAGTCAATGAGCGCTTATAAAAATTACTATAGTCAAGACCAAAGCTTGAACGAATATTCAGTTTTTTAATAGGTTCAATATTAAGATAGGTATTACCAAAAAGTCTCCAATGTCTATAGCGGTTGTATTTATTATCATCAACTAGGCGAGCAGGGTTTTGTCTGTCTGGAAGCCCACCAATAGGTCCGCCCCAGTTACTTCCATCTTCAGTACGTACAGGTATGAACGGTACAGCAATAAGAGCAGCTTCAACAATCTGGTAAGGTTGAAGAACTTCAGAAGTTCGATTTAGTGTGAAGTTTTCACCGATTGTAACTATGTCATCTATTAACTTATAATCTGTATTAATACGAGCAGAAATACGGTTAAAGTTAGTGTTTTTAACTAGCCCATTGTTGTCATAGTATCCTAACGAGAAAAAATAATTACCTTTTTCTGTTCCATTACTAACCGCTAGATTATGAGATTGAGCCATGCCTGTTTGTGTTACCTCATCAAACCAGTCAGTATTTGCTGGTTTCATTGTTTTTTCGCTATCAAGGTATTCTGGAAACCATATATTTTTTAATTCTCTATTCCCTTGGACCCCTAATTCGTCCTTATATATAATGCCAAGATTGTTAGAGTTAGGGTTGATACCAGAATTTATAGATGCTTTCCATAGTGCTTTAGCATAGTCTTTAGAACCTAAAACATCAATTTTACTAGTATATTTAGAAAGGGTTAAATAAGAACTAAAGTCAACATTTATTTTTCCTTTTTTTCCTTTTTTAGTTGTGACAATAATCACACCATTGGCTGCACGAGAACCATAAATACTTGCTGCAGAAGCATCACGAAGCACCTGAATGCTCTCGATGTCATTTGAGTTTAATTCGTGCATACCCGATGTGGTGGGTACTCCATCTATAATATATAGAGGATCATTGTTGTTTAAGGTTCCAATACCACGGATGCGGATAGTGGCAGCTCCACTGGGATTACCATCTGCACTTACTTGCATACCTGGGATACGCCCTTGAAGAGCCTTCATCGGGTTGTTTTCTGATTCTGACATCATATCATCAACCTTTACAATAGATACAGCTCCAGTAAGGTCTGCTTTTCTTTCGGTACGATATCCAACAGCAATAATTTCATCTAGCAGCAAAGATGATTCTTTCAGTTCTACATTAATAGTTTTTCTATTTTCCACCTTAATAACTTGATCATCATATCCAATATATGAAAAGACCAATGTTCCATTCAATGGTGCATTTAATGTATAATTACCGTCAAAATCAGTAATAGTACCTACTGCATCCCCTTGAACAACTACATTCACACCAATTAATGGTTCTCCATCATTAGCGGACTTTACATTTCCTTGTACTGAGATTATTTGTGCATTAAGCGCACTTCCCATTATAAGAAAAATTAACGCAATGAAATTTTTCATAATTCATTTTAGATTTTTAATTAACAATAAAATATTCCAACTTATTACAGTAAAGCATCCCCTGCTTTTAGCTGAAACAAATAAAACGATATAGATGTATAGTTAATGTAATAATTGTTTCGGAAGTGATAAGAAATGTTACATACAGCAAAATAGGTCCATAAATGTAACAAATGTTATAGTAGTTGAAACAAATTTTAAGGTAAGTTTATATTCTATTGGTTTACTTTGTTTCGAAAGTAATCCCTAAATGCTTTTTGTTGATGTGAGATAATAAACTTCAACAAACTTAATGATTATTTGACTGGCTAACCAAATAATTGATTGTTAATGTTTTTTGTAATACTATGTAAAATGAAGCGTAAAAATAACTTTAAGCGAATTGTTGCCTCCATATTTTTCTATATCGGAGCCTTTTCATTATTAACTATGGCATGTGCCACCGAACCTCAAATAAAAGTACAACATTTGGGAAATGAACAAAGTATGATTCAAATTCCAAATCCAAAGAAATACATTCTTCTTCCAATAGAGGATAGTATGGGGGATTCAAAAATTACAGTGATTGTTGACAACCAAGAAGTGCAAACACTTTTTGTTCGGTTAGCAAGAGAAAAAGTAGACTATGTTGTGCCCTTAGATGTTTCTATGTATCAAGATAAAGGAGTTGCATTAAATATTTCTTCTATTGAGGACAGTGCTCTTTGTTGGAGAGAAATTAAAATGACTGATTCATTTGATATAACAAATCGTGAAACAGATTATAGACCTCTATTCCATTTTTCTCCAAATTATGGTTGGATGAATGACCCTAATGGTATGGTGTATAAAGAGGGTGAATATCATTTGTTTTATCAATATAACCCTTATGGATCTACTTGGGGTAATATGCATTGGGGGCATGCTGTAACACGAGATCTTATTAATTGGGAACAATTACCTGTCGCTATAGCACCCGATATATTAGGAGCTATATTTAGTGGTAGTGCTGTTGTTGATTTTAATAATTCTGCAGGATTTGGTAAGGATGCTATTATAGCCTTTTATACCTCAGCTGGTGAGAGACAAACTCAAAGCATAGCTTATAGTTTAGATAATGGTCGCACATTTTCAAAATACTCTATGAATCCAGTTTTAACAGCAGATATCCCTGATTTTAGAGATCCTAAAGTGTTTTGGCACGAAGAAACGAATCGTTGGATAATGATTATAGCATCAGGACAAGTTATGGATATATTCTCTTCGAAGAACCTTAAAGAATGGACTTTTGAGAGTTCTTTTGGTGAAGGTCAAGGGGTTCATGATGGAGTTTGGGAGTGTCCTGACTTAATTAAACTTCCTATTGAAGGAACAAATAAATCAAAATGGGTCTTAATCTGTAATATAAACCCTGGAGGACCTTTTGGTGGTTCTGCTACACAATATTTTGTGGGAGATTTTGATGGCAAAGTATTTACTAATGATTCTCCCAAAGAGGTGAAATGGATGGATTATGGTCGCGATCATTACGCAACTGTAACCTGGAGTAATGCTCCTGATAACCGTCATATTGCTATTGCATGGATGAGTAATTGGGATTATGCGAATGTTGTTCCAACGAATCAATTTAGGAATGCTATGTCTGTTACAAGAGACTTAAGATTGTTTGAAAAAGAAGGGGCTATCTATTTGAAAAGTACGCCTTCACCGGAATTATTAGCTCTTCGCAGTGAAAGTAGACAGTTAGACTCTTTTGATGTTAATATGGACTATAATATAGATACTTTACTCGATGATAATCAAGGTTCTTTTGAGATAGAAGTTGAGTTTGAAAACAATGATGCGGAAATCATAGGATTTAGGTTGTTTAATGAATTAGGTGAAGAGATAAATTGTTTTTATAGCCTGATAGATAATGAATTTTCAATGTCAAGATCTAAAAGTGGTAAAATAGACTTTAGTGATAAGTTTGCAAGTGTTACAACTACGCCTCTTGTCAATAAAGATAGCTTGTCATTACGTATTATCGTAGATAAAGCGAGTATAGAACTGTTTGGAAATGAAGGAGAGTTTGCTATGACCAATACTGTTTTTCCAAATAAACCTTATAATAGAATTAATTTTTACACAAAAGGAGGAACCTATAGTGTATCTTCATTTATAATTTATAAATTAGCTAAGTAAGGCTGCAAATTAATTAATAATGGAAAACAACAAAAATAACATATTAGTATTAATTCCCATAATGCTTTGTTTTTTTGCAATGGGATTTGTGGACTTAGTAGGAATCGCGTCAAATTATGTAAAGGAGGATTTTAACCTTAGTGATACCAATGCCAACCTATTACCTTCAATGGTATTCTTTTGGTTTTTGGTCTGTTCTGTTCCAACAGGGCTGTTAATGAATAAAATAGGTCGAAAAAAGACAGTTTTATTAAGTTTAATTGTAACTGTTGTAGCTTTAATTCTGCCTATTGTAAATTACTCGTACCCAATGATGTTACTTTCTTTTGCTTTCTTAGGAATAGGAAATGCAATTATGCAAGTTTCATTAAATCCTTTATTGACTAACGTTATAAAGGCAGATAAATTGGCAAGTATGTTAACTTTTGGTCAGTTTGTTAAGGCCATAGCTTCTTTTTCAGCACCAATAGTAGCAGGATGGGCAGCTTTTCAATTTGATAATTGGAAGTTATTATATCCTATTTTTATGTTGTTTGCTATAATTGCAGTTATTGGATTGGGTATAACAACGATTGAAGAAGAACAAGAAGAAGGAAAGACCTCTGGTTTTATAGAGTGTTTTTCTCTTTTAGGTGATAAAATGATATTACTTTGTTTTGTTGGTATAATGTGTCATGTGGGCATTGATGTAGGTACTAATGTAACTGCACCAAAAATATTAATGGAACGATTAAGTATTCCTTTGTCAGAGGCAGGATATGCAACTAGTATCTATTTTCTATTTCGTTTAATTGGTTGTTTATCTGGAACCTTTATTCTTGCTAAATATTCATCTAAGAAGTTTTTTGCAGCAAGTGCAACCTTAATAGCATTAGGCTTAATAGGTTTATCTTTAGTAGATAGTAAGTCAGCTATATATATCAGTGTGGCTTTAATAGGATATGGTAATTCTAACATTTTCCCAATTATATTTTCTCAAGCTTTAATGCATCTTCCCAATAAAAAGAATGAGGTTTCTGGTTTAATGATTATGGGATTAATTGGGGGAGCAATATTTCCTGTACTAATGGGAGGCTTATCTGATGCTATGAGTTCTCAAATAGGAGCAATTATTGTTATGATAGTAGGTTCTGTTTATTTATTATCGTTAATAACTAAAATACAACATATAACATCAAATAATTAAATTATGTCTAATACTATAATAGTAGGAATGGGAGAGGTTCTATGGGACGTTTTCCCTACTGGTAAGAAACTCGGAGGTGCTCCAGCAAATTTTGCATATAATGTATCACAATTTGGTCTAGATGGAAGAGTGGTGAGTGCTATTGGTGATGATGCTTTAGGTGATGAAATACTTAAGTCTTTTAATAACAAAAGTATTAAATATCTTATGCCAAAAGTAAATTATCCAACAGGAACCGTTCAAGTTAACTTAGATGAAGAAGGTGTGCCCTGTTATGAGATAAAAGAAGATGTTGCATGGGATAATATTCCTTTTTCGGATGAGTTAAAGCGTTTAGCTTTAAATACTCGTGCGGTATGTTATGGATCTTTAGCTCAACGGGATGAGGTAAGTAGAAAGACTATCAATACTTTTTTAGATGCTATGCCTAAAGGGGAGGATTATTTGAAAATTTTCGATGTAAACTTACGGCAGAGTTTTTATACTAAAGAGGTTTTGAAAAGTTCATTCGAAAAGTGTAATGTTTTAAAGATTAATGATGAAGAACTAGTTACAGTGAGTCGGATGTTTGGTTATCCAGGTATTGACTTACAAGATAAATGTTGGATACTTATTGCTAAATATAACTTAAAGATGCTAATCTTAACCTGTGGAACCAATGGTAGCTACGTATTTAAGCCAGGTAAAGTTTCATTCCAAGAAACACCTAAAGTGTCTGTAGTAGATACTGTGGGTGCAGGTGATTCTTTTACAGCAGCTTTTTGTTCTGAATATATAAAAGGAAAAAGTATAGAAGAAGCTCATAAATTCGCAGTAGAGGTATCTGCATATGTGTGTACACAAAGTGGTGCTATGGTGAATTTTCCTGATACTTTATTGAATCGTTGATGTGTGTCAACATTCAATGGATGTTACAAACATTCTTTGAAAGGTTAAATAGGGAAAAGCTTTATATTTACATTAAAGAAGGACCAAGGTATTTTGGTCTTTCTTTATTCTAATTGTTTGCAATAGTAAATAATAAAAATCAATAAATTAGGATGTTTTTTGATTTCTAAATAAAAGCTTATGTTAGCGTTTCTTTTAAGTAAGTCTAATGTATTTATAAAATAAATCTAAAAGACTAGATATGACCCTAAAAAACCATTTGAATATTTGTCTTGTTTTTTTCTGTTTAATGCTTGTATTCTCTTGTACAACAAGCAAGAAGAAATACATAGTTGGTGTATCTCAGTGTAGTGATGATGAGTGGAGACAGCAAATGAATAGAGAGATTCAGACAGAAGCATGGTTTTATGATGAGGTTGATGTTGAATTTAGAATAGTTAAAGATAACACATTAGAGCAGGAGGAGGATATTCGTTATTTTATGGATAAAGGTGTTGACTTATTAATTGTATCTCCAAATGAAGCAGCACCTTTGACTACAATAATAGAGCAAGTATATGATGCTGGGATACCAGTAATGGTTGTAGATCGGAAAATATTATCAGATAAATATACCGCTTATATAGCAGGTGATAACTATGAGGTTGGGAAAGAAGTAGGAGGATATATAGCTAATATGCTTCAAGGTTCGGGTAATGTTGTTAGTATTTCAGGACTTAAAAGTTCCACTCCTGCAATTGAAAGACATCAAGGATTAATGAGTATTCTTAAGCAGTTTCCAGACATAAACTTATTATGTAATGAAGATGCTGGTTGGTTGAAAACTAATGCTTATGAAGTAATGTTATCTATTCTTGATTCATTTTCTGATATTGATGTGGTCTTTGCTCAAAACGATCGTATGGCAGCAGGAGCTTATCAGGCTGCGTTAGAGAGGGGTAGAGTAGAAGATATTCAATTTTTAGGAATTGATGCACTCCCTGGTGTTGGATATGGAATAGACCAAGTATTGCAGGGACGATTAGACGCTACTTTTATTTATCCAACAGGAGGAGATCAGGTGATGCAGCTTGCAATGAGGATTTTAAAGGGCGAAGATTTTTCTAGAGAAACAATACTAAATACAGCTGTTATAGATTATACAAATGCTAGAGTTGTCGATTTGCAAACTAAACAAATTTCACAATTAGATTCTAAAATTGAACGATTGAATGATCAAGCTGTTTTTTATTTAGAAAGGAGCTCAACTCAACGTATTATTCTTTTAGGAAGTTTAATAGTAATCCTATTAGTTGTAGTTCTTTTAATAGTGGTTCTAAACTCATTAAAATCTAAGAGTAAATTAAATAATGAGTTATCGTTAAAAAATGAAGAATTATTAAATCATAGAAATCAACTTTTACTATTATCAGAACAATTAGAAGAGGCAACTAATGCCAAGTTGATGTTCTTTACTAATATATCTCATGAGTTTAGAACACCCTTAACACTCGTAGTCGATCCGATTTCTGTTCTTCTTGAGGAAGGAGAATTAAGTACTAAACAAGAAAAACTATTAGCTCTTGCAAAAAAGAATTCTACTATTTTAGTTCGATTAGTCAATCAAATACTAGATTTTAGGGAGTATGAGAATAACCAGTTAGGTTTTAATCCCCAGTCAATAAATATAGAGAATGCATTTAATGAGTGGAACGATTCATTTGATATTGCTTCAAAGAGAAAAAATATAAATTTTTCTTTCCTAGTTGAGGAAAACACTTATCCATTTATTGCTGATGTTGATTTAGAAAAACTAGAACGTATATATTTTAATTTATTATCTAATGCTTTAAAGTTTACACCAGAAAAAGGGTGTATTGTTGTCAGTTTATCTCATGCCTGTTTTAATGGGATAGATGGGTTCCAACTTAAAGTAAAAAATAGTGGAAGCTTAATATCTAAAGAGCATGTAAAGTCTATTTTTAATCGGTTTTATAAAATAGATAGTAATTATGCTGGATCGGGCATAGGGCTTGCATTAGTAAAAGCTTTTGTTGATATGCATGGTGGTGCTGTTAGTGTATCAAGTGAGGAGGGAGAGGGGACTGAATTTGTTGTTTTCTTGCCTAACAGTCAAAATCTAGTAGGTGTAGCAAGTTTAGCAAAGTCTAGTGAAGGCTCAATTTTTGAAGAGGCTTTTGATAGGGTAGAGAGAACAGATGATAAAGTAGTAAATGAGCAAGAAAAGTTTTTTAGAACCTATGATGAAGATAAAGAATCAATATTACTGATTGAAGATAATGCTGATATACGATCCTACTTATATGAGATTTTAAGTGAAGATTATACATTAATCGAAGCTGAAAATGGAGAAAATGGTATTCAACTAGCTAAACACTTTGTACCAGATTTAATTATTTCGGATGTAATGATGCCAGGAATTGATGGTTTTGAGTGTTGTCGGATTTTGAAGAGTGAAATACAGACAAGTCATATTCCTATTATACTACTGACAGCTTGTTCTCTTGATGAACAGCGTATAAAAGGATATGAAGGAGGTGCAGACTCTTACATTTCCAAACCATTTAGTTCTAAACTATTAGTATCTAGAGTGAAAAATCTTTTAGAAGCTAGAAAGCAAATGAAAAAAGCTCTATCTGAAAATGAGATTTTTATAAATGATAGTGTAGGAGATATTGATAGACAGTTTATACAAAGTTTTAATGATTTATTGGCAAAACATATGAGTGATTCTACATTAAGTGTAGAAGATATAGGAGTTGAAATGGGAATGAGCAGAGTTCAACTCTATAGAAAAATTAAGTCTTTGACCAATTATGCACCTAATGAATTGTTGCGTTTATATCGCTTACAAAAAGCGAAGCAACTAATGCACATACCTAATAAATCAGTGGCCGATATTGCTTATGAAGTAGGCTTTTCTTCCCCTTCTTATTTCTCTAAATGCTATAAAGATCAATACGGTGAAACTCCATCAGAAGCGATCTCAAGAAAAAGATAAACAGCTCTGTTTTATGTTGATTTTTTTTATTTTCCGATGAAATGCATAATCTTTTAATCTAAATGTTAAAATCCCTGTGTCTATTTACTGATAGGGGTTTGCTGTTGTATTTATATGCGTTTAATATAGGATTTTATTATTTTAATTTGGGTTGGTGCTATAATTTTCATATCTTTGAATGTCGATTTCCTGATAAAAATACATTATTTTTTGATTTTTATCGTCCATTCTAAAAGCGATAAGCAATTGCATGTTTTGTGTTTTGTTGTTGCTTCAAAAATAACATTTACTAACCTAAAAGATGGCACTTACGTGCTAAAATCAAAACACTTTTTATTTAATGAGACTTAAAAACAAGATCAGTCTAACTTTTCTATTATTCATTTTTTTATCATTATCAATACAAGTTCAAGCAAAAACATCACCTTCTATTAAATTAGGCGGAGCGTTACGTTTTAATTATAATTACTCTGATTGGATTCAAGAGAGTAAGAAGAAGGGAGGAGAGTTTGGTTTCGATGTTTTCAGATTAAATGCAAAAGGGAGTTATAAGAATCTTCTTTTTGATGCGGAATATCGCTTTTATTCCTCTTCTTCTGGTGGAGGCATGTTAAAACATGGTTGGGTTGGATATCAATTTAACCCTAAACATCAGATACAAGTAGGATTAAATTCTGTTCCTTTTGGTATTATGCCATATACTGCTAATAATTTCTTTTTTAATATTAATTATTATTTAGGTTTAGAAGATGATGCAGATATGGGAATTAAGTATATATATAATGATCAGAAGAACTGGGAGATATCATTAGCTTTTTATAAGAATTCAGATATAAATGATTTCCATTCTAATAAAGGAATTTCTGCTTCTCGTTATGGATATGATATTGCTGGTAGAAATAAAGAAGTTAATCAAGGTAACTTACAAGCTATTTATCGTTGGGGAGACAATGTAAAGCATGAAATAGGAGGATCTGCACAGATAGGAGGTATATATAATATTGATACTGAGAAAACAGCCCATCGTTCAGCGTTTGCTCTCCACTATTTATTAAGTTATAAAGGATGGGGACTAAAAACTCAATATACAACTTATAACATGTCACATAAGAACAGTGAGTTTATAGTTGATCCTATGGATGAAAATGGTAGTAATTTAATACCTAATCCAGACAAGAATGCTGATTGGGTTGAGATGGCAGCTTATGGTGCTAATTATAATGTTGCAACAAAAGCTGATACTTATATTGTTGGATTATCTTATAATTTTCCAATCAACAAAGGGATATTAGATGATATAACGGTTTATAACGATTTTAGCATGATGCACAAAAGAGTCACAGGAATGAAAGATAGTTACCAGAATGTAACTGGAGTGCTATTATCAATGGGTCCTATTTATACTTATTTAGATTATGCTTTAGGGAAAAATCATGCTTGGCTGGGTGAAGAATGGACTAATGCTTTTGCAGAAGGTGGAGCCTCTAACTCTTGGAGTGCTCGACTTAATTTAAATATCGGTTATTATTTTTAATCGTGTACATAAAAAGAAATACAAATAAGAAATTAATACATACAACGTATGACTAAAATAGAAATAAAAGATTTATATCTCATCTTTGGGAAGGAGAAGCAACGTGCTTATCGTCAGCTCAAAGAGGGGAAAAGTAAGAGTGAAATTCTTAAAACTACAGGTTGTACCATAGCGGTACAAGATGCTAACCTTACAATAAATGAAGGTGAGATTTTCGTAGTTATGGGACTTTCTGGAAGTGGAAAATCTACACTTTTACGTTGCATTAATCGATTAATAAAACCTACTCATGGTGAAATTCTAATAAATGGAGTAGATATATCATCTGCTACTGATAAAGAGTTATTACGAGTTCGTCGTGAGGAATTAGCAATGGTTTTCCAAAATTTTGGATTATTACCTCATCGTACTGTATTAAGTAATATAGGTTTTGGATTAGAGCTACAAGGAGTAGATAAAGATAAACGAAAAGAAAAATCTTTAGAGAGTATGAAGCTTGTTGGACTCGAAGGGTATGAAGAACAGATGGTTAGTGAATTATCTGGTGGAATGCAACAACGTGTTGGTTTAGCTCGTGCCTTAGCGAATAATCCTGAAGTTTTACTTATGGATGAGGCTTTCTCAGCACTAGACCCATTGATACGTGTACAAATGCAAGACGAGCTATTGGCTTTACAGCAAAAAATGAAAAAAACAATAGTTTTCATTACTCACGATTTAAATGAGGCCATTAAGCTAGGAGATCGAATTGCTATTATGCGTGATGGTGAAATAGTACAAGTAGGTACTTCTGAGGAGATTTTAACAGAGCCTGCAAATGATTATGTTAAGGATTTTGTTGAAAGTGTAGATCGAAGTAAAGTTGTATCAGCAAATTCAATTATGCTTGAAAATCCAATTTTAGGTAGATTTCCTAAAGAGGGTCCTGCAGTTATTATTCGTAAGATGCGTTCGAAAAATCTAACTAGACTACCTGTTATTGATAATAGTGGAGTTCTGATTGGTGAAGTAAGATTAAAAGATATGGTGAAATTACGACGAGATAATGTGCGCAGTATAGAATCTGCAATCCGTACTGATAATCTTTCTGTTACTCCTGATACGGTAATAGAAGACTTATTGCCTTTAATGACTAAAACCAATTCACCTATTTGTGTTGTTGATGATAATAATAAAGTATTAGGTCTGATTCCTCTTCATTGGTTAGTTATTGAGATGACAGGTAAAGAGAAGACAGAAATAGAGGAAATAATCCAAAACTCACAAGAATCATGATAAATATTGGTAAATATATAGAAATAGCCATCAATTGGCTTACAGAAAATTTCTCCCCATTTTTTGATGCGCTAAATACAGGAATAGGTGGTTTTATTGATGGATTTCAACATATCCTTTTTGGTATTCCATTTTATATAATCATTTTACTACTTGTAGTATTAGCTTGGTTTAAATCAGGAAAAGGTGTTTCGGTTTTTACTTTATTGGGACTCTTATTAATATACTTTATGGGGTATTGGAAAGAAACAATGGATACATTAGCATTAGTTCTTTCATCAACATGTATTGCTTTAATTATAGGTATACCTTTAGGTATTTGGGCTGGAAATAGTGATCGAGCTGATAAAATGCTTCGACCTGTTCTGGATTTTATGCAGACCATGCCTGCTTTTGTTTACTTAATTCCTGCAGTACTATTTTTTGGTTTAGGATCGGTTCCTGGAGCATTTGCTACAGTTATATTTGCGATGCCTCCTGTGGTTCGTTTAACAAGTTTAGGTATAAGACAAGTGCCAGAAGATATTGTCGAGGCAACTCGTTCTTTTGGTTCTACTACTTCCCAATTGTTATTAAAGGTGCAATTACCTTTAGCCTTGCCAACTATACTGACTGGAATAAATCAGACAATAATGTTATCTCTCTCTATGGTAGTTATTGCAGCAATGATTGCAGCAGGAGGACTAGGTGAAATAGTGTTGAAGGGTATTACACAAATGGAGATTGGATTAGGTTTTGAAGGAGGGATTGCTGTGGTTATTTTAGCTATAATACTAGATAGAATAACACAAGGAATGGCTCAAACAAAGAACGGTAAAAAAGATAAAAAATAAGGATTTTAATAATTATGAAAATTATGAATATAATAAAAAAGATAGCTTTACTTTTAGTGTTTGGAATTTTAATAGCTTCCTGTGGAGGTGGAAATTCAAAGTATAAAATTAATTTAGCATACGCTAATTGGGCTGAAGGTATTGCTATGACTCATGTAGCTAAAGTCGTATTAGAAGAAAAAGGGTACGATGTGAATTTAATGAATGCTGATATTGCCCCTATTTTTGCATCTCTCTCACGGGGAAATGCTGATGTGTTTATGGATGTTTGGATGCCAGTAACACATCATGATTATATGGAACAATATGGTGAATCATTAGAGGTTATTGGAGTAAACTATGACCAAGCACGAATTGGATTAGTTGTTCCTAGTTATGTTCCTATCAGTTCTATTGAAGAACTTAATGAGCATAAAGATAAATTCAAAGGAGAAATTGTTGGAATTGATGCAGGGGCTGGTATAATGAAAGCTACTGATGCTGCAATTCCTGCTTACGAGTTAGATTTTAACTTGTTAACTTCTAGTGGTGCGGCTATGACTGCTACTTTAAAAAGAGCCATAGATAATAATGAATGGGTAGTTGTAACAGGATGGACTCCACACTGGATGTTTTCTCGTTTTGATATTAAACTATTAGATGATCCTAAGAATGTGTATGGTGATGCTGAGCAAATTCAGATAGTAACTCGTAAAGGATTTAGTGAAGAACAACCTTTTGTTGCTGAGTTTTTAAGTAATGTGAAATTTACAGATGAACAAATCAGTTCTGTTATGGCAACTCTTGAAGATGGAAATAATGATCTTCAATCAGCTAAAGATTGGGTTGAGGCTAATCGTGAGTTGGTAAATAGTTGGTTACCTAAGGAAGAGGATAGTGAAATTTTGGCAAAGTAATTATTATAGGCTTTATTTAATTATTTGTCAAAACAAGAGTGGTGTGAGCCACTCTTGTTTTATTTTAAATGAACTTATTTTAGTTTTTTTGGTTTCAGCATAGAAGGTGAAAAGAATAAATTTAAAATAGGAAGAGGTTATTTTATAAAATAACCTCTTCCTATTTGTCCTAGATCTATTTATTATTGTAAAGATTATACAATATATTGTGTACTTATAGATTCATTGCTTAATACGCGTCTAATGGTTTCAGCAAACATAGCTGCAATACTTAGCTGTTTAACTTTTTTACAGTTTTTGAAATAAGGAATACTATTTGTAAATACCATTTCTGTTAAGGCTGATTTTTCAACAACTTCAGAAGCAGGATCGGACATAACACAATGACTGGCAATAGCACGAACAGATACAGCCCCTTCATTAACCATAATATTAGCTGCCTTGGTTATTGTTCCACCAGTGTCAACAATGTCATCAACTAAAACAACATTTTTACCTTTTACATCACCAATAATTTGCATTTCAGCAACTTCATTAGCTTTGATTCTAGTTTTATTACAAAGAACTAAAGGAACTCCTAAATATTTAGAATAGGTGTTTGCTCTTTTTGATCCTCCTACATCAGGAGTTGCAATAACAAGGTTGTCTAGTTTTAAGGATTCAATATAAGGAAGAAATACAGAGGAAGCATATAGGTGATCAACAGGGATATTAAAAAATCCTTGAATTTGATCAGCATGTAAATCCATTGTAATTACTCGGTCTACTCCAGCAACTGCTAGTAAATCGGCCACTAGTTTGGCTCCAATTGAAACACGAGGTTTGTCTTTTCTATCTTGCCTAGCCCATCCGAAATAAGGTATAACGGCAACAATGCTTTTAGCAGATGCTCTTTTGGCTGCATCTATCATTAAAAGAAGTTCCATTAAATTATCCGATGTGGGAAAAGTAGATTGAACTAGAAAAACATTAGAGCCTCGAATAGACTCTTCATACGAAACTGCAAATTCTCCATCTGCAAAATGGTTAACGTTCATTTGACCTAGAGAACAATTAAGGTTATCACAAATTTTTTCTGCTAGGTATCTGGAATTAGTTCCCGAGAAAACGCTAAAAGGTGTGTTGGTGCTCATTTTGATAATAGTTATTACTACTGTTTATTTTAGCCACAAAGGTATAAATTCTAAAATCAAATATAAAGAACTTATTCAATTAAAAAGTTCTCTTAGAATTAACCATACAAATTGTATGCGGTAAAATATTATGTATTAGGTAGGTATACCTTTGATCTATACAGCTAAAGATAATGATATTTTATTCTTATATACGAATATAATCAAGGGAAAAGACTCTTTGATTCTGTAGATGCAATCAGAAAATATGATTAGATTTGTTTTATAAGTTAGGTCCAAGCAAAGATACAATAGCATGAGTCGAAATTATCTGCATGTTTTTATCCTTTTTGTAGGATTGTTTTTACAGTTCTCTTGCATGGGTATTGCTCCAACTCATGAAGTACGAGAAATAGATTCTCTAAATAACAAATCTTATTCATTTCGTTATCGTGACCTTGACTCCTCCTATGTTTATGCTTTAGAAGCCTATCAAAAAGTAAATTATTACGATCTAGGAAAAGCCGAGGCATGTAATCATTTGGGCTTTTATTTTTTTATGCAGATGGATTTTGAAGAGGCTTTACGTTGGCATAAAAAAACATATGTTACAACAAAGAATGAAATAGAACTCTTAATAGCTGACATAGGACACATGAAAATTTATCAGCGAACAGGAAGAAATAAAGAGTTTTATGATTTTAGGAATAGTGCTTTGCAGCGCATGAAACAAATAGAAGAGGATTATACTGTATTTGTTGAAAAAAATGAACGTTTACGCTTATTTTATGCTTATAGCGAGTTCTATTTTGTAACGACTATCTATCATTTTTATTTGCAGCAGCAAGAAGAAGCAGGCAAGGCTCTTAAAGAGTACGAAGAGGGGGTGGAATCGAATAAGTTTTGGGCATTAGAGCATGAAAAATATAAAGATGAATCTCAAGAGCTATGTTATCATTATATCAAAGGAATAACCCAATTAGTTGATGGCGAGTATGCAGACCAAATAAAATTATTGAGTTTTGATGAGTTATTTTTTACTTGGTTTATAGCTTCTAAAAATAATTATCCTTTTTTTATTGCGAGTTCATTAGAGGGTTTATCCCAATTAATGGTTCGCCCTTCTGACTATCGATTTTATGCTGAGTGGCGTAATTCAGCTTTTAAGCAGTTAGGATATGAAATAAACGAAAGTCTTCCTTTACGTCTATCTCAAGAAGCTCTTGAATTATTTAAATCAAAAAAAGATTCATACCAAATAGCTGGTGCTTATGTAACTATAGGAGAGTTATTGAATGTAAAAGGGGAATATGAATTTGCTTTAGATACTTTATCAAAGGCTTTAGATAGAGTGAATTTACACCATCAACAATATTATGAAAAGCATCATTTATCAGGACACTTTGATTCTTTGAAAAGTTATGACTCAACTATTATTGCAGGTACTTACCCTGAAATAATGTGGATAAAAGAAAACTTATTAACTGTGCCTGAGTGGATTGCAAGAATTAGAGAGCAATTGAGTTTTACATATGCTGGATTAGGGAATAAGCGGGCTTCAGATTTCAATAGAAATATTTATTTGGATATCTTAAATTATACACGCCAAGATAGGGAAATAGAAAGTCGCTATGATGGCTTAAAAAAGGAAGAAAAGAATTTAAATATAATTCTTTTTATTGCTTTAATTGTTGCGATCATAACCATTGTTTTATTTGTTTTTTTCTATAAAAGAAGTCAACGAAGAAACGCTGAATACGTCAATCATTTACAAGTCATTTTGGAACTGTGTAAAAAAATAACATCTATTGTATTAACCGAGTCAAAAAGTAATAATGAATTAGCTGGTTTTTTATTGAAACAATTAATTACTCCTTTCAATCAAATAATTGATGTGGTGGCTTTACGCATCGGATTGAAAAATGAGATGGGGAGCTTGGAGTATTATGATTCTAGTTTTTTTTCTGAGAAAGAAAGTACTTCATTAAAAGGTTGTTTCAAAACTTCATTTAATCTGAATGAATCTACACAAGAAAGGAAAAGAATAGGTGTATTAGAGGTTTACACAAACCTTAAAATAAGTAAGGAACAATATGCATTACTCTCTATAGTCATTCCTTATTTAGCTTGGAGTATTGAAAATAGTTTGCTTTTTTTTATTTTAGGTGAGGAATATAAGCTGTTAGATAAAGAAAGGTATGTTTATGAACAGCGAATAGCTAAAAATGTGCGAGAGAATATTAATAAAAAAGCTTGTTTAGCTGTTGTAGATGGAATCCATCCTTATATAGATAGAATTATAAATGAAATTAATAAGCTTAAGGAACCCTATTTTTTTGATAATCTGCAAATACGCAAAGGAAAGTATGAGTATATTGAAGAGTTAGCTGTTCGGATAAATGAGTATAATGAAATTCTTTCACTTTGGATTCAAATTAAACAAGGAGTTATTAATCTTAATATTGAGAGTTTTTCATTGAAAAATGTCTTTGATCTTGTTAGTAAAGGTGCTAAATGGTTTGAGTTAAAACAACAAACATTTATAGTCGGACAAACTGATAGTTGGGTAAGGGGAGATAGGGCTTTAACTCTATTTATGATAAATACTCTTTTAGATAATGCTAGAAAATATACACCTGAAGGAGGAACTATTCGCTTAGAAAGTGTGGAAAAGGATACTTATATAGAAATTACAGTATCAGATACAGGTATTGGTTTGTCTCAAGATGATGTGCATCAAATTATGCATGAGAAAATTTATGATGCACAAGCTATCGGTATGAATGAATTAGAGAACAAAGAAAAACTTAAAAGCTTAAAAGGAAGTGGCTTTGGTTTGATGAATTGTAAAGGAATTATTGAGAAATATCGAAAGACTAGTAATCAATTTAGTGTGTGTGAGTTTGGTGTTGAGAGTAAGAAAGGAAAGGGTAGTAGGTTTTACTTTCGACTTCCACGTGGAATAGAGCGTATGCTTATTTTTATGGGTTTTCTTTTTTTACCTTTTAGTTTGTTGTCCAACTCATTGGACTTTTCAAAATATGATGATTTGTACTCACACTTAGAGCCATCTTTATTATCTAATAAAACTAGTTTGAATCAAGAAGAAAAGGTCGTTGCTTTATCTAATAAATCAAAAGATCTATTAGAAGAAGCGGCAAACTATGCTGACTCGGTGTTTTATGCTAATGTGGACTTAGAATATGAAAAAGCATTAACTTATGTCCAAGTAGTTCTAGATTTATTAAATACCCATCATAAAAAGTATTCTTCTACTCGTTTTAGACCGTTAACTTTATACTCTAATAAGTATCCTGCAGAGTTGGATTGGTGGAATGTGGGCTTTGAAACAGATTATCATACCATTTTAGATGTTCGAAATGAAGCTGCTGTGGCTTTTATGGCTCTTAAAGACTGGGATGGATACCAGTATAACAATGAGGCTTTTACTAAATTATATAAAATGCTTGGTGTTGACTCTACATTAGATAAGTATTGTAAGGAGCTGGAGCGATCACGTAGCGGAAAAGTAATGGGGATTACTCTGATTCTACTTTTTCCTTTATTGATGGGGGTTGCCTATTACTTTGTATATATACGTAAGCGGTTAATTTATCGCTGGAATTTAGAACAGTTATTAGAAATTCACAAAAATTTTTTATTAGCTTCATCAATACCTATAGATGAGGGAGATATGTTACAACGTGAAGAGGAGACAATAAAATTAATTCCACAACAATTAACTACACAGTCTTTTACTGTAATCAATGATTTGTTTTCCATTGATAGAATAGGTCTTGCAGTATATAATGAGACTACTAGAAAATTAGAGTACTCCTTTAATCCTTCTAAAAAGGAGTGGATAAACGAAATTGATGAATGTTATCTCTCTGAGAGAAAAATTATTAAGGATGGTAAATATGTATTGCCTTTATGGATTGATGCAGGAGAAATTCATCAAAAAGTTGGTGTTTTTTATATGGAGAAGAAAGAGGGTAGGCTTCAGGAAGCAGATGAAGTATTATTGGAGTTGATGACTAGTTACTTAGCTATTGTTGTATTTAATGCAATAGTAAAATTAGCTAATCGATATAGAGATATTGAATCGGCACAAGAGGAAACCCAACGTGCTTTATGGGAAGAAGGTGTCTTGCATGTTCAAAATATGGTGTTAGACAATTGTCTATCCACCCTAAAACATGAAACTATATATTATCCTAATAAAATTAGGCAGTTAGTAAATCACTTACAGTCAAAAGATATTGATGAGAAAAGGGAGGTTAGTATCATCTCGGATATTGATGAATTAGTGATTTTTTATAAAGATATTTTTAGCTTATTAAGTAAGTGGGCAAATAAACAATTAGAGGAGATTACTTTTAGAAGAAAGGTTATACCTGTAAATGATTTGCTGGGGTATGCTTTTGATTACTTTAATAAAAGAAAATCAGATCTATCTAATGCGGAGTCTATTATTTTATATGTTGATGAACTCTCTGAAGAAATAATTGGAGATAAAAACCAATTAGAATATTTATTTGCTAATCTAATAGATGCTTCTTTATGTAATACGAAGAGCGGAACACTTTGGCTAAAAGCAATGGAAAAAGAACAGTTTATCGAGTTTGTTTTAATAGATGAAAGACAAGATAGAACAGAAGAAGAATTGCGAACTTTATTTTACCCTCAATTAAGTAGGATAAAAGAAACTTCTTCTAAAAATATAGGGATAGAGTATTTATTATGTAAACAAATTATTCGTGAACAGGAAGAGTATATTGGAAGAAGAGGGTGTAAAATAGAGGCTATAAAAAACAAAAAAGGAGGGGATTGTATAGTGTTTACTCTTCCTAAACGGTAAATATGATAAACATGAATATGAAGCATAAGTTTAGTGTGATTATTGTTGAGGACGTTAAATTAGAATTGAAGGGAACCAAAGAAATTTTTCGGCATGAAATACCTAATGCTGAAATTATTGGTACTGCAATGAATGAATCTGAATTTTGGGCTTTAATGGATACTCAAGTTCCAGATTTAGTGTTATTAGATTTAGGGTTAGGTGGATCGACTACAGCAGGGGTTGACATCTGTCGCAAGTTAACTCAAAATTATACAGAAGTAAAAGTGTTGGTTTTTACCGGTGAAGTTCTAAATGAAAAACTTTGGGTTGATGTGTTAGAAGCTGGAGCAGATGGAATAATATTAAAAACAGGTGAGCTATTAACTCAAACAGATGTGCAAGCTTTAATGAATGGTAAACAACTCGTTTTTAACTATCCTATATTACAGCGAATTATTGAACGATTTAAAAAATCTGTAAATAATGAAACAAAGCGACAAGAAGCTATAATAAGTTTTGATATTGATGAATATGATGAGCGATTTCTTCGTCATCTTGCTTTAGGCTATACTAAAGAGATGATAGCCAATTTAAAAGGAATGCCTTTTGGTGTAAAATCTTTAGAGAAAAGGCAGAGTGATTTGGTGAATCGTTTATTTGAAGATGGTTCTAAAGGGGGGATTAATGCTACTCGATTAGTAGTTAGAGCCCTTGAATTACGTATAATAGATTTAGACAATTTAGAACCAGATGAAGCTTAAGAAAAACAGTTTACATCCTGCAACTTTTTATTTTTTATTAGGAGTTGTAATTGTTATTTGTTCTTGGTTGGGCAGTTTGTATGGTTTGTCCGTTATTCATCCAGAAACAGGAGAGGTACTTCGAATACAAAACTTATTAAATCCTGAAGGAATTCGCTGGTTTCTTCGACATGTTATTACAAATTTTACTGGTTTTGCTCCACTTGGAATGGTGCTGGTGTCAATGATTGGTATTGGCATAGCTCAACATGCTGGTTTGCTGGATGTTTGTTTGCGTTTTGTTTTAAGAGACAGAACACCTCAAAGAGGGGTAATGTTGAGTCTAATTCTTGTGGGAGTTTTGTCAAATGTTATAGGTGATGCTGGATATATACTTTTAATACCTTTATCTGCTGCATTGTTTATAGCTGTAAGACTTCATCCTATTGCAGGAGTTATTATGACTTATGTTTCTGTTGCCTGTGGCTATAGTGCTAATGTTGTATTAAGTACTATGGACCCTTTAATTGCGCGTATTACACAGAGTGCAGCTGAGTTTTCTGGTGTATCCACTCAGTATATAGGTCCCATGTGTAACTCTTTATTTATGGCGTTTTCAGTAATTCCAATAACAGCTGTAATTTACTTCTTAACTAAGAAATGGTTGCTTCCTAAATTGGGAACTTTTAATGAAGAGCTTGTAGAGTATAAATCTATAAATAGGAAAGAAAAACGATCTCTTTCATTTTCTTTTTTAGTAGGAGGAATCTATTTCTTTGCTGTTTTATGGAGTACTTTTTCATCTTATGGTATTTTGAGAGGAGTAAGTGGGAGTTTAATTCGTTCTCCGTTCATCATGGGAATTCTTTTTATTATTTCTTTAGGTATAGCGTTAATGGGTATTACTTACGGGGTAAGTATGGGAGTATATAGAAAAGAAAAGGATGTAGTTACAGGGTTAACACAGTCATTTCAATGGTTAGGTAACTATTTAATTATTGTGTTTTTTGCATCACAGATGTTTGCCTTATTTAGTTATTCTCATATAGATAAGTATATATTATTAAGGAGTAGTTCTTTTTTTAGTTCGATACAATTTGCTCCATTAACTACACTTTTATTATTTATCTTCTTTGTGGCTGTGATGAATTTATTTATGGTCTCAGCAATAGAAAAGTGGACTTTATTGTCTTTTTTATTTATACCAATATTTTCTAATTGGGGTATATCTCCAGAGGTTACGCAAGTAGCTTATCGTATAGGAGATAGCTCAACTAATGCGCTGACCCCTTTTATGTTTTATCTCCCATTGGTTTTGACTTATATACATAGGTATAATAACAGAATAGGGTATTGGTCGTTAATGAAATATATTGGCCCTTACTCTATGATCATAATGCTAGTATGGACTTTTACTTTTATTGCATGGTATTTACTAGGTATCCCTTTTGGTTGGTAATACCTTGAAAGTTTATCTCATTTTATACTTGCTGTTTTTATTTTAAATAAAAAATAGCTGATTATTTTGTTTTTGAATAAAAAGATGTACCTTTGCAACGCAATAGCAAAAATGATGGTTCAGTAGCTCAGCTGGATAGAGCAACGCCCTTCTAAGGCGTGGGTCGGGGGTTCGAATCCCTCCTGGATCACATTCATATAAGAAAGCCCTAATAATAGGGCTTTTTTTATGTCCTTATATTATATAATATGTTTCTCGGTTTACTTACTATTGATTCTAGAAATAGCTAGATAAAAGTTCGTGTTTTGTTTTTGGGGTTAATCTTTTTTTTGAGGATGACCCTTTATAAATCCACTTTAATTTAGAAAAATCACAATCAGTAATTTGAGCATCTCATTTAGATTTTGTTTATTCATCCTAGATTAATTTATAAAAGTAAATTTAAAATGTCAAAAATAACCACAACACACAAGTTTTCAAGAAATGTAGAAGATGCTTTCATTAAGGCTTTAGAGAAGTTTAATGGTGATATTATGCTAATAGAAGTTGAAATGAATGACACAAGGGATAGTACAACTTATGAAGCTTCACTTGATCTTTTAATCAATAAGAATAGATACACTTTTATTGTAGAGACATCCGATGGAGATTTATACAACAAATTTAGCTCTTTTGATATGGGAAATACTCCTAGTGATGATGTTCTAATTAAGCTAGTGAATATTGTATTGAGCGATTCAAAAGTTTTGAGGGAGATAGAATCATTGGTATAATGTCCTGTTTGTTTATTTTGTTATCCTAATATTATTTGATTGCTCTGTTTTCTTTGAGTAAGTATATAGTATGACTAGGTCAAGACATCTATTTGGCCTAGTCATATGTGCAGTTTGCCCTAGACCTAGTCTATGAAGGGTTTAGGGTTTTTTTATGTTCTATTTAATCTTCTATAGTGTAATTGTTTTTTTGTGGATAATAGGCTTTTTTTTTATGTTAAAAGCTTTATATAGGTAGCAAAAAGGTTAATTCACTTGATCCTTTTATTGTTTGAGATTCCATATACAATTAACAATTAACAATTAAGTTTGCTATAATTCATAGTTATAACCTTAATTAAATTATATCTCATGAGGAAAGTGTTAAAAATGAGTTCTTGACATCTTCAATATTTAAATGATGTTATAAAACATATGAAATGATGCTACTTATTTGGATGATAAGTCAGATGGGTGTATATTTGCATTGTGTTTTTCATAGTATTAGATTTAAGGTTAACGAAAAAGATTGGGGCACGATGCTCCATCTTTTATTTTAAACCGAATTTGCCTATTTGAATCTTGGATTGTATTTTGACTAATCTATAAAAAAATCCACTTTTACGTTTAGTTTATTTCTGTGACTTTATTTACTTCCTTTCTTTCTATAATCTTGTTTTAGCTACATATTCATCTTCTAATATTCTTGACTCTAACAATAAAATAAAACAACAAAAAGATGTTATAATAAATAGCTTTATAGTTGGTGTCTTTGCTTTTTTTATCGAACTTAAAGAATCTATTCATCTTAATATCTACGGCTATGAAAAAGAATCTTTTATTTCTTCTAGCATTTGTTTTAAGTTTTAGTTTGATTGCACAAGAAAGGAAGTCATTACTAGAGTTACAGCAAGATTTTATTGATTTAAAGTTTGGAATGTTTATTCATTTCAATATTCCTACTTTTATGAACCAAGATTGGGCCGATCCCGATGCATCTCCTTCTCTATTCAATCCTCAAAAAATGGATTGTAGTCAGTGGGCGGAAACAGCAAAAAAAGCAAATATGACGTATGGATGTTTGACTACCAAACACCATAGTGGTTTTTGTATATGGAATACAGAAACAACCGATTATAATGTTATGAATAGTCCCTTTGGTAAAGATGTTGTTAAAGAGTATGTTGATGCTTTCCGATTGCAAGGATTAGAGGTGATGCTTTATTATTCTATATTAGATACTCATCATAAATTACGTCCTGGATTTATAACAAAAGAACATGTGGAATTGGTGAAAAAACAATTAGTTGAACTTTTGACTAATTATGGAGAGATTAAGGCATTAATTATAGATGGTTGGGATGCTCCTTGGTCTCGTATATCTTATGATGATATTCCGTTTGAAGATATCTATTATTTGGTTAAATCTATACAGCCTAATTGTTTAATAATGGATTTGAATGCAGCTAAGTATCCTGGTGAAGCTTTATTCTATACAGATATAAAATCATATGAACAAGGCGCTGGACAGCATATATCAAAAGAGCGTAATTGTTTGCCTGCCTTATCATGTTTGCCTATTAACTCATCTTGGTTTTGGAAGTCTGATTTCCCAAATTCAGAAGTGAAATCTCCTGAAGAAATAGTGAATGAAAATATTATTCCATTAAACAACTCATATTGTAACTTTATATTAAATGTGGCTCCTAATAGAGATGGACTCATAGATCAGAATGTTATAGAAGCTTTGGAAGAAATAGGAAAATTATGGAGAAATAATCCAATAGATAATAAATTAGTGGGGGTTAAATCACCCATTATATCTTATAATATGGCAAAAAATAAGCCCATCAACTCGAGTTGGAGTAATGATATGCATATTATGGATTTTGCCAATGATGATAATTTTAATTCGGCATGGATTTCAAATGAAACAATCAGTCAACCTTGGCTTGAAGTTGAGTTAGCTATTAGAGAACAAGCTTTTAATATGATTACGATAGCTCAACGAGGGCATAATACATTTAGTAATTATAAGTTAGAATATTGGCATAACAACAATTGGATTACTCTTTTTGAAGGAGATAATAAGGATATTATTAAAATTCATCGTTTTCCTAAGGTGTGGGGTAGTAAAGTTAGAATTATTATTAATAAACAACATACACCACCTGTTATAACTGAGTTTGGGGTATATGCTGAAAGGTTGTAGTTTGATAGCTAAAATAATGTTCGAGTTATGTTTCATTGCAACAATGAAAATAGAGGATTAAATATAGTCCTCTATTAGATATATAGAAAAAGTGTACATAACTAAAAAAGACTTTAATAGAGTAGAGCTGTATCTATTAAAACAACTTACTATATATTCATTTTGTTTTGAATAGGCTTTACACTAATTTTGCTTTAATCAAGAGATATAAGACAGAAAAATAAAATAAAAAACAAGAATGAAAAAAGCATTAATATCAGGTATTACGGGGCAAGACGGTTCTTTTTTAGCTGAATTTTTATTAGAAAAAGGATATGAAGTGCATGGAATAATTCGTCGTTCATCTTCTTTTAATACAGGTCGTATTGAGCATTTATATTTCGATGAATGGATTCGAGATATGAAAAGAGATCGTTTGGTGGAGTTGCACTATGGTGATATGACCGATAGTAGTTCATTAATACGTATTATTCAGCAAATACAACCCGATGAAATTTATAATTTAGCTGCACAAAGTCACGTTAAGGTTTCGTTTGAAGTTCCAGAATATACTGCAGATACTGATGCTTTAGGAACACTTCGTATGTTAGAAGCTGTTAGAATTTTAGGTTTGGAAAATAAAATCCGTATTTATCAGGCTTCCACATCTGAACTATATGGAAAGGTTCAAGAAGTTCCACAATCAGAAACAACACCCTTTTACCCACGATCTCCTTATGCCGTAGCAAAACAATACGGATTTTGGATCACTAAGAATTACCGTGAAAGCTATGGTATGTATGCAGTAAATGGTATTCTTTTTAATCATGAAAGTGAACGAAGAGGAGAAACTTTTGTAACACGAAAAATAACGTTAGCAGCAGCTAGAATAGCACATCAATTACAAGATAAACTTTACCTTGGGAATTTAGATGCTAAACGCGATTGGGGGTATGCTAAAGATTTTGTGGAGTGTATGTGGTTAATGCTTCAACAAGAAGAACCCGAAGATTTTGTAATTGCTACTGGTGAAATGCATACGGTTAGAGAGTTTTGTACGTTAGCTTTTAAAGAAGCTGGAATAGAGTTAGAGTGGCAAGGAAAAGGATTAGATGAAAAAGGAATAGAAAAATCAACAGGACGTACTTTGGTTGAGGTTTCTCCTAAGTATTTTAGACCTGCTGAGGTGGAACAACTGCAAGGAAATCCTAATAAAGCAAAAACTAAATTAGGATGGAATCCTAGAATGACTAGTTTTAATGAGTTGGTGCGTATTATGGTAAAACACGACTTAAACAAAGTTAAACCCTCTAAATAAAAGAGTATTATTATATGAGTATTGCAAAAACTTCAAAAATATATATAGCTGGGCATAAGGGACTTGTAGGCTCTGCTTTATGGAATAATCTTAAAAAGAAAGGATACACCAATTTAATAGGAAAAACTCATAAAGAGCTTGATTTATTAGATGGTCTTGCTGTAAGAGCATTTTTTGAGCAGGAGAAGCCAGAGTGTGTTTTTCTTGCTGCTGCACATGTAGGTGGTATTATGGCCAATAATACGTATCGAGCAGATTTTATTTATAAAAATATGCAGATACAACAAAATGTTATTGGTGAGAGTTTTCGGACAGGTGTGAAAAAACTTTTATTTTTAGGAAGTACCTGTATCTATCCTCGCGATGCCAAACAACCCATAAAGGAGGAGTATTTATTAACAGGTCCATTAGAATACACCAATGAGCCTTATGCAATAGCTAAAATTGCAGGATTAAAAATGTGTGAAAGCTTTAACTTGCAATATGGTACAAATTACATAGCAGTGATGCCTACAAACTTGTATGGCCCAAACGATAACTTTGACCTAGAAACAAGTCATGTTTTGCCTGCTATGATACGCAAAATCCATTTAGCCCATTGTTTGCGTAATGACGATTGGGAAGCTATTACTAGAGATCTAAATCATCTTCCTGTTGGCTCTATTGATGGGGATTCATCTAAAGAAACCATAGAAAAAGAACTATCAAGACAGGGTATTTATTCTGATAGAGTTGAATTGTGGGGGACTGGAACACCTCTTCGCGAGTTTCTTTGGAGTGAGGAAATGGCAGATGCTTGTGTTTACATTATGGAGAATGTGGATTTTAAAGACACTTTTGATAATAATACGAAGGTAAGAAATTGCCATATTAATATTGGTACAGGAAAAGAAATTACAATTCGTAATTTAGCAGAGCTCATCATCGAAACTATAGGATACGATGGAGAGTTGATTTTTGATAAATCAAAGCCAGATGGGACAATGAGAAAATTAACAGATGTAAGTAAGTTGAATTCACTAGGATGGACTCATCGTATTGATATTCAGGAGGGTATACCTCGTTTATATGAGTGGTATTTATCATCGAAAGCGAATTAAACGACATTTTTATAAGTTTAAATTTGTGATTTTTGTAATAAGAGGTATATTTGCTCAGTTTTAACCGATATGTGCAAATAATGGAACAAAGCTTTATAGCGTTTATAGAGAACAGTATTAAGAAAAACTGGGATCTAAATGCATTAACAGATTATGACGGTGCAACACTTCAATATCGAGATGTAGCCCGAAAAATAGAGAAAGTACACATTCTTTTAGAAGAAAGTGGAATTGAAAAGGGTGATAAGATAGCGATTTGCGGAAGAAATTGTTCACATTGGGGAGTGAGTTTTTTAGCAATTCTTACTTATGGGGCAGTTGCCGTACCCATTTTACACGAGTTTAAATCGGATAACATTCATCACATAGTAAACCATTCTGAATCAAAGTTACTTTTTGTAGGAGATGTAGTTTGGGAAAACTTAAATGAACGTGCTATGCCTCTTATTGAGGGAGTTGTTATGATGAATGATTATTCCCTTTTGGTGTCACGGAGTAAAAAATTGACTAGAGCTCGTGAACACTTAAATGAGTTGTTTGGGAAAAAATATCCTAAAAACTTTAGAGTAAAACACATTAATTACCATAAAGACCACCCCGAAGAGTTAGCGATTATTAATTATACTTCTGGAACGACTAGTTTTTCCAAAGGGGTAATGTTACCTTATCGTAGTTTGTGGTCTAATACTCAGTTTGGATTTGATGTGTTAGAGCTGAATCCTGGAGATAAAACAATTTCCATTTTACCTATGGCTCACATGTATGGAATGGCCTTCGAGTTTTTATATGAGTTTGCTGTAGGAACTCACATCTTTTTCTTAACAAGAATGCCAAGTCCTAAAGTGATATTTAAAGCCTTTAGTGAAATCAAACCTAAAATTGTGGTATCTGTACCTTTAATTATCGAAAAGATTATTAAAAAGAATGTGATGCCTAAGTTGGAAACACCAACTATGAAACTTTTATTGCGTTTACCTTTAATAAGTGATAAAATAAAAGCTTCTGTAAGAGATAGAGTTTGTGAAGCCTTTGGAGGAAACTTTTATCAAATTATAGTAGGAGGTGCAGGACTGAATAAAGAGGTGGAAGAATTCCTTAAAATGATTGAAATACCTTATACTGTGGGATATGGAATGACTGAGTGTGGACCGATTGTTTGTTATGAGGACTGGAGTAAATTTAAACCTGGTTCATGTGGTAAACCTGCTCCACGTATGGAGGTGAAAATACTTTCTCCTGATCCCGAAAACATACCAGGTGAAGTTGTTTGTCGTGGTCCTAATGTTATGTTAGGATATTATAAGAATGATGAGGCTACTGCTGAAGTTTTAGATGAGAAAGATGGGTGGCTTCGTACGGGTGACTTAGCTCTTATGGATGCTGAAGGGAATGTTACTATTCGTGGGCGCAGTAAAAACATGTTATTAGGGTCTAACGGACAAAATATTTATCCAGAAGAAATAGAAGATAAATTAAATAACTTACCTTTCGTAGCAGAAAGTATTGTTGTTCAGCAAGGTGATATCTTAGTAGCTTTAATTTATCCTGATTTTGATGATATGTTTGCTCATGGAGTAAAAACAACAGAAGTAGAGGAAAAAATGGAGGAAAACAGAGTAGCATTAAATGAAATGTTACCTGCTTATAGTAAAATAGTTAAAGTTAAGGTTTACCCTGAAGAATTTGAAAAAACGCCCAAAAAGAGTATTAAGCGTTTCTTATACCAAGAAGCAAAAGGTTAAGTATTTCAATTAAATAGGTTTTCCTATGATAAGAAAAATAAATTTACTAACAGCAGTTTTACTATTAACTGCTGTTAGTGTATTTGGACAAAAAAATAGTAGTGGAGGACTTAACTTTTCTATTTGGAAAAATGTAAGCACTCAAAAGAATTTACCTGGCCGAAAAGCTTATTTGAATTTAGGTGTTTTAACTCATATGAATGAGTTGAGAGGGTTAAGTTTTAATATTATAGGCAGCAGGGCATATGGTAATGTATATGGACTTCAAACTTCTGGATTCTTAAATCAAGCAGCTATGAATGCCTACGGATTGCAATTAGCAGGTATATCTAATATTACTGCTGGAGATTTTTCAGGCATAGGACTTGCTGGATTTGTTAATTTAATGGTGGGGGAGTCTAAAGGTATTACTGTAGCTGGATTATCTAATATAAATGGGTATTCTCATTCTGGCTTAAATATAGCTGGTCTTGTTAATATTACAGGTTATAAAGGTACTGGAATTGATCTAGCTGGACTTGGAAACGTGAGTGCTGTAGAGCATCGCGGATTGATGATAGGTGGTTTTACTAATGTTACTGGTGAAAGTATATATGGAATACAAATAGCTGGATTAACCAACATTAATGGAAAGGATATGCATGGTGTGCAAATTTCACCTTTTAATGTTACTGTTGGGGGTAAAGGACTTCAGTTGGGATTAGTAAACTATCATGGAGGAGATGATTTTAAGGGGTTTCAAATGGGACTAGTAAACGTTAATCCTTCTACTAAAGTGCAATGGATGATTTATGGTGGTAGCTCCACGAAAGTAAATACTGCAGCACGATTTAAGAATGACTTGTTTTATACTATCTTAGGTGTAGGAAGTCATTATTTAGATTTTGGGGATAAGTTTTCTGGTTCTTTGTTTTACCGAGCTGGTTTAGGCTTTCCAATATATAAAAGACTTTCAGTTAGTGGTGATTTAGGATATCAGCACATTGAAAACTTCAAGAATAAACATGAGGGTTTTCCTAAAAGATTATATGCTTTAGAAGGAAGAGTCAATTTGGAGTATAAGGTAAATCGGAATTTAGCACTGTTTGCTACAGGTGGTTTAAGTCATAGTAGACATTATAATAAATCACAGATGTATAAGAATAGAGCCATAATTGAGGCTGGTATCGTCTTATTCTAAAGGGAAAACTCTAAAAGAGATAAGATATAATAAAAATAAAAAGATGAGAAAGTGGTGTAGCTCGTCATTCGTAAAAGTCTAGAGATGTAAATTTCTGGACTTTTTTATTGACTAAAAATATAGATTATTATAAGTTTTAGTAATAAGATTGTGAAGATGGTAAATCTTAAGAAGTATGGCAAAGTCATCAACTATTCTCTGATCCTTTATTAGATGAGCACATAAGTGCTAAACCCTTTCTTGTCTAATTAAAATTCATTATTCATACTTATAGATACTATCTATTCTTTTGTTTTATCAATCCCTTTAAAAGTGTTCGTTTGAAGGGATAGATCAATTAGCGTTTTAGACAAACGGTCTCAATGCTAGTGATGGGACAATTCTAATTTGATATGTCTTAGAATTAATGACATCAAGTTTAACTTGAAAGTACGAGTAAAAGCTAGATGTATTGGGTTATCGAAAAAGTTATTTTAAAACTAGTATTAATGTTCTCTTTATGTGTATGGAAGAGGTGTTATGAAAATAATAACCAATCAATTCAGGTTTTGGAGTCCTATAATTATAAGTTGTTTACTATAAAATAGTATTCATTCTTTTCTGAATTTTACGTATTCTTATAAAGAACAGAAATCTTAAGTTTACAACCCCTATGAGTAGAGTAAATGAAGAGAGAAGTGTCAAAGATATGTATCATTTTATTTATAGCTAGAGCTGCCTTACTAAAAAATATATAGTGCCCGAGCTTGGAATAAATTTATTTTTTCACCTGCTGCTAAAGGGGTGTGTTTCCCGAGTTTTATATATGAGTAGTTTAATTTAAAAGAAATATAATTATTTAATTGATAGTTAACAGCTAACGACCAATCACTTGATCGTCCACCAAATATATTAGATTTATTACAGTTTAAGTCGGTATAATTATAGCGCAATGCAACTTCTAATTCTTTAGGTTTTCTTTTACCTGGTCGAGCTCTGTCTGATGAATAAGTATAAGAGTCACCCAGTATGAGGTAGCTTAACTGTGCATAAACTCCATTAGCTTGATAGCTCGTTAAACCTAAATGTCTTTTAATAGTAGAGTGAAAATATTCTCCTTGAAAAGCAATAGGTCCATAAGCACTAAGAAGCTCAATGGTATATTTTGCTTGATAGTTAGCATTTGTTATTGTAGCACTAAGAAAGTCTTTCTTTTTAACTTGAGTAAGCAAAGGACTACTATAGATTATTTCTTTTGGATTTTTCTTATTTGTTTCTTCGTCAATCCCATTAGCATCGGCTTTTCTATAAGAGCCTGCTAATCCTATGTGAAAAAATGAACCAGCTTTTTGTATAGGATTGAATACTATGCGTGATGTTATAGAATATCCATCGTCACCCTCATATTTATTTTTCATACTTTTTCCATCTCCAAAAAAGCCGATTTCGTTCCAAAAAAAAGGATTGTAGTGAGTGTAGGATATGCCTAATTTTCTACCCGGTTTAAAGGCTTCTGTGGAAACACTACTCGTAAAAAAACTTCGTTTAGATGCTCCTTGTATGGCTTCTAAACCAAAAGGTTCTAAAAAATGTCCAATAGTGAGCAGTGATTTTTTTGTGAAATGATATTTAACATATACATCTTTAGGGGTTAACTTCTCATTTGTAAAAGATATATCTATTTTCAACTTCCATTTATCATAATCAGATTTTATCCCTAAACGAATATTTGAAAATGCTACTCCATTACTTAGTTTTGTTTTATCTTCTATAAACAAGGCAGCATCCATAGTTATGCGTCCTGTTGGTGTAACCAATAGTTTAGGGGGTGTTTCTTTATTTATACTATATATGCGTTGTGTTTGTGTATTAATTACTAGGAGTAAAAGAATAAAAAAGTAATATTTAAAATGATTCACGATAATGTTATCTTTTAAGAAGTCTAAAGTTACTTTTGTTTTCTTGATGAGTAAAGGATTATTTTAAAATATAAGTTAAAATTATATGTCTGTGTTTTATTCTAATTGGCTAATTGAGGAATACTTGAATGATGATTAAATATAAATAGACCTGTTTTGTGAAAACTATATTTCATTTATTGGGCTTAAAATAGGAATAATGATATGGTAAATAGGAAAACTATGAATCAGAACATGCATTACGTGCCACTTGGTGAAGAATATTATTTTTTCTTTAGTGTTTTTAATGCTTTTAGAAGAGGGTCTTAGAGATGACTATAAAAAGTTTACTATTAAGGAAGTATAAAGATTTATATAGACTTATGGTATGTTATGATTAAATATCGTATTACTTTTCATACTATTTAAGTAAATAGAAAAGAACTAGTTTATAAGGGGTGAAATTAGTATTAAGAATGGATGTGAAATAATATAACAAAAAATGAAAGACATGAGCTTGGTCTAATACCGAGCTCATATATCTTAAAAATTGATTTATAATTTGTTTAACATTTCGGTAGCAAAATATTGAGAAATCATTTTAAAATTTATTCAAATGCTAGATTTCCGAAAAAAACAGGAAGGTGAAAGTCAGGAGTAGGACTATCAATTTTATTCCAGGATATAAAATGAGGCGTTTTTAGATCATCACCACATTTGTAAAAATTTCCCTTTGCTACTACTTTTGATAAGTTTTCTATCTTGTTTAAGTGAAATACTTCACTAGGAATAATTAAAGATAGTTCCCATATGTCTTCATCAGATTGAATAGCTTGTGTACCTAAACTAGACCATCTTTTAACTTTTGATACAAACTCTTTTGGTACACGTCCTCTATTATGTCTGTTTTTTCCAGTTCCGATTAGCATTTTTCCTATGCAGTTAGTTTCAATATTGTAGTAGGTAGAGTCATCAAAAGCAACAAAAAATTCAACACATGAATCTTTCCAAATTTCTCCAAAATCCTTTGTACTTACAGCTTTTATTTCCTGTTCATTAACTATCCAATGACAATATATATTTTTCCCATCATGCGCAATGGCAAACTTAACCTCAGGTTTATATGGATAATCTGACCAGTTAACTTCATTAAGTGTTTGATAAGTAATGTTTCCTTTCTTAAGAATATTGCCTAGATCTTTAGGCTCTTGTACAGGATTAATCTTCTGTATTAATAGTTTCTTCATAGTTTGTTATCTTTTAGCTATCTGAATAGATTATGCCAAGTTAGGGCTTTTTATTTGTATATAATAATAGTCAGTTAATCGGGTGAGTCTATTTTGTGTTTTTTTCAAATAAAGAGATCTTGTGTGATATTTATTCTCCTATGATAGTAGCTACAACTTTTCTTCTACCTCCAGAGTTTCTGAATTCGCATAGGTAGATACCTTGCCATGTACCTAAGTTAAGTCTTCCATTCGTGATTGGAATGGTCAAGCTAACCCCTGTGATAACAGATTTAGCATGTGCTGGCATATCATCTGGCCCCTCCGTTGTGTGCGTATAATACAATTCTCTTTCTTTTATTAAACGATTAAATATGTTTTCCAAATCCACTCTAACATCTGAATCTGCATCTTCATTTAGAGTAAGGCCTGCTGAAGTGTGTTTTAGAAATAAATGAATGAATCCAACCTGAGGAAGTTTAGGAATATTATGCTCTATTTCTTGTGTAATTAGATGGAAACCTCGCGGTTGAGCGTTAAGTAAAAATTCATATTGTTTAATCATCTTGTTATTTGTTAGCTTTTATTTGTGGTTTCTATAAGTGTAGAAATGATGTCAAATTTTCTTTTGAAATGCTATACGTTTAGTCCCATCAGTAGCATAAATAATACCGCATCGTTTGAAATTTGTGTTTTGAAGGATACGCAACATAGCAAAGTTCTTTTCATGGGTATCTACTCTAATGTTTTTATCTCGGTTCAAACACCATTTAAGTATAAATGTACCAATCCCATTGATTTTTCCATTGCTGGCTAATCTATGTACGGTAGAGTAGGGTAAATGATTAAGCCAACTTCCTTGTTCTATTTTGTTATAAGTTGGGTCTTCTCCTGGAATTAAACAAAATACAGCAATGAGGTCATTATCCAATAAACACTTATAGCAAAATCCGGAATTTATATCCTTCTTTATAGTTTCAGTTGAAGGGTAATTTAGTGCCCATTGTGTGGTGTTATTATTCTTTATCATCCACTCTCTTGCATAGTCATAGATGTTCTCTATAGTAGATAAATCACTTAGTAGAGCTTTTTGTACTTCTATTTTCATTTTAAGATTACACTTTATATGTTTTAGGTTATATAAATTTACAACTTTTGTGTCATTGAGGCAAACTGAATCAATTTGTTTTTGTTTTTCCTCTAGATTGACTGTAAAGATGGTTATCTTGGTCAACTTTTAGTTTAGAAGTAGAAAATAATTAAGTTTATATAATAAGGAATAATAAGAAATGATTAAAAATTTAGTGTTCGATTTTGGTGGTGTAATAGTAGATTTAGATAAAGATAATGCTATTCGTCAGTTTAAAGAGATAGGTGTTCATAATATTGAAGATTACATTGGACTTTATGCGCAACAAGGAATCTTTTTAGAGGTTGAAGATGGAACCATTGATGAGGTTACTTTTTGTCGTAATTTATCGATGTTGATAGATAAAGAGCTAGCTTTTGAAGAGGTAAAAAATGCATGGCTTGCTTTTATTGCAGGTTTAGATGAGTCTAAATTAGATTATATTGAAAGTCTAAAAAATAAATACAATTTATATATACTAAGTAATACAAATCCATTTATACAGTCGTGGGCACAATCTTCTGATTTTTCATCTAAGGAGCGTCCATTGAACGACTATTTTAAAAAAATATATGCTTCTTATGAAATGGGATATATAAAACCCAATCGTAAAATATTTGAACTTATGGTGGAAGATGCCCATTTAATACCTTCTGAAACCTTATTTATTGATGATGGAGAGAGTAATATTACTATAGCAAAGGAAATGGGGTTTAAAACATACTTAGCAAAAAATAAAGAAGATTGGAGAGATAGTATATCTAAAATATTGGAGTTAAATAAATAGTTTATAATTATCGATGAGGCCAAATTTACAGTTTATCACAAAAATAAAAGGAATTCTTTATGCCCTAATTTCATCGGGTACTTTTGGTTTAATACCTCTATTTACTATTCCTCTAAGAAAAGAGGAAGGGATGAATGAGTTTTCGATTGTATTCTATCGTTATTTGTTGTCTGCTAGTTTTATTGTTGTTTTATACTTAGCGGACAAAAAAAGTTTTCGAATATCACTGCAATCATTGTTGAGATTGTTTTGTATGAGTTTGTTTTATGCAGCTACAGCCGTTTGTTTAGTCTATTCTTATAATTATATTCCAAGTGGCGTAGTTACAACAATTCATTTTTTATATCCTGTAGTGGTTGTTTTTTTGATGACTCTTTTCTATAAAGAACCCATGTCAAAGCGATTGATTTTTATTGCTTTTCTAGCCATAGTAGGAGTGGGGTTTTTAGCACTTTCTGGCAGCAAAAGTGGAGAATATCTGCCTGACCAGACTTTAGGAGAAATTGTCTTAGGGCTTACACTGGCTGTTAGTACAGCTTTTACTTATGGGTTTTATATTGTAGGACTTAATTTGCGTGGTGTGCGTGAACTAGATAGTAAAGTGGTTACATTCTATGTACTGATGTTTGGAGCTATTGTCTATGCAATTTTAGCTCAGTTTTCAGATGGAATTCAATGGATACCAAGTGGAAAAGCATGGTTAAATTTAAGTTTACTTGCTCTTCTTCCTACGGTTGTTTCTTTAATTACCCTACTATTGGCAGTGAAAAATGTAGGATCATCTACAACATCCATTCTTGGTGCAGCTGAGCCTATTGTAGCTGTATTATGTGGAGTGCTTGTTTTTGATGAGGGATTTAGTATAGGTGGTTTTGTAGGTCTTTGTTTGGTGATTATAGCTGTAACATTGGTCATGTTAGATACATCGAGAAAGAAAACAGCATAGGGAGAATAAAAAAAGACAAGAGAAACTATGGATTAGTTCTCTTGTCTTTTACACTAAAACAGATTTATAGAATTTTTAATATGTCTTTATGAAATTACTTTTTCAATAAAGAGAAAGCATAAATGTATTCACCTTGAGGTTTTTCTGTCCCTTCTTTAGTAGCGGGAACAGCTTCTTGTTCAGATACATCAGTTACAATAAGAGAAAAGTTTAATGTTTTGTCTTGATATGTTCCTTTAGCATTAGCTTCTAAAGCTACTAATAATGTGTGATTAGGAGCGTTTTCGACTT
>Ga0172377_10000319_pt1 | contig 43958 bp, 45 predicted proteins | sample Pumphouse3metaG_FD_119749 | JGI IMG/M metagenome (GOLD analysis project Ga0172377, IMG submission 119749) | Leachate microbial communities from a municipal landfill in Southern Ontario, Canada - Pumphouse #3 metaG | ecosystem: Engineered > Solid waste > Landfill > Unclassified | place: Canada... | reverse complement strand
CATGCGCTCGCAGATCAAGCAAGCCCTGGCGAGCTTATTCTCTTTCGGTGGTAGCGGAGGCGGTGGAGGTTTCTTCGGTGGCCTCATGGGGATCCTCGGCGGCTTCTTCGCTCATAAAGGCGGGCTCGTCACTACGTCCGGGATGAAGCAGATCGGGGATCTTCAAAAGTTCCATAATGGTGGCTGGCCGGGACTCCAGAGGGATGAGGTTCCAATCATCGCTCAGACCGGGGAGAGGATCCTTAATCGGCAGGAAGCCGCGGAGTATTCCGGCAGAGGCCGGGACGAGAACCCGAACTATAACATCACGATCAACGCGGTAGACGCGCAGTCGTTTGCCATGCTAGTCCGGCGTAATCCGGAGGCGATTATCGGCGTGGTCGGCGAGAACATGAAACGAAACGGAGCCTTGAGAAGTATTTCAAGGTCTACAGCATAAAAAAAAGGAGCAATGAAAAATGAGCACAAAGAGATATGAGTTCAAAGGGCTTCGAGAAGATGATCTCAAGTCTATTCAAATGATCGTTGATGATTTCAACAAGGAACTCAAAGGGATTCAGGAAGATTATGTGAAACTTCTGATCGAGTCGTCTTGTGTTTATGAGGTTTTGCTTCACGATCTTTTTAGGCTTCTGATAAAACACGAAGTTATCGCCAAGCCTGAGGGAGGAATCGACGAGATGTTTGAAAAAGCGAGAGAGTTCGTTGCTCTAAAAAAAGACGAGCTCTACAATCGGTTTTTGGTAAATAACCGATTTTTGGATGTTTTGGAAGGAGGCGGGTTCGATGTCAGCGGAAAGGAATGAATGCCGAGTTGAGGTTTTCTCCAGGGTGACAGGCTTTTTCAGACCGGTCCGAGAGTGGCACTCAGGGAAGCAGGAAGAGTTCAAGGACAGGAAAAAGTTTAATCTCGCAGAACGCAAGGAGCCGGATTATGACGGCGCTCGCTAAGATCACAAAAAAGCGCCAGAAGGATCTGCTTGAGTTGTTCGGCTACGTTTGGGACGAGAACCTCGAAAAATGCCGGAAAAAGTTTCCGGTTCGTAAAGACTATCAAAAATTCCGGCTTGAGCAGTATCTCAGCCAGGTAAAAACAAAGGAGACAGAGAGAAATGAAGAAAAACACGCTATTATCAGCCAAGGATCGTTCAGATATCCAAAAAAGGTGTCACGTGCGTTTTGCGGAGAATCCGGATCTCCGGAAAGAATTTAAGACGGAAAAGGATTACTCAAATTACATCTTGGGCGCATGGGAAGGCCTTTTTCCAAGCTGCGCTCCGGAAAAGACTAAAAAGAAATTTCGGAGGTTGTCATATCAGGAGCAGAAAGATCTTACAGAATTGTCTTATCTGCTTTTTGAAAAGCATGAGTCGGTCAGGAAAGAGTTCATGACGAAAGAAGTTTTTGCGGCCTTCAAAAAAGCAGAAGCTGCCGGAATAATCTGGGCGTAATTGAAAGTTCTAATGTTGTTGGGTGAGGATATTATGATGGATTTTAGGTTTCGGGCATATTTGACGGGAAACAGCCTGTCAGGGCGAAGGGGTCAGTATGTCCGAAAAGAAACGATTAACTCCACTAAAGGCGATCCGGGCTTATTGTTTCCGGTGTGCCGGGAGCTGGAGAGCAGTCAAAAAGTGCGACGAAATAGATTGTCCGTTGCATGCTTACCGGTCCGGGAAAAATCCGGCCAGAAAAGGGCTTTTTCATGAAAAAGGGCTTTCGAATCTTAGACCTTGATTTTTTCAAACAAAAGTTCCGAGACAGCTCGGCACTTTGCTCTCAATTAGGCGACTTTTTTGATGTTTAGGGGTAATGACGCTAACAAAAATAAAAACGGCTTAGAGGGGCATTTCTGGGCGTTTAATGCGAAATCGGGTTTTAAGGGGTTTTTTGTCGTTTTGCTGTGCTTAAAAGCCGGGATATTTTGAGGGTAAGGGGTACCCTGCCGGAATGAAAAGAAAACCACAGGAGCCGGGACAAAATTAAAAAAATCGCCTAAAAAGGGCATTTCTGAAAAGGTCTGAGAGGATATTTGTCCGGGGAGTGGAGAAAATCGGTAGCTTGTGTTAAAATGGACTCGCATTAAATCGGGGGTTTTATGGGCGAGATAAAGAAAAAGAGGTTTGTTGTTTATGTCAGGTGTTCGACGGAAGATCAAAGCCGGGGAGATTACACGACCTTGGACGCACAGGAGGACTTCTGTAAATCCTATCTTCATTCTTCTCAATTCGAATTTGTGCGAACGGTCCGGGACGATGGACATAGCGCAAAAAATCTTGCCAGGCCCGGGATCCGGGGAATCCTTCAAGAGGCACGTCTACCAGAAAGCGAGAGAACCTTTGACGGTGTAGTTTTTTTTAAGCTGGACAGGCTTACGCGCCGGATGAAGGACCTTTACGATCTCGTTGATTATTTCAAAGACAACAATATTGAATTTATAAGCGTTGCGGAGAAATTTGACACTTCAACGCCTCATGGCAGGGCTATGCTTTCGTTGGTTGGCACATTTGCGTGCCTTGAAAGGGAACAGCTCGGCGAACGAGTTAAGGCCGCCGGAATTGCTCTTACACGACAAGGGCGCTGGACCGGGGGAAGCGTCCCCCATGGATATCGGCTCGAACATTCCGGAGAGATCGGCCGGGGAGGGATTGAAAGGAAAAAGCTGGTCCTCGATGAGAAACTCGCTCCAAAACTCCGGATCATCTGGGAGCTTGCGGCCGCGAATAAGTCGCTTTCGTTTATTGCGGAAGAGCTTACTCGGTTAAAGATCCCCACATCCACAGGCAAGCCCTGGCGGAAACAAAGCATTCGAGCGCTTATCCATAATCCATATTTTAAGGGATTCGTCCATTATGGACCGGATGAAATTCATAAAGGCGTACATGAGCCGCTGGTGGATCCGAAACTTTGGGAAAAGGCGAATAAGGTCCTTTCCGGGAACATTCCCGGTCATAGATTTCGAAAACAGCCGCGAAAGTATATTTTTCTTCTTGAGGGCCTCGTTCGATGTGGTAAATGCGGCTCTCACATGATATCGGTCTATTCCCAGGGCAGGAGTGGGGAACCCTATTTTTATTATGAGTGTACGCTTTCCAGGGGTAGCCGGATCTGTAATTGCAAAAGGCTTTCAGCGACTCAGCTCGATGAGGCCATGGTCGAGTTCTTCTCTCAGGCTTCAAGGGATCAGCGGAAAATCGTCGCGGCGATAGAAAGATCTGTCCGGGACACGAAAAAGAGCCTTTCAAATATCAGTAAGGTTGTCCTGGAGAAGGAAAAAGAGCTTGATTCGGCCAGGGAGAAGATCGACAGGCTCATGGAGTTGGGCTTAAGGACATCGATCACAGACCTGAAAGTCTTTGACGAGAAAATGCGATCCCTGGACGAGGAAAAAAACACGCTGGAACAGGAGCTTAGGAACCTTGAGGCCAAGAAAATAGCCAGCGAGGTTTCAGCTGATTCGGCCAAGTTCTTGCATATAAACATCATCTCAGTCATGGCCCGGTTTAAGGAGCTTTCTCCAGAAGCGCAGAAGGCGCTTTTCCAAGCGCTCATCAAAGAGGTCATAGTTTATGACGATCATCTTGATATCCGGATGTTTGTCGAATCTGAGTCAGAACAGGATTACCCTCTCGAAATCACCGAAAAAAGCAAAAAACCGGAGGGAACAAAACCTCTGAAACCCTCTAAAAACAAGCCTTTCCAATGTTCGACAAATGGAAATAGCGGCTCACCAGTTATAAAAAAAGGCAGGGGAACAACCCTGCCTTTTTTTATAACTGGTCCTGAGGGAAAAATTTTCACAAGAAGAAAATTTTTCCCGAAGGGCCAGGTCCTGACCCCGTATGGTATACTAAAACTATGTGGTACGTATATATCCTCGAATGTAGCGACAAAACGCTGTATGTAGGCGTCACCAAAAGCCTTACAGCCAGACTAAACTACCACAATAGAGGCAAAGCCAGCAAATACACAAGAGGCCGCACCCCAGTCAAAATGATCCACACCGAAGAACACCCCGATAAAACCTCAGCCCTAAAACGCGAACACGAACTAAAACGCTGGACCCGCGGCAAGAAACTCGCCCTCATCCAAAAAGCTCGCTAAATAACCCAATTTATCTCTAAAAGGCCCAATATTTAACGCCCGCCATTTAATGCAGTTTTCCGGCATGCCGAAAAAATCCATAGGCTGTTATCTCTCTTTTATGCTTAGATATATGAGGATTAAATGGAATTAGCGATTTTTTGGCGGAGCTTTATCTCACTTTATCTCTAAATCAAGGAGGCATTATGTTAAGTAAAGAATCAGTCGAGAGCTTCCAAAGGTTATTCAAGGAGCATTACGCGGAAGATATGACTTATGAAGAGGCGAGAGAGGCTGGAGAGAATCTGGTTAGGTATTTTGAATTGCTTATAGAATTGGATAGAAAATCAAAGAAAAAGAGTTAACCACAGTTCTTTTTGTCTTTCCCAATCAGCCTCATTAGCTATATCGCAGATAAACGTCATAGTTGCCGAACGGATCTTATCACTATCGGATAGCAATACCTCTTCCTTTATAGATGGTGCAAGGGAGGTAAGCTTAAATATCTGACTCAATCTGGCAGGTGAATACCCAAGCCATTTAGCTATCTCCCGCATAGATCTTTCCGGACTTTCTGCTCGCACTTGTTTCACTTGCTCAGCCAACACCAAATACTGCCGAATAACCGGCTCCTTAGTAATAGACTTATGAATCTGTTTCCTACTGATAGCATTTTTAGATGTCTTTAAATTAATCTGGAATTCAGTTCTCATCTTTTTCTCCTCTGGTTAGTTCTTCATATAACATTTCTATTCCCTTAGGATAAGGGTTAAGCCCTAATGTTCCGACCTCACGGCTATAATCTACCTCCCTAAGCAAGTGCTTGAAAGTTCTATGCTTTTCTTCAGCAGTATACGTATTCCATCTGTCTCTGATCTTTTGAAGCACTATCCGGTATCTTTCAGAAAGCAACGGATCAGCTATCTCGAGATTAGGGAGTAGGTCATAGACGGCATTTTCGACTTCTTCGGCATTAACGCTTCGCGTAGGGCATACCCCGTAACCTTTCTTCTGCGCGTTAACGCATATATAATACCTGTATTTCTTAACCTTATCTTTCATCGAATAAGAATGGAACATAGCCGAGTTACAGGCCTTGCATCTAATAAGCTGTGAGAGCAATCCGGCGCATTTAGAGTTCTTGCGGATTTTTCTATTAACCCGGTTATAATCCATTCTTTCCGTAACTTTCTCGAATAGCTCAGGAGAAATGATCGCGGCATGTTCTCCTGGGAACATTTTCTTGTCAAAATAAACCCGTCCGCTATATATAGGGTTGTTCAAGATAAGATGTACATTGTTTTTGGAGAATTCCTTGCCACCCGTGATCCTCCCGGATTTAGCCATATATTTTTTAGTAGTAAACCCTTCTTCATTCAGTATGGTAGTTGTTTTGAGTATAGAGTTTTCTCTTAAATAAATGTCGAAAATCTTGCGAACAAGTTTTGCTTCCTGCGCGTTAATGATGATTTTGTGGTTTTCTCGGTCAAGATCATAGCCTAATATAGGCTGCCCACCAACCCACTTGCCCTTCTTCCTGGCAGCCCCCATCTTATCCTTGGTTCTTTCCGAGATCATCTCTCGTTCGAATTGCGCGAAAGAAAGGAGGATGTTCAGCGTTAACCGCCCCATAGATGACTGCGTATTGAAATGTTGTGTGACTGAAACGAATGTAACATTGTTTTGATCGAAGAATTCCAGGAGTTTAGTGAAGTCCAGTAGGGAACGAGAGAGCCTATCTACCTTATATACCACTACACAATCGATCTTACCGGCCTTTATGTCATCAAGAAGTCTCTTGAGAGCTGGCCTTTCAGTATTGGCTCCGGTATATCCGCCGTCATTATACTTCTCCCTAATGATGGTCCACCCGGCATCTTTCTGGCTTTTAATGTAGTTCTCCGCCGATTCACGCTGGGCATCCAGGGTAGTGAAATCTTTCTCTAATCCCTCATTAGTCGATTTTCTCGTATAAATAGCGCATTTTATCTTCTTTTCTTCCATATAAACCTCACAATTCGGCCTTTTTTTGCTTACTCGGGTAGGCCGAATTGACCCCGAGCAAGCGAAGCGCGCCGAGGGGCTTTATAAACCAAAGAACAGGTATCCGTTCCAATGTTGCCCGGTTATCGCCCCAGCAACAGAGCTCAATGTCCGGTAAACCTTACCATTATATTCAAATCCCTTATCCAAGACATTCACATTGATAATATCCCCCTTATATACCTTAGATATAACCGATCCGGGAACTGGTAGGCGTTTATCGCGGACCTTGCCCGTAACAGCCTGATTATTACCATTTTGCCGCAAAGCCCGGTTATTTATAGGGTCATATACCTTAATAAACTGCTCCAATTTAGCCTGGGCTTCGTCCGATAACCCTGTGGTAGCCTGCTTTTCGTCATATTCCATTCCTATCTCCTTTATCTAAAATAACTTATCTCTATAGTCATTACACATATAGCCATAGGTAGGGAAATATAGCAAGTTATATAGAGATTTTTTTCCTGTAAAGGATAGGGATTTAGTGGTACAATACAACTTGTTACATTTTGTAACTTGGAGGGTAAATGCCAAAGTTGACACAAGCATATACAGTAGAAGAAGTTGCTAAAGCTCTAAAGCTGCACCCATATACAGTACGAAGATTAAGCCGGGAAGGAAAGATCCCGGCTTTTAAATTTGGGGGGCAGTGGAGATATGATTTGGATAAGATAAATAAGTATAAGAATCAAGGGAAATAAACGACATAGTGTTGTCGTTTAAAATCTATATAATACAATGAGTTTTTGGCACGAAAGAATAAAAACGTAACAAGGGTTATATGAAGAATCTACCCAAGGAAATACTGAATTATTTCGCTACGTTCACTGAAACGCGGTTTAACTTCAGGCGTCTTATTAATTACAGGTGGACTAATAACGAACTCACACTTGATTTCTCGCTTTTCCCTTCATTCCAAAGGATGTTACTCCAGCAGATTAGAAGCGGCAATTTGACACCAATAGTTGTTAAGCAAGGCGAGCATACGATTGTGATCCCAAAGGACAGCATCATTCTTGAGACCGAAAAGATATTGAAGGGAAAGTTCAATAAAGAATATCTCGAGAAGTGTATTGCTGATGAGTATCAGCATGCCGCGGAGCAAAATAAGTTATTTATTGCCGGAAATGATGGGGATCTCAAGATAGTTCAGGACGATGACGAAGGCAGGGAGTTGCTCGCACAGCAGAAAGAGGCGTCTCAGAAAGAAGGGCTTCGGACTTTTAATATTGCATTCAGAAGACAATTTGAACGATTACTTAATGAACTTCATGAAAAGGTTGTTGCCCAGAAGAAAGAAGAACTAAATATTGAATATGCGCCTTCATCTATTTTTGGCGTGGCCAATTATGTGACTCAGCATTTTGAGAAAATCCAAAAGATAGGAAGTAGCTGTTCTGGTTCTGAGCAATATATCAAAGACCTGTGCAAGTATTTCTCGGAAACCATTGAAGACATCGTAATCTATGATCTTTACTTCAATCTGCAGAAATATTTTGATTACGCGCGTCTTGGGTCGTTGTTTGTGTTCTTCCATATGATGGAAAGAGCAAATGAGGCGTATCCATTATATTTCGTTGAGGTTGAGTATCGAACGTCCAATTCGGAAGTTGTTCTTTCATTTCCAAGAAACTTGATGCTTTTAAATACCCCTGCCATTAACTACTTCAAATTTGAAAGTGTTTTAACAGTCCCTCGTGCGTCATCGGTTGCAACCACTCAAGCACATTTAGGCGCTATTGAAACCTTTATTCAAACTCAGTATGGATTTCAAGAACCGTTTATTCTGGAGCCATCTTTCTCCCGAAAGACCCACGCGAACGATGGTTTCCCGGTAATCAAGAACAGGATAGGCCTGCAGATTGTTACAAATGAGGATAAGAAGCTTTTGGATTATTCAGAGCTCATGACCAAGATGGAGATTGGGGAGACAAGTCGGTTTGGTGACTTTATAGATCAATATGTGCAGGGCAAGGTACCTAATCATCAGGAAGAAGTTGATAAGACATATCTTGAAAAGTTTTCTCTAAAAAGTCCAGCGCGATATGTTTCCAATAGCCCTATACCGGTTAATAATTCTCAGAAACGAATTTTGTTGGCATTGGCAAACGAAAAGAATCATATCATCGTTGTGGACGGCCCGCCGGGTACAGGAAAGTCTCACACAATTGCCGCGCTAACATATTGGGCTAATGAGCAGAATAAATCTGTTGTGATTACATCTCATAAGCAGGAGGCGCTGGACGTTATAGATCGGATGCTGACGGATAAATACAAGAATCTTCACCCGCAAGCGAAGCCGTCCATAATACGGATGGATAAGGAAACGGGATCAGCAAATAATTTACAAAATACCTTACAGAATGCGGTTGTTGGGGCCGCGAATGAGCGAGCTCTTGAATATAACAAAGAAGCAACCGAGAACGATGAAAAAAAGCTGGGCAATAAGTTGGTAGAGACTATTGCGCGAAAGTTACAGCAGTCGGGCAGATACGAAGAGTTGATCCGGCAGACTGTTGAATTTGATTGCCTTCAAAAATCACTTTTGGAAGATTCGGATCTGACTGAGATTTTATCGGGCATTGGAGAACCAGAAAGCGCGATTAATTTTAAAAAAATAGCGGAGTTTATAACGACCGGGGCTTTACAAAAGTTTGTACAGATGAGCCTTGAAGAATATGCATATCTTGTCGATCAGAAGGAAAAAATACCGCATTTTCTTGAAGCTTGTGAGAAATTAAATCAAATCCCGGAGGACGCTCAGAATCTTGAAACGTCTTTATCCGAGGTTCCGGCAGACTTTAAAGTTTTGCTGGATGAGTTAAAAAAGAAGTTCAAACAAAATATTAAGATCTCCGAGATAGCAACAAAGCATGCAAATGTAGGACTGTTGCAAAAAGTATTGGCCAAGGCGCCTAAAGAAGCCGATCTTAAATCGTTATTGGTGCAACTTACTAGCTTAAAATTTGCGAGTATCATTAAGGAGGTTGCAAGAATTCTTAAGGTCGAAAAAGACGATATAACTATTTCTGATCTTGATCGGGGAGTAGATAAAATCCGTTTTGCTGTGTCAATGCGCAAGCATCAATCGTTGATTGCTTCATATCGTGCCCTGACAGGGAATGAAGATAAGGGGATCAGCGATGTGTATGAAGTGTTCAGGAAATATGGCGAAGCCGCCGATCTGGTAAACGGGGAGGCTCTCGATGCGTTGCAGGCATTATTCCAGCAATATGGTGTGATACTTCGGTGCTTGGGGATATCTGAAAAAAGCCTTGATACGCTTAAGAAGCTGGAAGGCCATGATGAGAAGGTCAAGAATGTTTGGCAGTGGATCAGATTGCATTATTCTCTTTCAGAAAATGCCAGCGCGTCTGCTGTTAATTTGCAGGATATACAGGATTATTACAAACTCAAGCAAAAGGATATTGAGTACCAGAATGATATTCGGCTGAAAAACCTGAACAATCATCTTGGGGAAATGGCCAGAATAAAAGTCTCATATGAGGGTGGCAAGCGATTCAGTGTTGATGAGGCAAAAGTTCTTTTAAACAGTATTTCCTGTATAATCGCGGAGCCGAGTTCCATATCAAAACACTTTCCTATGGAAGAAGGGTTGATCGACGTTTTGATTATTGATGAAGCTTCACAGGTTTCTATCGCGGACTCGATATCGCTCATTTTAAGGGCGAAGCAAGTTGTTATATTTGGAGATGAATACCAGTATGGCGCCGTCAGCGCGACAAACGTAAGTTCGAAGTATTCGGCCAGCTATTTCAGCGAGATTATCACCGCGTATGCTGATGATTACAACACGATCGTTTCTGAGGTGGCCAAGAAAGAACTTGTTGATGAGGTTTCCAAGGAAGTTTCTGCCGATGAACAGGAAAGCGACATCTTGCTTAAACCTCAGGATGGGACAGTGTTATGGCTTAAAACGTTCAATATCCGGACTTCGACATTAACCTTCGCGAAGGCGATTGCCAACTACACCACCTCGCTCAAAGAACATTTTAGAAGCTTCCCGGAGATAATCGGATATTCGAATGATTTCTTTTACAAAGAAGCGCAGATGGAGCTCATTGTTAATCGGATCCGCACCAAACCGATCGGTGAGGTCTTGCAGTTCATCGATGTTAAAACGCAGGGGGTTGCGGGGCCTAATACTAATCTTGATGAGATCGAGGCTGTTTGTGCGGATATAAAAAGTCGATTAGACGCGGGATTTAAGGGGACAATTGGCATTATCACGTCGTTTAAAGAGCAACAGGCGCGCATGGAGCAGGCGATCAATGAAAGATTCAATATGGCGGCTCTCCGGCGCGATCATAAGCTTATTATATGGTTTGTTGGGGATGTGCAGGGTGAGGAGCGGGATATAGTCTATTATTCTTTCGTGGAAGACCAGAAGTTAAAGAATGCCAACTTGGCCAGCATATATCCGGTTGTTGGCGGAACGGCAGATACTATCCGGAGCCTTAAAATGCAACGGCTCAATGTCGGATTTAGCCGCGCTAAGGATACCATGGTCTTTGTCTATAGTCAGCCGATCGAACAGTTCAGCAACACCCGGCTGGGGGATGCGCTTAAGCATTATCGGGCAGTTTTAGAGTCAAATAAGAGTAATGATTTCTTTATCGAGGATGAATCCGTTTTCGGGTCACCCATGGAAAAGAAATTGTATTCGCTTCTTCTGGAAACAAATTTCGTGAAGGAGAACAGGGAGAATATAAAGATCATTCCTCAGTTTGATATCGGCAAATACATTTCAGCGGAGTATAAGGTTTATATACCCAAATATCGGACGGATTTTCTTTTAACTTATTCCAAAGGTGGTAAAGAAGCCACACTTATTTTGGAATACGATGGTCTGGAATTCCATTTCAATAATCCGCAGGAAGTAAACCGGCTTAATTTTTCGCAAAGTTATCTGGATTATGATACCGCGCGCCAGTTGGAGCTTGAAAGTTACGGGTATTCTTTCTTGCGGATAAACAAGTTTAATTTAAGGCCGAGAGTCAAAGGTGAGACGGAGGCTGATGTTCTAAATAGTTTATTAGAGGAGAAGATGACGCATTATGCCAAAAAATAACTTAACCCCTAACGATAAAGCAAAGCTGATCGACGCATTGAATAAGGGCGTGGAGCCGTCCCCGGATCTGTTGCCGAAGCTTTTTCCGGGGACGGCCGAGAAATTTGATGTGCAGGCGCTTGATAGAGCTAAAATTCCGACCCTTGAATATGCCGGTAAAAGGTCTAAGGCCACGATTTTGGCTGAGGCGACAGCCGGGATCGGTGCCGCGCCGCTTCAGAATGTCCGGTGTTTTGGGGATATCAAAAATGGTGGGTGGCGGAATCTCATAGTGCAGGGAGACAACCTTCAGTTTCTGAAAACATGTTACAGAAATACCGATCCGCTTATTAAAAACAAAGTTAAGGGTAAGATTAAGCTGATCTATATAGATCCGCCCTTTGCTACGAAAAGTGAATTTGGTGGCAAGGAGGGAGAACGAAGTTATAGCGATAAGGTTGCAACTGCGGAGTTTGTTGAAAGTTTGCGTGAGCGCTTGATATATTTGCGTGAACTATTGGCCGAAGATGGGAGTATTTTTATCCATCTTGACCAAAAAATGAATCACTATGCAAAGTTAATAATGGATGAGGTCTTCGGTAAAGATACATTTGTTAACGAGTTAATTTGGACCTATGCAAGAATGGCCTCTAAAGGACAGAGAAAATTTAATAGCACACATCAGACCATTTTTTGGTATAGGAGGGGTCCCGAATACACTTTTAATGTTGATGATGTTAGAACTGAATATGCAGAAAGCAGTAAGGCAAGAGAAGGGTATACTAAGAAAGGTGTTGGGAGTGGTTTGTTTAAGGAAGGAACAATGTGTGAGCTTAATCCTGCGGGAAAGTTCCCTGATGATTATTTTTCAATACCTTTTGAACGGAATAATTTTTATCCTACTCAGAAACCTGAGCCTTTGCTCGAGAAAATAATTTTGGTAGCTTCTCATGAAAACGATTTAATCTTGGATTGTTTTGCGGGCTCTGGGACAACTATTTCCGTTGCTGAAAAACTTGGCCGTCGTTGGATTGGTTGCGATTTTGGTAAGCATTCTATTTACACAATGCAAAGACGCATGCTCCGTATTGGTGAGTCCAAGGCGTTGATAGATGAAACAGATAAAGCAGGTAAGGTCATTGTCAAAAAAGGTGATCCGTATAAGAAAGAGCCTAAGCCGTTTTGTATAGTATCGGCTGGTGCCTATGATTTCTCGCATGTCATGGACTTGCGTAAGCATAAGGATACCTATGTCGACTTTGTTTTGGGTCTCTTTCAGTTATCGCGCGATGAAGATAAGGCAAAGAAATATAAGTTGGCAAATATCTATGCGCTTAAAGATGGTGATCCGGTTGAAGTGTATCCTGTCTGGGATGATGAGTTCTTGAAAGAGGTCAAGATCGATGAGGAGTATTTACAAGGCATCATCGCGCAGACCGGCGGTAGGTTGAAAGGTGATTATTTTATTATTACGCCTGAATCGTGCACGAATGTTGGTGATACTGTTATGAAGAATCAGGATGGCAAGGATGTTCATTTTCAGATGCTGACGTTTCCGTATAAGGTTCTCGAAGACATATCTCGCAATTTTGAGCTTACCGAACAGCCAAGTTCACAGGATAATGTCAATAATTTGATCACTTCTACCGCTTTTTATTTTAACGATGACGTTGCGTTAAACGCAAAACGCGTTAAAGGCGGCATACAGATCACAAAATTCGATACCAAAATCCTAAATAAGGAAGGCGAGAGGTTTAGCGGCCTTTCAGGGATTGCCATGCTTCTGATTGATCTGGATTATGAACCGGGCAAACCGTTTGATATGGATGTGACTGTGTTTGCGAAAGAGATCGGTGAAGACGGCATTGTTAAGACAGATAAACTGACAAAGAGTGTCGGACTGATCGCGATCGATAAACACGGAAATGAATCAAAACCATTTGAGCTGGATTAATTATGGCTAAGACAAAAAGAATAAAGACCGTAGAAAAACTCAACCTTTCTGAGCATACGCTGGATATCAATATCCGTAAATGTAACTATGACAAATTTCGTTTCTCCGAGATTGAGGATTATGTTCGGGCGGTTTCCGGTGGCAGAGAGTATCAGTATCAGGCAATAAAGCAGGTGATGATCTATTTGTGGGGCGGGGGGTATAAAGACGCGGCCGTCTTGGCCAAGGAGAATTTTGCCCTAAAAGAGCATTTACGGGAGAGGTTTGGGTCCGAAGAGATCATGCTCGGTCATTTGCCGCTAGCTGACAGGATATCGGGGGTCGTCCATATGGCCACCGGTACCGGCAAGTCGTATGTCATGTTTGCTGTAGCGTATTTGTCGCTTATTATGGGGCTTACAAAACGTGTTCTGGTTTTGGGGCCGTCATCTACAATCATTGAAGAGGGGTTGAGGGACAAATTCCAGACTTTTATGAACAGAAAAGACTGGAATGATCTCTTGCCTAAAGAATATCAAGGCAAGGCGGTTGACCTTTTGACGAACAACGATGCCATCGAGGATGGGAGCATCACGATTGAAAATATCAACGCGATATATTCTGTGGGGGGGATCCGGGATACCCTTTTTAAAGGGGTTGAGGATGTTTTGGTACTGGGGGATGAAATACACCATGCCTACTCGCATCTTAATTTTAATATGACGAGAAAAATTCTTGAAATGGATCAGGAAGTAGACCCTGAAAAGGGCAGAGAAACGCAAGAACGTTCTGAGCGGTTATGGATGCAGTTCCTTAAAAAAAACAGGGAAATCACGCGTCACGTTGGTTTTACCGGAACGCCCTACAATAGGGACGATTATTTTGCTGATGTTATTTTCGATTACAATATACAAACGGCCATTAACCAAAAATACATCAAAGATATTAATCCGATTATCAATGTCGGAACGGATGAAGGGACGATGCAATGGACAACAGAAAAACGATTTGCTGTTGTATTGAAAAAACATATAGAGAATGCAAAAAGGTATTCTTATGAGAGAAACGGAAAGAGGCAAGTTAAACCGATAACTGTCTTTTATTGTCCAACACAGGCAAATGCAAAAACGCGATCAGAGGAGTTTATCCGGTTTTTGGCGAAGTGGGAACGAGAAGAAAATGGCGCGACAGGTTCGGAAGCGGAGATTGAACAAATTGCCCGTGGAAAAGTTATTTGTGTTACTGGAGCGGAGGCAAAAAAGGATTACAAAAATGAACTCAATAATATTGAGGAAATTGATCCATCAAAGGTTGGAGGTAAGGTCGAATTCATCTTTTGCGTCGGGATGCTTCTTGAGGGATGGGATGTCGATAATGTCTTCCAGATTGTTCCTATGGAAGAAAAGATATTCAATTCGAAACTGTTGATATCTCAGGTTCTGGGCAGGGGGTTACGTATTCCTCGCAAACTCTTGAAATGGGAAGTCGATCAAACATATCCTTGGTTGACTGTAACAAATCATGAGAAGTTCGCGGATCACATAAAAGAACTAATGGATGCGGTTACTAATTCGGATATGTATATTTCGTCTGAACCGTTACCAGTGATAGAAAAAGATAATTGGCGAGGCAGGCATCATTTTGCAGTTTTCAATCTTAATTATCTTTCAGGAGTCAAGGTGGAGGACGTAGTAGAGGAAGACCAGTTGACTTTAACCTTCAGGGAACTTGTTTTAACTAAGTTTGACATTGATGAAAACGTCATCATTGAGAGAATTAAAGGCACCGAAAAATACGCCCTTAAAAAAAAGACTATTTCCGTAGATAGTTTGGTCGACTCGCTTTATCGTCGTTTCAAAAGCAGAGAGTATGAGGGAATTCATTTCGATTTTGGTAACGGAGAGTGTAACCGTTGTCCGCAAGAAGATGAGATTAGAAATACAATTCTTGAAGCCATGGAAAAGGGCGGGATTTCCGATAAAGAATTAACAGAAGAGAATAAAAAACAAACAGACCTTTTTTTTAATCAGTTTCTGCCGCGGGGGAAGAAAAAACGGGTATTTGAAAATATCAAGGGAGATATAGTTCCGGTCTCGACTCAAAAATTAGAGCGTGGATCTGTGAGAGTCGGTGAACTGGAGCGTGACGCAACTGCTTTTATTAGTGAGTCTTATCAGGAAGAAGTGGATGAGAAAACAAAAGCCCTTATAAAACATCTTGCCGACACACGAAAACCGGATATACAGCAGACCCTGTTTACGGTCGATCCTATTGGCTTGCTCAATACGCACAAAGAATATGTTAGGCCGCTTGTCGATAAAGATGACCGGCCGCCCTATATCGTCAATCCGTCTGTTTTCAAAACACCTCAAAGCGCTGTACTGGTTACACATGCTCCGGAGAAGGAGTTTGTTTTTAGGTTGCTTGAACACTCCCAATATTTTGAGGCATGGATCAAATCGCCTGATAAAGGATTTTATTCGATTGATTATGAATATTGGAAGGGCGGCAAGGATCGCGTTAGGCGTGGATTCAATCCCGATTTCTTTATTAAGATAAATTTGGACGAGTACATATCCCTATTGCGAAAGAAAGGGGACGTTAGTCATCTGGAAGAATTAAGAAAATTACAGGAGCAGGGTGTCGAAACAATCATCAGAGTCGTTGAAATAAAATCCGATGAAGACGACGATGAGACCATCCCCGCAAAGACTGAATGGGCAACAGCTCATTTTGATGCAGTAAATAAGAAATTGCAGGAGCCGATGCCCGGCAATTTTGACCGGCAATACTTGGACGACATAAAACAGTATTATGTTTTCGACCTTCTGCGGCCGGACGGCTATGTCAGATGGTTTGAAGATCTGTGTGCAGGAAGAATATCGGGACAGTGAAGGTCTATGCCGGATTATTTATTTGATGAATTTATGGAATACGATTTCATGACGGGAGGAAGAAAGGAGACCCCATATTCCTCCCCGGAAAGAATAACATAAATATTACGTTCGTTCGAATCATAAGGAGCAGACGTTGGAGACGATAGATAGATGTAGGAAAGGTTTAGAAGAAATTTTCGAAGAAAACAAATTTACTGTTTTTCTTTGTGGGCCTTCTTCGACAGACTTAAGCCAGAAGGGTGCTCTCCTCAGAACAAAAATAAAAGAAGCACTTGAGTTAGAAAAATTTGAAGTTGTTTTAGGAGAGGATGCTGGGTTAGAAAATTTGCGCACTTTGTTTGGTGCAGATGCACAAACAAATGAAAAATTTTTCATCCAAAACCATACAAACGCTGTAATCTTGATTGCATCTAGTGTGGGCACTTATTGTGAACTGGGTTTATTTTCGGATCACGTTATTAACAATTGTAATAGAAAAGTTGATTTCATTTTAATCCTAGATGAAAAACACAAGAATGACCGGTCTTATTTGAACTATGGCCCTGCGATTTTAGTGGGTAACCATGGCTGTGTTCATTATGCTGATCTCGATTCTTTAGACCCAGAAGATATAATCAATAGACTAATAAATCGCAGGGCAAATTTTTTTATGGATGGAAGAGGACGTCCTCCAGGTAAGAAGAAATGAGTGTAAAATTTAATAAAATGCTTTTATTGTGGTGCACAGGGGTTTTACAGCCTGTTTCTGCAAAAGAAATTAAAACCTTCATGGATAAAATGTATCCTGATGCATCTCAAACTATCACGGTTGTTGAAATTGAAAGTTATTTGAAAACATGGCTTAATGCTAGAGTTATCACACTCGTCCATAAGACACCATGCTATTTTTACTCACTAACTCAAAGAGGGAATTTGCTTTTTTCAAAGGATTTGAGATATAATAGGGATAAAACAAGATTGTTTTTACTAAAAGAGTCTTGCAAAATAGCTAGAAATAAATCGGGGGGATATAAACAGAAATTGGCTGGTGTTTCGCCAGCTGTAAATGACAGTCAACCAAAACAAAAGCGGTGCCCAAAAACTTTGGATACCGCAAGCGGTCTCCAAAGTTATTGGTCACCGCTCTCAAAGCAGCTTTTTGCTGGTTCTGAAGACGCTTCCCCCGATTTATTTTTAGATCTCTATTCCTATCCTTCCTGGGAAGAAATCAAAAATTCCGGCAGTATTATTGATTCAAGAAAAGATTCGACTATTACCAATCTTGCACTTGCAATCGGAATAAGTCCAAAACTTGTGGGGTATATGATCAGAAAACCGTCTGATCATTACCGCAGTTTTGAAATTGGTAAAAGAGGTGGTGGAAAAAGGAATATAGATTCCCCAAAGGTTTTTTTAAAAACGGTTCAATATTGGATCGCTGATTATTTGCTATATAAACTAAAAATTCATCAAAAATGTTTTTCATATCAGAAGAACAAATCTATTATTCAAAATGCTAAAATACATGAACAGCAGCAGTATGTTGCTAATATCGATATAAAGGACTTTTTTGGTTCAATTACAACTGAGAGAATAAAAAATTTATTAGTGGATAATGCTTTTGAAGATGATCTAGCTCAAACAATTGCCAAGCTAACAACTTATCAAAACAAACTGCCTCAAGGAGCTCCTACAAGTACAATTCTGTCAAATGCTTTTTTATGCAAATTTGATGAGAACGTAGACCAATTATCTAAAAAGGAGAATCTTATTTACTCAAGGTATGCTGATGATATAACTATTAGCGGGTCGAATAAAAGGGAGATTTTTAAAATCATTACAAAATGCGAGAAAGCACTAATAATCCATGGGCTAAGTTTAAAAGATGAAAAAACAAGAATAGCAAGTAATAGAGCACAACAAAAAGTAACTGGAATTATTGTCAATGATAAATCAAAGCCTCCACGGGAAAAACTGAAAATCATTCGATCAATCTTCGATCATGCAAAAAAAAATCCAAAAAACTTCGAAAATAGAAGTAATGAATTAAAAGGTTATATTGGTTATCTCAATATGTTTCCTTCTATTAAGGCAAAAGGAATTTTAGATAAATATTACAATATTGTAAATAATTCGCAAAAATCATGAAGCTTAAATTAATAACAATAGAAAATTTTAGAGGTATCCTTAAGCTGACAAACTTACAGATATCTGACTTAAATTCATTTGTAGGGAAGAATGATACGGGAAAATCTGCCATTCTGAAAGCACTACATTGTTTTTTTTATGAGAGCAAATTTGATCCAAAAGACTTTTTCAAGGGAATGAATGATGAAGAAAAGACAATTATTCAATTGTCATTTACGGCTAATCTTGTCATTGATGACTTGGCCCTAGACGCTCAAGGAATGCTCACTATCCGAAAAGAATTCTATTTAGAAAAAAATAAAGTCAAAAACGATTCTTTCTACATATGCAATGATTTTGATGATGAAGGCACTAATGATCTTTGGAATAAAAAAGAATCCGATTTGAATGATATAATTGGTTCTTTGGGAGAGGAAGTAGTAAAGTCCGGTAGAGGTAATAAGAACCTATTTAGGATTGAGCAGATAAAAAAAATAAAAGAAAAAGATAATAGAAAAGAAAAAATCCATCCCTTGGGAGATTTGTTAAAAAACTTACAAAAAGCCTATAATGTTATATTGCCCGAGTATTCAATTTTTGAAGCTGATAGCAATTTAGATGTATCGGCTACTAATTTTCAATCGCAGTTTAAATCTATAATTTTGAATTACTTTGATACAATAAAAGATCAAACAGATGAGATTGAGCTAGGGCTAGAAAAAGACCTAGCTCAAGAATTTGAAGAAATAAGAAGATTTATGGCCAAGAATGCCCCTGCCTTAAAAAAAATAACTCCCTCGAGTGATTTTAATTGGTCTAAATCATTAAGCAAATTTGATGTAAATATGAACTTTGATGGAGAAAATTTTGATATTCCATTATCACATAAAGGAACCGGGTTTAGACGATTATTGATGGTGGCTTATTTTGAATATTTAGCACATAAAAAAGCAGTAAATAATCAAATTTTCGCAATAGAAGAACCTGAAGCATATCTGCATCCTTCTGCACAAGAAGATTTGCTTAATTCGATTATAAGCATTTCAAAAAAATCTCAATTTTTCCTGACAACACACTCGCCTATTTTTGCAGGGGCCACAAGTGGAGATAATTCAATTTTAGTAACAAAAACAGATGAAGGTTTTTCTGAATATTATAGGGGGGAAGATATAATTCCTAGAATTATAACCGAATTAGGAATTAAGGCAGATTATAACTTATTGCGCAACGCTAAGCATGTAATATTTGTAGAAGGAAGGGATGATGTTCTTTTTATGAAAATAGTCACACAAACACTTTATGGGAAGGATTTAGATGCAGAAAACATTCTTTGTATCCCTGGGGGAGGATCAGCTTTAAGAAATTATGCCGAACTTGATCTATTTAAAGAAATATCAAGAAGTTGTAATTATAGTGTTTTTGTCGATGGAGACAATGGAGATTCTAGCAAACAAGTAGAAAAAGATCGCATTAAAGAACATTGCGAAAAAGACGGAGCAACCTTTAAACAATTGTTAAAAAGAGAAATTGAAAATTATGCGTGCCCAGAATGTATAAAACAATGCTATAAGGATGAGATAATATGTAAGGAAGGAGAAAACTCTAAAAATCCCAGGCTTGCTGAGATAGATGGGATGGAGATAGAAATAGATTCGACGACTGATGTTGAAGAATATTTGCAAGAAAACGGATTTCAAAAGTTTAAATCAGGGAGAAATATTAAAGTATTTGAAATGATGTCAAAAAAATCCTGGGAAAAAACAGATTCAGCTAATGAAATTAAAGATTTCCTTAAGGTAGTATTTGATAAGACAACCGGATAATAGATACCTGCTTCTTATTAAATCTGATGGAAATATTGATAAACACCTTTGGTGAAGGAGGAACAGCGCGTGAAAGGCGGGATATCTTGTAAAATGGGGACAGATACATATTTGATGTGTAGAATTTTAACGAAATATTCTGCACCCCGACATGTCTGAAAAATTCGAGCCATACAATAGCATTTTGAAGCTAAGATGAGAACGGCGTTGGAGAAAATCCCGGGGGAAGGTTTTGAAAGTAGAAATGAATGGAATAAGTAGTTAGGAGGCAAAAAGATGAAACAATACTCTAAAATCATTGCTTGTTACCTGTTAGCTGTGTTTCTCACCGGCTGTGCAACGGGTAGCGTTGTTCTTACTGGAACTGCTAGGCCTTCTACGGATCCTCAATCAGTTAAGCTGTATCTACAGGAACCTAAGAAATATGATGTGATCGGGCTTGTTGAAGCCTCTAGTGATTCGGGGTGGACGGATCAAGGGTCACAAGATTACGCTGTTGCGGAGCTAAAAAAGCAAGCGGCAAAAATTGGCGCAAATGGTGTGCTATTAACAACTACGGGAACCCAGACAACCGGAATGGCGGGCGGGTACGGTACTGGCGTAGTCTGGGTTGCACCAGTAAACGCCAAAGTTGTTAAAGGGACGGCGATTTTTGTGCATGAAGAGCACTAAAACACTTTAGATAAAGAGATTCCAAATGTCTGATAAGACTTATTTAAACAATGGATTAGATACCAAAAACTACAAAAGAAAAATTATCATCAATGGATGCCGGTATGAATCGCTTGGTAGTGCGGCTAGTTCGTACGGCATATCACGCAATACACTTGATTATCGACTCTCAAAAGGATGGACGCCCGAAGAAGCGGTTGCTTTAGAACCTCGACCAAGACACGCTGCTTCAACCCCAGGAATTAAAGTCAAGGTGCAAGGTCACGAGTTTAATAATATCAAAGAAGCGGCAAAATATTATGGTCGAGCGTACACACATATCTTCGATAGGCTCAAGGCAGGATGCACAATAGAGCAAGCGTTTGGTTTAGTTAAGAGGGCTGACTCCCTTCAGTCTGAATATCCTGAACTTGCAAAGCAGTGGCACCCGACCAAAAATGATTCCCTAACTGCTGATAAGGTAACACCACATTCGGGTCAAAAAGTATGGTGGTTATGCCCGAACGGGCATGAGTGGAAAGCGGGTATCAATAGTCGCACACGAGGGCACGGTTGTCCATACTGTGCAGGAAAAAAACCCACAGCAGATCGCAATTTTGCTACGGAATATCCCGAGTTAGTCAAAGAATGGGATTGGAAAAAAAACAGCCCAAAGAAACCCGAGGACTTTACCCCTAGGGCCAGTAACAAGGTCTGGTGGAAGTGTGAAAAAAGGCACTCATGGCAGGCAACTATTAGCAACCGGACCCGAGAAAAAGGAGGCAGGTGTCCCTACTGCCGCAATCTGAAATTATGTGAAGACAATAGTCTATCCCAAGTACGCCCCGACATTGCCGCAGATTGGCATCCTTATAAAAACGTGCCACTATCTCCAAGTGATGTCATAGCAGGTGGTAGTAAAAAGGTTTGGTGGATATGTAAGCACGGCCACGAATGGCAAACAACAATTGGACTCCGTGTTTTGTCTGGCACCGGTTGTCCCAAATGTACCAACCAGACGTCAAGGATTGAAATCGCAGTTTATTCTGAGCTGTGTGCCTTATTTGAGAATGTTGACTGGAGAGAAAAAATTGCAGGTTACGAATGCGATATTTTGCTTCGGAAGCAAAATATCGGGATAGAAATCGATGGAGCCTATTGGCATACACGGCGGCCTAAGTTGGAGTTAGCTAAATCAGCTGCTTTTAAAGCAGAAGGCATCCTACTGTTTCGATTAAGGGAAGAAGGTTTGCCGCTGTTAAGTGATCGCGATATTTTTTATAAATCTTCAGAAAGAAAATTTCTTGTTGTATCTAGATTGGTCAGCAGTCTGCTGAATCATGTAGAACTTTCTGACAAACAACGCGTAAAGCTCCACGATTACATAAAGGGATCAGGACTTCTCAACGAAAAGCTTTACCGTAAATTGGTGGCCTATTTACCGGCGCCGCCGCCAGGTGAGTCCTTGGCTGATAAGTATCCAGATATTGCTGCGGAATGGGCATATGACTTAAATGCTCCGTTGTCACCAGAACACTTTAGACCCCAAGCGAATAAGAAAGTTTGGTGGCGTTGCAAAAACGGACATACTTGGAAGACGACCCTTAATATCCGTGTATGTCAGGGCACCGGTTGTCCAGTTTGTCCTCGACCAGTTTTTAAAGTCAAAGATGAGAGGAACCTAGCCATACTCAATCCAAGCTTGGCGAGTGAATGGCATCCAGAAAAAAACGGCGATATTCGCCCCGAAGATATTCGCCCGAAATCAAACAAAAAAATATGGTGGAAATGTAACAAAGGACATGAATGGCAAGCTTCCGTGAGTAGCAGGGCGAGTGGAAGCAGTTGCCCTTATTGTTGTGGGCGTTATGCTACGAAAATAAATAATCTGGCGAGTAAATATCCAGAGTTATTAAAAGAGTGGGATATCGAAAAGAACAACAATCTTAATCCTTCAGAACTTACTCCTCATGTAGGCAAGAAGGTGTGGTGGCGCTGCAACAAAGGGCACAGTTGGCAGGCTATAATCTATAACCGTAGTAAAAATGGGGCGGGGTGTCCTATTTGTGCTCAGGAGAATGCTCGGAGATATTCAATTGAGGATATACAGGGTATAGCGAATAAACGTGGCGGAAAATGCCTGTCTAAGAAATATACAAATTCGAAAGTAAAACTAAAATGGCGCTGCAAAGAAGGCCATATTTGGGAAGCACGTGCAGACGGGGTCATTTATGATGGTAAATGGTGCCCTGTGTGTGCAAAAAGAAAAAAATTATTGGAGTAATCCCGGGGCTCACAATACTTAGCTGACTTGCGTGATTTAGGAGTGGGCCAAAGTGTTTAAACCTTGAAAATTCAATAAACCAGACGCTTTATTAAAGACAGCATGAATAAAAGAGTTAGAAGTTAAATCCGGGTTGTACATAATTATAGTTGAATGGGTTAGGTAAAGTGTCTAATAACTAGAGGATTTGATGTCTGAGGAATTTACCTTGAAAAAGCATAATTGATGAGATCAAATCTGGGAAATGATAAACAGACTTTAATGAGGATTACCCCGGAAAATGTTAAAGATAAAATTTATACGATATGGGGTCTACAAGTAATGCTGGATGGAGATCTTGCGGAGCTTTAAGTGGTTGAGACAAGAAGGCTCAACGAGCAGGTAAAACGTAATATAACAAAAATAGGGACAGACACCATTAAATGTGAATTAATGGACATTACTAGGACAATAATATGAATAATCGGAATGAATTTTAGGCTAGGAGGAAGAGATGAATGATAAATTAATAAAGTTATATTTGCAAATTGAGAAAGAATTAGATGAAGCTTCCCCCTATAAAGCACATGAGTTGGAAGACCTATATACTGCTGTTGTAGATAAAAACACGAAAAATAATAACCCCTTAATTAATCATTTGGTACAAGAAGTATTGGACAAGAGGATAAATCCAATAATAGAAGAAAGCAAGAAAGAGGTCAAGGGGATGGATGAGAGGCAAAGGGAAGTTTTATTAATGTTAAAAGAAATATTGGAAGAGAAAATTACCGATATAGAAAAAGTTAAGCAACTTAAAGAAGAAATGCAAATAAAGAAGCTTTTAAAAGAATATGTGCGGGCGAAAACAGGGACAGACACCATTAATCATGAATAATCAGAACGAAATATACTGCTACCCGGACATAAATCGGTCGGCACTTGTAATAAAATACAAGAAGCCGTTTATTGACTGGCTGGTTTATCTGAGTAAAGAATACGATGATCCGGGCCATGAGATGAGGCCGGAAGAAATAGGAACGGATAAATATGACTCAAAGACGGTTTTTCTTATTCCGGCGTTTGAATATGATGATAAATTCGAGAAATACCTTAAGAAAAACTGTAAGGATCTGTTCGAGCATATTCTCGGTGACTGGTATACGGATCCCAATATGTGGCCCAAAAGCAGATCTTGGAAAGTTTTCAAGGATTGGTTTGAATACGAGATACATTCGATGGTTTTCGATATGGTTCTGAATGAGCCGCTTGAACATGAAGGTTGAGGAAGAAAATTAGGAAGTATAATGGAAAAAGAATTTGATAAAATCATTGATTCCATGCCTGCGTTATTCACGCGGTTGGAATCCATGGATCCCATAGACCGTTTACAAGCCAGAAAACTATTGCCTAAAAAGGGAGTTTACGTATTTTATGAAAACGGAAAACCCATTTATGTAGGTAGATCACAGAATATTCCCAATAGAGTATTAAATCATGGTAGACCATCAAGTGGGAATAATAGCGCTACATTCGCGTTCCTGCTAGCCAAAGAAGAATACAGTAAAAAGCAAAGTAACAAAAAATTGACTCGGAATGCTTTAGAACAAGATCCAGTATTTGACAAGATTTATAGAGAGCAAAAAGAGCGGGTGTTTAAAATGAAAATAAAAGCGGTAGAAATTGAATCTCATGAAGCAGAGGCAATTTTTGAGATTTACGCGTCAAAAAGGATGGGAACAAAATATAACGATTTCGCGACTCATTAAAGGAATGCTTGAGCAGAGGTAAATATGCCAAAAACCAAATCATACGATAAAAAGATTTTCAGGCTTTGGACCATATTGAACAAACTCGACACAGGTGGTGTCGTGTATACAGCAAAACTTGCTAAAGAGTTTAACGTTTCTATTAGAAGCGTCCAAAGGGATGTGGAGCTTTTGAATATGGTTGGATTTCCGGTAGTATCTTGCGGCAAAGGATGCTATGGGTTTGTCGAGGGATTTTCACTTAAGCGGATCATGATCTCGGAAGAGGACGCTTCGCTTCTATCGTTCCTTTATGAAATAGCAAAGAAAATAGGGACAAAGAAAATAGGGACAGACACCTATTTTCCCTTTGACAATTGGTGACGGTCAGGATAGGATTTGTATATGCCGAGAATAGCCAGAGTAGTTGGAGTTGAATATCCGCATCATATAACCCAGCGCGGGAATTATCGTCAGGAGATATTTCTAGACGATGAAGACCGGAAAAAGTATCTTACTTTATTGTTTGCCGAAAGCAATAAATACAGGTTAAAAATATTATCGTACTGTTTGATGACGAATCATGTCCATTTTATCGGGGTTCCGGAGAAAATGGATTCGATGGGGAATGTCTTTAAATACGTGAACATGAAATATTCGCAGTATTTTAACCGGAAACAGGGAGAGAAAGGGCATCTTTTCCACGGCAGGTTTTTTTCCAGTATAATGGATGAGCATTACACAATGGCATGTGCCAGATATATTGAGAGGAATCCGGTCCGCGCGAAGATGGTGAAAGATCCATGGGATTGGAAATGGTCAAGTGCGGGGGTACACTGCGGGATGGAAAAAGAAAGTGAATTGCTTGAGAACAGGTTATTTGAATATTGTGAGATAGACGGGAAAGAGTGGAAAGGCTATATAAGCTCGCGTGAAGATCCGGGCGAAATGATAATGATCAAAGGGCAGACAATAAAGGGCAGGCCCCTGGCCGGCGGCGATTTTATAAAAGAGCTGGGGAAAAAGTTGAAAAGGGTTTTAGAAGTAAGGCCAAAAGGCCGGCCCGTGAAAAAAACGGAAAAGAAGCAAAAAAATAGGTGTCTGTCCTTATTTACTCTATGTCCCTATTTACTCTATTTACTAGAGTTGCAATAGTTAATCTAACAGTTTAGAGAGGAAGGGGCTTAAATGCCCTGGTGGGGTTTTAAATGTCGATACAGTAAGATTAAGGAGTTGATGTACAATACACGAGATATTCAGAAGGGGTATTAAAATGTCTAGAATTATAATAAATTATTCGATAGTAACGGTTTTAACGATCTTTTGTTTTTATTATTCTTATGCAGAGGAAACGCAAATAGTTGACGCCAAAGAAAAAGTTATAGCGTTGTTGGATGATCCCGACAGCGCTAAATTTAGAAATATTCAAATAATAACAAATAGTAAAGGTGATGATTCAGTATGCGGGGAAATTAATGCAAGAAATAGATTTGGAGGATATGTTGGTTTTAAAAAATTTAATGTAACTAACGGAAAAGTAAATATTGTAAGTGAAGAAAAGCAAGAAACCATGAGGTTATATAATCTTTCGGGTGCGGCTGGTCCTGAAGCAGAACTGACAGCCCGCTTAGAACTCGAAGCCTTTTTTAATTGCAACGTTATCTGGAATTTACTGATTAACGTTATCGTAGAGGGACAAAGTAAAGAAGAAGCAATTGATGCAGCTATTATTGCTGTGAAAAATAGGGCAGAGGGAAATAGCGGGTCTCTTAACGAAGATCAAGAAAAAATGTTACGTTCTCAATTGCAACTATCTTTAGAGCAAACATTGCTAGACAAGAAACAGGTTAGGGCTATCAAGAAAAATCCTGAATATCAAAAACAGGTCATTTTCCCGAATATGTATATGACAACAATAACGGCTTTAAAAGAACAAGTCAAGAGAAGCCAAAATATCATGAAAAATTAATGAAGAATTAGAAACAGACCCTATTTATCGATGACAGGCAATAAAAAATAGATTCATATAACAGGGAGATACGACATGGAAAGAGAAATATTCAAAAAAGTAGACGAATTCACCGGAAAAATATACGAAAAGTTCTGGGAACTTTATGAATCCGGTGCTTTCAAGGAATGGGAGAAGGAGCTCAAGAAGATCTGCTCCGAACTGCCCGAAAAATATTCCATGGCGATAACCATGGGGTTGGATATCACAGATTCCGAGAGAGAAAAGACCATTATGTTGGAAAGTACAGGTATCGCTTGTTTTTCCGGGCATGAGCCCTATAAGATCGAAGGGAGCAGCAGTACCCCGGATACCTATATCGTTAAAGGTAATATTTGCAAAGTGCCGCACAATTACTGTCCCGGGTGCTGGGGCGAATGGGATTTTAAGGTTATGCATCCGGTTTGCCCGGAGTGCGGTATTGAAATGGGAAAAGATGTCAAACTTCTTCTGGACACAAATGTATGTCCGCATTGCGATGAAGGCAATGTTTCCAGGTCGAAGCCGACATGTGATCAGTGTGGGTATAAAGTCGATGAGAATATTATCACCTGGGGATAATAAGTTGCAAAAGTACTGTTATGAAAACCAAATCATACGATAAAAAGATCTTCAGGCTTTGGACCATATTGAATAAACTCGATACGGGTGGGGTAGTGTATACTTCAAAACTCGCTAAGGAGTTTAAGGTTTCTATTAGAAGTGTTCAAAGGGATGTGGAGCTTTTGAATATGGTGGGATTTCCGGTAGTATCTTGTGGGAAAGGATGCTATGGGTTTGTCGAGGGATTTTCACTTAAGCGGATCATGATCTCTGAGGAGGACGCTTCACTTCTTTCTTTTCTTTATGAGATAGCCAAGTCATTAGGAGGGAAGTTCGAAAATTCATTTAACGGAATATTGAAAAAGATATTGAAGCCAGATACGGAGTCCACATTTTATGTAAAGATGCCTGGAGGCATGAAGCTTTCTGAGGAGTATTCATTCATTTCAGATATTGAATCTGCTATTGAGGAGAAAAGAAAGATCGCTATTGAATATAATTCTGGCAAAAGAGCCAAAAAATATACGGTAGATCCGCTCAAGATAATATTCTTTGAAGGGTTCTGGTATCTTCTGGCTAATATTGATGACAAAGATAACCTTAGAAAGTTTCGATTGGATATGATAGAGAAAGTAGAGCTTTCCGGAGAAGAATATGATCTGCCGGATAATCTAAAGACAATACTTGATGAAAGCGTGAACGTATGGTTCGAGGAGAAGAGGGACCAGAAGGTAACCTTAAGTGTTAATCAGAAAGTAGCGAAATATTTCAAAAAGAAACAGTATTTCCCCGCGCAAAAGGTCAAAAAAGAGAACAAGGACGGGTCACTTGTTCTTGAGTCTTCATTTTCAGACGATATGGAAATAATCCCCACAGTCCTTCACTGGATCCCCTGGGTAAAAGTAGTTTCCCCTGAGTCCATAAGATCTAAAATTCTATCCTTGGTAAATACATATGCCAAAGATAATGCCTAGATCTTGTATGGCCTAATTTAAAAAGAATTCTCCGCAAGCGGCTTATAGCGACATTATGCTGTCGCGTATGTTTTGTATAATTGAAGCAAAAAACCGCAGGAGAAAAATACGTTTTTTCTCCCATGGAGTTTTTGTTTTCTGTTGCTTTCAGGAGGGCTTAAATATGGATGAAAAATTACGATCTCTACTTGAATATGTTAAAGCTGACGAGCGAGTTTATCCTATGCCAACCCTATGGACCGCGTTTTGGCAGATTCTCATCAAGCGCCATAAGGAAACAGGAGAAGGGGAAGAACCGGCAACGCCTCTTATTCTGCCGGTATGGTCTTCCTCTACCGCGGAACAGAAACGAGAAGTATTGGCAAGTCAGATAAAATATGCCTCGGATCATGGAATATTAGACGAAGCAGATCGGTTTCTTAGAAGACTGTCTGCGAACAGATGGGTTTACGGCGAGGATTGCGATATGTGGGAAAAATGGCAAAAACGCAAACTGGAGGATGAACTTACAAAGAGAGAGCGGCAACGACGTTTTTTATGAAAAAAATAATTAGAAAAAAAGTGAAAGAAATTCTGCCTAAAAAGCAGTCCTTACTAGTGAGGGCATGAAATGGAGGATAAAAGACCGGATAAACCTAAAGATACATTTTTTGAGATGGAGAACAAGAATAATCTTAGGGAAATCAAAAACCGGCTGAAAGGTAAAAATTATGTTGAGTGCGAAACATGCAGCGCCATAAAAGTTGAGTCAAGAGATCTGGCGGAAGCTCTTCATTGTCTGTCAGAAAAGTATTTTGATGTTGATGAAACAAAATATGATTTATTTGAGAGTATGAAAAATTGCGCGCTTGAACCAGAACCGGATATTGAAAGCGACGAAGATTTTGTGAAATGGTATGAAAAGAACGAGAGAAGAGAATGTACTTTTATGGGAACGGATAATTATCCTGAAGCGCTGTATTTCAGGGAGAACGAAGTTGTTCTTGGGATGGATAAAAATTGTGAATGTATGAAACTGTTTGGCGTGAAATAGAGCGAAATATTCATTTTTGAAAGTTACGGAGAGGGGCCTGTACAGTTATGTTGGATTCGGGTCGGAGGTTACAAAATGACAGATTGGGGTTACCTTTCAGATGACGAACTGGAAGAGGCGATAGAAAATGTGGATGAATTGATAGATGAACTTAATTTACCGAGAGATCAAATACTCGACAAAACAAGGGAAATGCTGGAACAGGAATCTTACGAGAGGTTTCTTGAGGATAGTTTCGGAAAAATTAACCGAGAAACGAATTTCTGGATGAAGATCTCAGATCATGATCTGGTTGAGGGAATGGCCAAAGTCCAATGGATGGTTAACGAAATTAATGTTCCCGGAGACGGAACATTGCATATTATGAGGATTTCGTTGGAACGAGAAAAGAAGAGAAGATTCAGACAGGTCAAAGAACGAGCCCGCATGAGGTCCAGGAAAACGCTCAAAGCAAATGGGGAGAAAAAATGACTATACATTCTTATGGGGAGAGGTATTCAAACTTTCAGTGTCCAAACTGCGGGGCCTATTATGTTCCTTACGCGAAACACATTAATTGCCCCAAATGCGGCAAGAATGAGTCAAGGGAAAGCGAGTTTATAGGACTTGCGGTAACATCTCTTAGGCATAATATGAAAAAATGGAAATCTTACATGGCCAAAGCATGGTTTAAGGGATGTTTTAGCGACCATATGTTGTACCTTGTATTTTTTGTGTTCGAGGCTTTTGTCCAGAAAGGGGAAAAGACGGAATTTGAGAATTTTGTTTCGGAGGAGATAGCGAGTATAGATTTTGAAGACCAGGAATATTTGAGAAAACATCTGTTAGAAATGGTTTTGGATATTCGAAAGGAAATGTCAGAGAGAAAAAGAGGCTGGTTTCGTTGGTTTTAGAATGAGTATATCTTTCAGTTTGAGCAAGTAATTTTTTGATGTAGGGAGGGGGTTTTATGAAAAGTAAATCTAAGCTGGCGGCCGCGGCATTTTTGGCCGTATATTCCATGGTAAAAATATCTACCCCCACTATGGAAAAGTTGGATGAAGCTGTTGTCCGACATGAAGACCAGAATTTTCAGGAAAATTATCAGGCAGATCCGGATATAGAGCAATCAATACAAAAATCCTTTGAAGACGAATATAAAGATGAACCATATATATTTCTTGAGCACATTATAGATATAGAGCTTAGAGAAGATTGGTCGTATCTGACAACGATACATAAAAAGATGAAAGTGCAGAAAAATGGGTCTAAGTCTCTGGGTACTATACCTGTCAGGTATATTCAGGGAACGGAAAAAATAATAAGCATTGAAGCTTATACAATAGGCGCCGATGGGAAAAAATATTCTTATTCGGATATACAGGACAGGCCGGTATATAGAGGGTATAAGGTTTACTCTGATGTGCGTGAAAGAATAATAACCTTACCGAAGGTTACTGTGGGAGCTATTTTGGAATATAAAGTAGTTAAAGAGTCGAAGGGGAAAAACATCGACAACGCGTTTTGGCATACAGGATATTTGGATTACGGCGTTCCGACAAAATACGACAGGTATTCAGTATCTGTTCCTAAAAACTTGGATATTTCCTACAAGGAATTCAATGTTTCGCAGAAACCCGAGATAAGGAATGAGGAAGGACGAATTATTTACATATTTGAAAGGAAGGACGCGTATGAGCCTTATGAGACAGAGGAGTATATTCCATATCCAACGCATGAGACCCTGGAAAACATGTTTGAGTTTTCGTCTATAAAAAGATGGCAGGATATAGCCGACTGGTATAACGATCTGACTTTAAAGCAAGTTGTGGTAACGGATGAGATGGAAAAAAGGGCCAAAGAGATATTTGAAGGGGAAGAGACTTTGAGGGATAAAGCCCTGGCTCTCAAGGAGTATTTCAATGAAAAATTCAGGTATATTTCTATGTCATTTGGCGAGAATACTTTTGAGCCTCATTTAACAAGCGAGGTTTTTGAGAATAAATATGGAGATTGTAAGGATATATCTCTTTTGTTCAAGACGATGCTGGAAATGGGAGGAGTAAGATCACATTTAGCGCTTTTCGCTAAGGAATCTGTGGGGAGTGATCCCCGGTATGATCTACCCGTCCCAAATCTATTTGGCCATGTAATTTTGCTTATTGAGGATCCGGAAAACGGTGATTTTTATTTGGATCCACTGCTCGACGGATATTATCTAGAAGAATATCCCATAGATTATCAGGGGGCTTACACGTTAATAATCGACGGGAAAGGCGGAAGGTTTGACAAGATCCCGATATTCGATGAGTATAGGGAATATCGCAGAAAGCATAGCTCGATAACGATTGGGAGTGATGGTTCCCGTGAGAGTGAGTCTAAAAACTTATGGGATCTGGATTTTTCCATAAGGGCAAGACGCATGATAAAGAATATGTCCAGAGAGGATATTATTAAAATGCTTATGAGTATAGACCGAGGGTACAGTGAAGTTATCGATAGAGAATGGGAGGGACTGCACGCGAAATATGGCCCCATAGAGTCTTATCTTAAAACCAGGCAAGATAATTATTATGCCGTGACCGGAGATGTGATCGTTATCAATGTTGATTCGTACGATGGGGGCAGGAACTTTGATGATCTTGACAGGAAAAATGACTTTTTTTACCCGTACAATTCATTAGATCGGGAAACGACAGAGTATACGCTACCGGAAGGTTATGCGGTTTTGCATATACCGGAAAATGTAGAACTTGATATAGGGTTTTTCAATTTCACCCGCAAATATACAAGAACCCGCGAAGGGCAAATTGTTATATGTGAAGAAAGCCGGCTTAAACGGGCTACGGTTTCCAAAGAAGAAGTGGAAAATGTAAAAGAGTTTTTTAAGGGGCTTTCCAGGGCAAGCGCTCAAAGAATAATCCTGAAAAAACGGAAGCCGATAATAGAGAAATTGAGAGGGATTTGGGCCGGCGTTGCCGGGATATTCTGAGAATACAGTAAGTCTGGGGCAGAGTAAACGTAAGTTGCGTGGGAGGAATTTGGTTGTATAATAGAAGCAATAGCAGCACAGCACGCTCATAGGTGTTAGACCTGTCCAATGACCCATAAACGAAATGTGTAATTTGAGGAGGAAGATATGAAGGTATCGAAAACAAGCAAAGATACAAATGCAAAAGTTCGGAAGATGCTCGAGCCGCTCAAATGCAGGCTTGTTAAAGCATATGATGAACTCAAGAGACAAGACGAGGTCTATAAAAGAGCTTTGACAAATGTAACCAGAGTTTCCGAAACAAATGGAGGAGGAATACCTTCGGGGACAATTACTGCCATAGCAACTGAGAAACAAAAGGATGTAGCTCTAATTGCCCTGCAATCAATGATAAGAGATCTTGTTAAGTAAGGACGTGGGCCTCACGAAGAAATATAAGTGAAGGAGGAAAAGGGCTAAATAATGGAATTCCGGGGGACACAATATTTAACAGCGCATAACATATTGTATGCATTTCGAGAAAAAGATTCAGTTTTAAAACCTTATAAAAAATGAAGTCCAATAAACTCCACAATATTTACAAGAAACTCCCTTCCGCTAAGGGTAATGAAATATTCGATAAGATCATACAAAAAAGTGGAGTAAAGATCGAGAGGATAACATCCTTTGGTCAGGCGACTCCGACCGGGAAATGGCTGAAGTCTAAAAGAAACGAATGGGTCATTCTTCTTAAGGGAGAAGCAAAGCTGCAATTTCGATTATCGAAAAACGTTATAGAAATGAAGCCTGGGGATTATATGTTTATCCCTGCGGGAACCATGCACCGTGTAGAGTGGACCACTCCGAAGGGAAAAAGTGTATGGGTGGCAGTTATGTTTCGGGAACAGGGCAAATAAGGTCTACGGGTGATTTAGTTTTCTTTTGTCAGGACAAAAAGGCACCAGAGATTATAATAGGAGGGATAAAAATGGCAGATAATGAGCAGCTAAAACAAATGGATGACGCGGCAACGCTCGCGGGGGAAGAGTTAAAGAAACATATCGACCAATGGTCGGCGAAGGACCTGATCAGCTGGTGGGCAAGGTGGTACTTGCAGGCCGGGCACAAAAGACTTGGCCGATTTCTTGTCAAGCTTAGTAAGGAGATGAAATAAACAGGGTTCTGCCGCCGAAACATCCAAAAGGATACGGTAATCATGGCCATGATGAGAGCATACAGAGAGGCATGTACAACTGAGGGAGAACGAAAGGTTTTTGATTTTTTAAAAGATAATTTTTCAGATGAGTATATTGTCTGGTCCAATGTATTCTTAATAGATGACGGCAAAAGGGGGATAAAGGAAGCCGAGGTCGATTTTATAGTTCACCACTCCGACCTAGGTATCATTATGTTCGAAGTGAAGGACTGGAGGGCTACCCAGGTAAAGAGCATTGCGCGCGACGACATTTATATCGGTACTAATCGAGCAAGATACCCCAACCCATATTTTCTAATGAGGAATAAGTCTTATACGCTAAGGAGCAGAATGGAGGGGTACAAACAGTTAAAGACCAAAGAAGGCAGAATCAAAGCCCCAATTAACTTTGCTCTCGTTTTTCCGTATATCACCAGGCAGGAATGGGAGAATACTTTAACTTTGCTTGATGTGATAGATCCTGCGTCATGTGGTATGCCTTCCAGGAAAATCCTTTTTTCAGAAAACTTACATTCCGGGAGTTTGAACCAAAGTAACGATCATTACCATAACATTATGAAGAAAACAAGATCTGTTGGTTTCACTTTTCCTTCAAGCTTGGAATCTCAGGATCTGGATCTTCTGGATGAGTTATTTGGGAAACCCGAGGGCAAACAGGCGCTTTACAAGGGGTTATCGGAAACCAAGCAAATATTAGCAGACAAAAAACTTGTAATTCTTGATGAACAGCAAAAAGAAAAGGCTGATCAATTTCTTGAAATGGTAAATACCGCGCCAGGGCACCTTATTATAAAAGGTATAGCCGGAGGAGGAAAAACTGTCGTTCTTCTAAGGTTATTTTCTCTTGTTGCCCGTGATCCCTTCGCAAAAATAGCTTATATCGGGAGGCAACGGGAACTTGTGGCATCATTCAAAGATAATCTTGTGGATCTTGGCATAGACCCAGACAGTCCGTATTACACCGTAGAGACCTTCCACGAATTTTTTTACAGGTATTTTTCGATGGAAAACCACCCGGATATGGGTAGGAGCGGAAATGGATACCCCAATGACGAAGAACTCAAGGATTTTATTTCCCGACACCTGCATGAGATTGAGGAAGAATATGATTTTATGTTTATTGATGAGGGGCACAATCTTCCCGACGAGTGGGTAAAGATGCTAGTTCTGAAAACCAGGGGGAAAAAAGATGGGAATCTTGTGTATGTTGAGGATTTTGAGCAGAATATTTATGGCATAAAAAGAGACTTTGACAATGCGTTTTTAACGAACAGGCAGGAAGAGCTTATTGTAAATTACAGGAATACTATCGAAATACAGAAAGTAGCGTTGATGCTTACAGACAAGGATCGTAACATAGCTATTGTTGACGATAAAAAACATATTCGACGTGGGCATATCCCTGAAGTCATTTATGGCGATGACAGGGAAAAAATTGCACATAACGTGGCAACGAGGGTGGAAACATGGATCAAAAAGGATAAAGTTCCTGTGAGGGATATAGCTATTATCTACGCTTCTTCCGAGGGAGGCAAAGATGCCCTTGTCAGTAACATAGTGAGAGCCTTTAAGGCGAAAAATATGCAGCTCTTGAGCCACTATGTTGATGATAAAGAGAGAAGTATTCTGGACAAATTTCCGGAGAACGAAGGCACAATACTTCCCAGCAGAAAAGACGGGCGGCGCGTAGAAAACCCTGAATTGTCTGCCAATTTCATAACGGCCTTTTCTTCACAGGGTATGTCCTATAGGTGCGTAGCTGTTCTTATGGACAATTTTGACATGGAAAAAAAGTGGAATAAAAAACTATCCAAAAATCTGAAGTATATAGCCTTAACTCGCGCCACCCATGAACTTGTGCTGGTATTTGGCAGTTGCGACACAAACTGTTCGAAGGCCATTGCATTGACTGATCAAATAAAAAATAGAGGCAGCTAGGAGAAAAATCTCGTATAAAAACACTTATTATTGTTGGGGCCATATGCTTTACATAACATGCTTTAAGCAAAGGAGAAGTGAAGCCTATCACATATTCCTAACATAAGTTAATCGGGTTTATTTAAGAATAGTGGATTTGGTTTGAAGACGTACAATAGGAATCAACGCAACCTTGAGCATACATCACTGAAAAACCTCTAATGGGTAATGCCTGAGGACACGATACTCAATTGTCAGATTCGAATAAGATGGTTGGTGGATAGAGGGCTACATCCTTACCTGGAGCTTTAATAATGGCCGGGATCATTGTAATAGCAGTTTTGATCTGGATATTTGTTGTGATTTACAACTCTTCTGAGGAGAATAAGAAGACAGATGAGGAGAGGGAAGAAGAGAGAGAAGAGGACGAGGAAGAAACTTCATTCCTCCATTATGACGGGTGGTTTGATGATTAAGTATAGACAGGAATGATAAGGTAGAAAAGTGAGAAAATATGGACAGGGACATAATAATTAGTGCTGTTCAAAAAGCAAAGAAGGGGATAGGGCAATACGTTGAAATAATGGATCTTTTGGGAAGAGTTGATGTGTCTAAGAGCCCGGAATTCCAAAAGAAATTTAACGCTTTTTACAGAATCCGTCAACGTCCAGCAACATGGTACGAATGCTATTATTCTTTCCTGCAGGAGTCTAAAAACGCCGTACCATCTTTCAATCAGACAATCGAATATTTTAATGTTTCTTTAGGTAGATATGAGCCCTCGTTTTCAAGTAAATTGGTGGCCACATTGAACCCAAATAAACCAATTTGGGATATCTACATAATAGAAAATACGGGCCACAAAGCACCAGCATACACAGACAAACATAAAATAAAATTAGCTAAAGAGATATATGCATCTATTGAGGGATGGTATGAAAATTTTATAAAATCTAATATCGGAAAATTATATGTTCAAGTTTTTGATGACATAGTGCCTGAACATAATAAAATAACTACACTCAAAAAAATAGATTTTATCCTATGGCAAATACGGCATTAGAAGAAAAGGAAATTTTGTGTGCAGCATTGGAGGAGGGAAGGAAATTGGGTCTCCACATTTGACAAACAAACAACGATTGGTAGAAATTGAGGCAACAGGCACCATTAGACATGTTTTCGCCATAGACAATAGGAGATTCAATAAATGACCGCTAAAGGATTATTAATTCCGATAGAATATGGTCGCAGGAAATATCCCGAAGGGATTAATCCCGTTATAAAGGAAATAGCCTGCCACTTTGATGTTAAGGGTATTTCCACTGGCGGATATGCTTATTCACTGCATACAGAATATTCATACGGCCGCCGGGAATTTTGTTCTAAATTCGTAAAGGATCTATTGGTTGTGAAGTCTTCAGTCAAGGACGGTGTGCCGCAACTATGGGCTAGCAACGACTGGGCTAAAGAGTTCGCTGAGTTTATTAAAATTATAACCAGCGGTAATAACGATCCTAAAATTATTGAAATACACCCGCCGTTTAACGATTACTGCGACACCATAGACGTGTTTTTGGATTGTTATCAGTTGTTTGAGCGGGAAATCATTAGGAGATTTCCGGGAGTCCATATTCTTTTGGAAAACAGGTGCGGATCCGCGTATAGGGGCGGTCGGTTCCTGATATCAAAAACAACTGACTTGGTCGAGCTAATTGGTAAGGTCAAGGAGAGAGGATTGAGATTAAGGATAACGCTTGATTCTCCGCAACTGATATCGGCCTATGGAGGAGTTGAAAAGATTAACCAGGCTAAGCTGGAAAAGATATTCAGCCCTCTGCTCGGATATGAGCATTACATAGAAGGATTACATCTCTGGGGCAAGAAAAAGAGCGAAGCGGGGAGGACCGTGTCTCATATAGGGACTCTCGATACCTTGTTTGCGGATAAAACTTTGAAAGCAAAATTCCTTTCCATAATGAAGGATCTCTTCGCCGATGGAGTGCCAAGATATTTTGTTCCCGAAGTAAATAGCGGTGATCTTGATCTGAAGATGATAGTTGAGGATTTGATAAATTCCGGGTTCAGTTTTGTTGAAAGGTAAAAATAGCGGCAAGCCATTAGAAAAAGGCGTACAATATTCATAGGTTCCCATCCGCATGACCGGAGGGCGCGTTGAAAGTTTTCAAGGACTGGTTTGAGTGCGAGATTCATAGTATAGTACTCGATATGGTCCTGGATGAGCCGCTTGAGCATGAGAGGTAGACAAAGTCTTTGCGGACGTTAACAAATAATATCAACAGGCTTTTCTGATGAGTGGGGTTAGAAGTAATGGAAGAAAAAACGGGAAGGTTCAAGATTGATAAGGGTTTTATCCCGTGTCCGGTTGACTATGGCGATGAACTCTATCCCAATGGTATATTCGAGTTCAATATCACAAAGATTGCGGAATATATTGAGAAGAACCTTGGTGCCATTGGGGTTGAGACAGTCGCGCTGGCGGATTTCCACAGAGAATTTTCTTCGATAGATGAGGCGCGTGTCGATAAGGTTGATGTTTTGAGACCTGTGATAACCGCGGAAATATCTCCGGGGAGATACAATCTGATAGATGGCAATCACAGAGTGCAAAAGGCGAGGCGGATGGGATTGACGACCATAACCGCCTACAGGTTGACTGCCCGGCAGCATATGAAGTTTTTGACCAGCAAAAGGGCATATGAGACCTATATAGGGTATTGGAACAGTAAATTATGATTTTTTTGCTGTTAATGGTGAAAAATGGATCCCGAACAAAAAAAGATCCGATTGTTCCTATTATTGAAAAAAGCGCTGAGGTCGAGTTAAAACTAAATATTTTAATGTACTTTGGCAGACAGTGGCCCCATCACGATTCCCTGTATAGAGGTAGCGTGATCTCTCCTCTAATAAGGATGTCGTAATGAAACAGACGCTGTAAGCAATTATTTATAAATGTTGAAGATGTAGCCTAAATGCGGGTAAAGGCAAGATGGCCGCCCGTATTTTGGACGTAAGACGCTGATGTTAAGAGGGTTATGTAAAGCGTCTGGGCATCTCGATTGGAAAAATTCAGGTGTTCACAAAATTATCGGCAGAAAGTTGGCTATAGATTGGCTTCGGATAAACAATAAGCTGCAAGACGAGGATTGCGCAAAGTTATATGAGGATTATGACCACTTGATTGAAAGTAAGTTTTGAGCACGTCCAGCATAATCTGTGCTTGAGTATAACAGCCAATCACGGACGAGGAAAGGAGGGAAATGTGGAATATTTCTGGTATATGGTAATAGCTGTATTAGTTAGTGCCCTTTTCGGATGGAAATCATATGAATTTTTAGTTCTTTACGATGCGCAAAAAGACGATTTTCGCGAAACAAAAAAACGGCCTATAAGTTATAAAATTTATCAAATGTGGAATCAAGGGGTTAGTTTTTTTGTAGGATGTGCAATCGTATTCTATTTTTTAAAAGTTAGGTGGCCACAAATAGAACAAGGCTCCGATGTGGGGTTAAGTGATTTCGGCCTGATTATTTTTCTTCTTATGAGTGTTACGGGGCTCATGCCGTACTTTCTCACAAACATAACAAAAGGTGTAGAGGCTATCCTCAATAAAGTGCTGAGCAGATAGTTGGGAAGAGCACCTGTATTATGGTATTACGAGTATGGAACGAAATGTTCCAATCCAGAGTAAATATAGGGGGAAAATGCGATGAGCAAATTAATTGACAATATATATAAAAATGCGTTTGGAGAGCATTTGCTAAAGTGCGGAGAAAATGCGGACCACATAAAAATTGCAGCAGCTTATTTTTCTGATATGGAACTAATTAAAAAATGGGTAGGGGAGGGTAAGCACATTGACTTATATGTAGCCCTTCAAGCCCCAACGAAACCAGAAGCTTTAAGACTGGTATCTCAATTAGATACAACTAAGGTTAATTTGTATTATGTCACAAAATCATTTCATTCGAAATGTTATCTGTTTAATAAAGGCGAAAATGCAAATGTAGGATTTATAGGCTCCTCGAATTTTACGAATGGAGGTCTTTTTAGTAATATTGAAGCAAATATGTTGATAGATAGTGACAATGAAGAGATGCTTGCTGAACTACAGAATCATTTTGAGAGGCTGAAAGAATTTTCTAATGTTTTAACCCCAAAGGATTTGGACAAATATGAAGCTATATATGACAGAAGGGAAGATAGTTTACGAAAAAGTAAATCTGACCAAAAAGAATTCAATCAGCCAAGATCAGGGAAGAAAAGAATGCGGCCCGACAACATATGCAAAGAGGCGCGAGACTATCTGAAATTTTGGGAAAAAGTTGATATTGTTGCCAAACTTGTCAAGGATTTATCAAAAGAAGAGTGGCCGCATATCCCAGTATATTTAACTGTTGATCATTTTTGGCATTGGATCAAAGTAGAATGGGACAAAAAAAATATCAAAAAAATACAGGGAGATCTGGAATATAGGGAGGAGGAAATACCACGATTATTTAAAAAATATATACACTATGATAAAGCAGGTTCTAACTGGACAAAGACTATGCCCCGGGTATCTAAACGGCTAAATTTCTTGTTAGGTCGGAAAAGGATCAACAAATTAAGTAAGGAAGAAGCAGAAGAGGTCTATAGGAGTTTGCATTCAGGGGGTAGCAGGGCTGTGAGATTCTCGGCTGACAAGAAATTTGCTAAGGAAAATAACATAAATAAAATACAGAAGTCTTTAGAATATCTGTTATTTTCAGAAGATCAAATAACAGAGAAAATTCATAGGCTGATAAATGACCCCAAATACAAATTAAGAGAATTCGGTCCATCCAACATTCAAGAGCTTATTGGCTGGATGTCTCCCGGGGACATGCCATTGCGTAATCGTAAAGCAGATTATGCTGTTGAAATTTTAGGATATATATTTAAATAGTAGCGGGCAAAATCAGCACCCAAACGGTGCTCCGAAAAGGCAATAAAAAACGGGGATAAGTATTAACTATGAAGAAAAAAATCATAAGCAGGTATTTATCTCGGGAAACTTTATCGGTTGTAAAAAGAGATTTCAGTTTTCAGAAAAACCAAAGAAGGGGGAGGAAGTGTCTTTTAAAGATAATTTGGAAACATGGATCGATGAAATAAAGGGTGAGTTTAGTTATAGCCATAAAGAAAAGGCTTTTATTCACCTGTACATAAGAGACTTCAGAGAAGATCACAGTTTTGATGATGCTGGAATAAGACGACATGTGGTGGACAATACTAACGATTGTGGCATTGACGCACTATATGTAAATAGAGAAAACGATTTGGTGCTCATCCAGAGTAAATATAGTGAAAACAGTGATTTGTTGTCGGGTGAGTTATGCAAATTAGATAAATTCCTCTCTTATTATTTCGAAATAGAAGAGAAGAATAGGGAGAGGTTTCTAAGCGAAGAAAAAATCAATAGTGCCTTGAGGACTGTTCTTGAGATGGAAGTGTTTGTGGAGGATATAAGAAACATTCATTTCTATTATTTGTGCGGCAGTTTTTCTGATAGCATAAAATCACAATTTAAAAACATAGAGTCAAAATTTAAGGAACATAACTTTTTTGTCGAGTTTATTGATATTTCTAAACTAGAAGCATTGTTTGATCCATACAAAGTTTCTAACGAAGCATGCCTAACAATAAACGAAAAACAGTTTTTTGAAACTGGTGATTTGAAGTTGTCATCCGAAACCTCTAAGCAAATGGAGATAAAGTCCTGTGTTTTTTCTGTTAAGGCCAGTTCGCTAAAGGATTTATATGATCGCCTTGGAGACTCATTGTTTGAATTTAATGTGCGTAATTTTTTGTCTTTCAGAAAGCCAATTAATAAACAGATAAAAATGGAAGTAGAAAAAGCAGGAATGTCTAAATTGTGGTTTTATAACAACGGAATAGTAGCAGTCTGTGATCGTTACAACATAGTAGGAAACAAAGTGCAAGTGAAAAACATTCAAATTGTTAATGGTGGTCAAACTGTGCGAAGCATAAGCGCTACCAATTATGTTGCAGACAGTGTTGAAATCGTCACTAAACTAGTCTCCATAGAAAATAGTGGCGAAGTATCTGCTAATGATAAGAGAGAATTTATTAATCGTATTGCAATAAATTCAAACCGTCAGAACCCCATCACCAATAGGGATTTAAAGTCCAACGATCCCATGCAACAAAGACTTCAAGAGATGTTTCGGAAATATGACATTTTGTATAAAATAAAGTCTGGAGAAGAAAAAATTGATGATTGGAAAAAGGATTTAAAACGGAAGAAAAAAGATGTTATGAACAGCGACATAGTCGGATATTTTATATCCATGTTTCTACAGAAAACCGATGCCTCTGGAGGCAGGATCGCTTTGGCATATCTACCATATGATGAGGGGGATTCGGAAATTAATTATGAAAATGTTTTTGGTACTATATCGACTATTGATAGAACATTTAAGAAGTTCTTTTTTGCCTGGGAAATCGGGAAAATTATTGAAAAGTATCGAAGCGAAAAGCAAAGTGCATTCCTTTTTCACTATTTTAGTAATAACATAATGTTGTCCCTGCTGGGGTTTTGGTTCTATCTGAACCAGAACGAAGGAAAACGAAATGAAAGATACGAAGAGGACAAGGTTAAAGAATTTTTATTATCAGATTTTTTTGATGTAGAAAGATTTTTTAAGATAGAGGAAGAGAACAAGATCACAAAAATATTGAATAATGACAAAATTCATAAATACCTAGACTTCCTTACAACAAATATACATATTCACTTGCATTCAAAGGAAATCACTAATAATCCGAAAAAAATAAATAGTTATTTTAAAAAGAGCGAGGCGCTGTCTAAAATCGCAGAATTGATCCAACCTCTATTAGGATTAGAGAATAGTTACATTGGTGAGTCTCTGTAGTCTATTCTTCCGATTAAGTTAAATTTATTTTTTTGGTGAAAGATTTATGAATGTCCCCAAGTTATGCTAATGAACAAAAAGGATATTAATGAGGGAAAGACCAGCTGATGAGTTGATAGATGAAAAAAGACATCTGGCAAGGACTTAATTGATTGGCTTAAGGGGGATGCGACGAATTGTATTCCAATAGGCGAATTAATTAGAAGGAATACTCTTGCTATAGAAAAATTCAATAAAAGTAGTTTTAACCTCTCATATGGCATCTGCAATATTATGGCACAGAATTAAGGTTTCGCAAATGTATAAAGTTAAACGACACAATGTTGTCGCGTTATGGTGGTATGCTTCCCCAATCAGTAGATCTTCTTATGGGACAAGAAGGATAAGTATGTTTGTAAATAGGCTGCCCAGGTAAGATCCGGAGAGGGGATGGAGTCACGCATGAGACAGAAATTCAATTATAAGAAATCTTTGTTAAGTAAACCTGAATATTTGGGACGACGGTTTTTACTTAGCGGCAAGGAAAGAAAAAATCTTTATCGGACCGATAAGGACGCGGTAGTCGAAATCTTTATTGATCTAGACGCTAACCTTAAGGTGTTTGAGATAAGCCGCAATGGATATCGAGACAAAGAGATTTATACGTCATTACGGGCTATTGGCGAAAAGCTTTTCGGATTAAAAGATCCTTCGGTGCGCACAATGTTGAAATACCTAGTGCTTCCCGAGATGGAAGTGGAGCGGATATTTAATAATGTTAGATACAAATATCTCAAGCTGATCGAGGCATCAGATTTTAAGAATCCGGCAGAAATGCTCAACTCAAAATGGAATCATGCATTCCAGGCTCTTGCCGGGGTAAAAGTCTATCAGGGGAATGCTATCCGAAGAAAAGAGAACGACTATTTTTGGAAAGAAGCCGGATTTTGCGAGGCCGCGAAGAGTAGTATTAAGTTCGACGATGAGCGTAATGCGCTCCGGTTTATTATTATGTATTTTCGACATGCGTGTCCGAAAGAGGCAGACAGGATTTATTCTGAGCTGATCGCGATAAAGCCTGGTTTTCATGAAATCTGGGTTCATGACAAGTACTTTGAGAAATCAGATTATCCCGAAGGGCAGGATGTGAGATCTAAAGTATTTCGTTCTCTTCGGGGCCTTGATGATGTCCACATGAGTAGATACCCTGCTGAAATCAACAGTAAAGCCTATTTGACATATGCCTCATGCAGTGTAACAGAAGGGCCATTTGTATTTAGGAAAAAAATATCAGTTTCATATTTTAGTGAAATTAAAAAGATCAGATCAAAAGGTCAAGAAAGCAAGCTTTCCCAAAAGTTCCATATTCTCGAGTATCACCATGGCGTTAGATCTCGCCGGCTGCTAAAGCAGTTCTTGAAAAAGGCGGATAAGTTCAGGTCATTCATGTAAGAAATCCGGAGACACGATCTCCAAATAAATAGTTCCATGACATTTGACGCGACACAGTGTTGTCGCGTGATGGTGATATACTTTTCCTAAAAAGCAGATCTTATTCTGGGACGATGAGGAAAATATGCATATACACAGGCTACCCTGACCTTCCCCCCAAAAACAGTGCCACTTGAAATTAGAGTTGGGGTGTGTTAAAACCTAACTTAAGGAGGGTAAGCGTCGTTAGAACCCCATCTTCCATTCTGCCGTGAAACCCGATACCATAAAGCCTTCTTAACCAGAGGAGGCCGGCATGGAGAGAGCGAAGTACAAACATTTGGGAGAGGCCGCGTG
>Ga0172377_10000315_pt1 | contig 44141 bp, 46 predicted proteins | sample Pumphouse3metaG_FD_119749 | JGI IMG/M metagenome (GOLD analysis project Ga0172377, IMG submission 119749) | Leachate microbial communities from a municipal landfill in Southern Ontario, Canada - Pumphouse #3 metaG | ecosystem: Engineered > Solid waste > Landfill > Unclassified | place: Canada... | reverse complement strand
CTGTCTTGCGGAAGATTGACTTGTCCATTACCTTCAATACGCATGAACGGTGCTTGTGCCGATAAGGCTTGTGTGCTGACGATACCGTTTACAATGCTTGCCTTGGCAATCAAGGAGCTAAAGTCGGTTTGTAGCGGTTCATTAGTTTTTGCCGCCGCTTGACCGCCGAACATGGCTTTAGCATCGCGTACGGATTTGGCGAGATTGAACCCTTTTACGGCACCATCTTTGAGGTTGATATCCACCATGCCGTTGAGGTGTTGTTTGAATTGTGAAACACGGTTTCCGGCCGTGGTGATGTCGGCGATAACCGTACCGGTTCCGCTGAGTTTGTCGGTATCGGCCAGTGTTTTGAGCACTTCACCAATCGGTAGGTTACGTGTATTCGTTTTGAACATAAATTGCTGTTGTTCACTACGTACATCCACACTGGCTTGGGCGTTTAATTGCGTGTTAAACAAGTCGGTTGTGAGGCGTTCGACCAGAATATAGCCCGGTTCGCCTTTGATGATAAGGTGTAGGTTTTTCGGCTCAAGTTTATCAAACTGGATATGTCCGGCTTTAAATTGACCGTTGAGCGTCAGCTTGCGCAGTAGCTCGACCGGAAGATTGATTTGTGGATCGGCTTCGGGCTCGGGCTGTTCTGTTTGACTGGTTTTATCGCTTTTAGGCGGTAAGTAACGGTTGAGGTTGATTTGGTTTAGAGTTAAATCCCAGCGTATATCCGGTGCAGCGAAGTTTTTCACCGAGGCACGACCGTTGAGTTGGCTGTCGTCTAAGTTGAGTGAGAGTTTTTGCACGTCGAGGGCTTGGGTTTGGCTATTGAATGCAAGCTGCATCGAAGTGGCAAAGCGCGTTAGGCTGGTCGCGTCTTGCATTTGTGGCAACTGGATGTTGAGCTGCTCAAGTTGATGACGTAAGTTGGTTTCGGCTATCGCGATTTGTGCCGCTATGTGCGGATTATCTAGCAGCGTTTTTAATTGCGCCGCGCCGGTGAGTTTGATGCCAAGGGCTTGTAGGTTGACTTGATTGAGAGTGGCTGTTTGTGCTTTTAGGTCTAGGCTGGGAACGAGGCCTAGCACCAAATCTACTTGACCATTGGGTAAGGTTTCGCCTTGCAGCTGACTGTTTAGAGTCGCTTGGGTCAAGTTGAATTGCTGTTGTTTTAGGTCGGCGTTGAGTTGTTTTAGCGTTAGACCGCCTTGAAACGTTTGCAACGGAAAGGCGCCTTGTCCGCTACCTTGGTAGTTGAGTTGGAGCTGGGGAAAGCTTAGGTGTTGTTGTGCTAACTGAAACACAAGGTCGTTGAGGTGTAATGTGCCGTTTAGTTTGGCTAAGGGGAAATCGGCTTTGCCAAGGACGTCATAATTTAGTTCGAGTTGCGCGAGGGTGATGTGTTGTTCGTTCAGCGCTAAATCCAGCGTTGGGAGGTTGAGCGTTGTTTTTAGGTGTTCAATTGGTAAATCGGCGCCACTGACTTGGCTGTCGAGCGCGAGTTGGCGCAGGACGTAACGTCCGTCTTGTTCGAGTTTTGCTTCAATTGCAAGTTGTAGTTGTAGTGTGATGTCAGGATTGGTTATATCGGTGCGAGCGCTTAGGTGAATCGGGAAAAAAGCACCAAAACCGATTTCGCCAGTGGTTAAGCTCAAATCATGCAGCTGAACTTTTTGCTGCGTTTGTTGATCATCCCACATGACGCGCGCTTGTTGAATGTCGATGCCTCCAAAGCGAAGGGCGGCGAGTTTTTCTAGCGGATTGGTCGTCGCTGAGCTGTCGCTAGCTTCTGTGTTTTCGAGGGGGGCTTGTTTTGTTGGTTTGACTAGGTCATCCCAGTTGGTTAGGCCTTGTGCATTGCGTGCGAGGTTAAGGTTTAGGCCGTGTAAGCTGAGTGTATCGACTTCGAGCTGCTGCTTAAATAAGGGCATAATCGCGATGCCGAGTTGCACTTTTTCGACTTCAACAAAGGCTTGCTCGCCAAACCCCGGGGCATTGCTTAAGGCGGCGTTTTGTAGATTAACGCCTAAACGCGGGAATAAAGCTAGATTTAATTCGCCGATTTGTAATTCACGTCCGGTTTGTTGTTTTACCAGTTGGGTGATTTGATCACGATATTGGTTGGCATCAAAGGTGGCGATGAGTATGCCGGCGACAATCGCGATGATTAAGACGAGACCGAGTGAGAGTTTTATTAACCAACTTATCGCTTTCATAAATGGAACCTTCTTTTCATTGCGTTTTAGTTAGGCGTGACGCCGGATGTAACAAGTTTTGGGCGCAGTTTTGCGCGTTTAGCGGTTAGTTGCCGTGTTCGCTGCGATCGTATTTGCGGATTTTTTTATAGGCGTTTTTAACCGCTTTGTGAACCATATCGCGTGCCATTATGTATTCGGCACTTGACATAAAAAAACTCATATCGACATCATGTCGAATATAGCGGGGTTGAATTTGGTTAAGAGCAATACAGGCCATATCGGCGAGTTGTTCTTCGTTAAGTTCGCTGTTGCGATAATGTTCGCCGATTTCATCAAACACTAAGCGTTCATAATAGTTGTGTACGCTGTCGAATTCCATGGCATTCCCCTGATTATAAATGGCGCGTAACGTTATTTTACGCGCATTTTGAGGTTTATTTTAGCTGTTTTGTTCGCGTGCAACCGCACGGTAACCTATGTCTGAACGTGAGAAACAGCCGTTCCAAGAGATTTTCGCTACGCCTTCATACGCACGTTTTTGCGCGGCACTGACGTTTTCGCCCAGTGCGGTGACGCACAATACACGACCGCCATTGGTGACAACGTCGTTATTGGCATTTAACGCGGTACCGGCATGGAACACTTTTAAATCTGGCGCATTCACTTGATCTAAACCGGAAATGACATCGCCTTTGGCGTAATCATCAGGATAACCACCGGCGGCTAACACCACACCCAAGGCAGCGCGGCTGTCCCATTGGGCTTTAACTTGATCGAGTTTTTTATCCAGCGCGGCTAAACACAGTTCCGATAAGTCAGATTGTAAACGCATCATAATCGGCTGAGTTTCTGGATCACCGAATCGGCAGTTAAATTCCAAAACTTTTGGCGTGCCATCGGCTTGAACCATCACGCCCGCGTACAAGAAACCGGTATAAGGTAAACCGTCAGCCGCCATACCGTTGATAGTCGGGTAGATGACTTCGTTCATAATGCGGTTGTGAATATCGCGGGTCACGACCGGAGCAGGGCTGTAAGCGCCCATGCCGCCGGTGTTCGGGCCTAGATCACCGTCATCACGTGCTTTGTGGTCTTGTGAGGTCGCCATCGCTAATACATTTTTACCGTCGGCCATGACGATAAAGCTGGCTTCTTCGCCATACAGGAATTCTTCGATTACCACGCGTGAACCGGCATTGCCAAATTTATTACCGGCTAACATATCGCGTACAGCTTCGTCAGCTTCGGCATTGGTTTGCGCCAAAATAACGCCTTTACCGGCGGCTAAACCGTCGGCTTTAATCACAATCGGTGTGCCTTTTGCGGCGATATATGCCAACGCAGGTTCGACTTCGGTGAACACTTGGTATTCGGCGGTCGGGATTTTGTGTTTGGCTAAAAAGTTTTTGCTAAAGGCTTTTGAGCCTTCTAATTGCGCCGCGTCCTTGGAAGGGCCAAAACATTTTAAACCGGCGGCTTGAAACGCATCGACCACGCCAATAACCAATGGCGCTTCCGGGCCAACAATGGTTAACGCGATTTGATTATCCTGCGCAAACTTCACCAGGCCTGCTACATCGGTCGCTTGAATATCAACATTTTGCACACCGGCTTCGGTGGCGCTACCCGCATTACCTGGGGCGACAAATACTTGGCTAACTTTGGCTGACTGCGCAACTTTCCAAGCCAACGCGTGTTCACGACCACCATTCCCAATAATTAAAACTTTCATTGCATGTTTCCTTTTTTCTAAACCACCGAGCAGTGTCGAGGAGAAAATTAAAATTTACTTTTGTCATAGTAATGAGCGTTTTGTCTAAGGTCTAGGCGGAGAAGTGACCCGACGCGCAACCTACTATATGTAGGTGAGCATCGGAAGCATTTCTCCAACAACGACATTAGGCAAACAAGCCATTACGAACATAAATCAATGCTTGAAGTGGCGCATTCCTGTAAACACCATCGCAATCCCATGCTCATCGGCGGCGGCGATGACTTCTTCGTCACGCATTGAACCCCCCGGATGAATCACGGCTTTAATTCCCGCTGCAGCAGCGGCATCAATACCGTCGCGGAATGGGAAAAACGCATCTGATGCCATCACCGAACCTTTCACTTCCAAACCTTCATCGGCGGCTTTAATCCCAGCGATTTTGGCGCTATACACGCGGCTCATTTGGCCTGCGCCTACGCCAATGGTCATGCCGTCTTTCACATACACAATCGCGTTGGATTTCACGTATTTCGCCACTTTCCACGCAAACATCAAGTCTTGCATTTGTTCTTTAGTCGGTGCGATTTTGCTCACGACTTTTAAATCGGCTTCGGTGATCATGCCTAAATCACGATCTTGTACCAATAAACCGCCGGTAACACGTTTGTAGTCATAAGCCGCTTGCTGACCGTTTAATTCACCACAGGCCAGTAGGCGCACGTTTTTCTTCGCTTCAACGATTTTTTGTGCATCGCTACTCACGCTTGGCGCAATAATCACTTCCACAAATTGACGATCGACAATCGCTTGCGCGGTGGTTGCATCCAGTTCGCGGTTAAACGCAATAATGCCGCCGAAGGCCGAAGTGGGGTCAGTTTTATAGGCACGATCATAGGCTTCAAACAGGTTTTTGCCGATGGCGACACCGCAAGGATTGGCGTGTTTAACGATGACACAGGCGATGTCGCCAAAGGTTTTAACCAATTCCAAAGCCGCATCGGTATCGGCGATATTGTTAAACGACAATTCTTTACCTTGTAACTGGGTAGCGGTTGAAACCGAGGCTTCTGAGGCATGACGTTCGACATAAAACGCCGCATTTTGATGTGGGTTTTCGCCATAACGCATTGATTGTTTTTTGACAAATTGCGTATTAAAGGTGCGCGGGAAGGTATCGGTTTTGTCTTCGCTGAACATGGTGCCGAAATAGTTGGCAATCGCGCCGTCATAACGGGCGGTTTGTTCAAAGGTTTTGATCGCTAAATCAAAACGAGTCGCGTGTGACAGTTTGCCGCCATTCGCTTGCATTTGTTCTAAAATACGTGCGTAGTCGTTAGGATCGGTGACAACGGCGACATCTTTGTGATTTTTCGCCGCAGAACGCAACATGGTCGGGCCGCCGATGTCGATATTTTCAATCGCGTCTTCTAATGAGCAATCTTTTTTCGCTACGGTCGCTTCGAACGGATAAAGATTGACCACGACCATGTCGATAGGGTCGATGCCGTGTTCGGCCATAATCGCATCATCGGTGCCGCGACGACCTAGCAAACCACCATGCACTTTGGGGTGAAGGGTTTTAACTCGACCGTCCATCATTTCTGGAAATCCGGTGTATTCCGATACTTCGGTTACAGCCAGGCCTGCATCACGCAGGGCTTTATAGGTGCCGCCGGTGGATAAAATCTCGACACCGAATTGGCTCAAGGCTTTGGCAAAATCAATAATGCCGGTTTTGTCGGATACGCTAATTAAGGCACGACGGACGGGTTTCATAACAGTCTCCAAGATAACAACAACTAAAATTAAAAAAAGAAGAGGGTTAAGGTTTTGTGTTCTGGGCTTGGGTCACAGGCTTTCAATCACGATGTTGTAGTGCAGTATTTTTTTGCGCAGGGTGTTGCGGTTTATGCCGAGCATATCGGCGGTTTTGGATTGATTGCCGGCGGTGCGCGTTAGCACAAACTCAATTAAAGGTTTTTCAACTTGACTGATCACCATTTCATGCAGATTGCAGGCCTGCTGTTCTTCTAGCGTGGCAAAATAATGCTCTAGAGTCAGAATCAGTTGTTCGCTTAAAGAGGGCGTGGGTGTATTCATGCTATGTCTTTGATCGTGTTTTCAAAATAGTGACGAATGATCGTCCCTTGTTCGGCGGTGGTTTGCGCCAAGTTAAATTGTTTGCGCAGGATGTCGCCCGCTATGAGCGACTGGCTGTACCAACCGATATGCTTGCGCGCTATACGCAGGCCTTGATATTCGCCGTAGAGTTGATAAAGCCCTTCTAAGTGTTGCTCGATTACGGCTTGGCGTTCGTCTAAGCTGGGAGCGGCGAGAGGGCTGCCTGTGGTTAAAAAGTGCTGAATTTCTCGAAATATCCAAGGGTTACCCAACGCGGCACGACCAATCATAATGCCATCGGCAAGGGTGTATTCTAATACAAATTGTGCCTCGGCCGCATGACAAATATCACCGTTGGCAATCACCGGAATGGAAACCGCTTGTTTTACCTGCTTAATTGTGTCGTATTCGGCTTGACCATTAAACTTGTCGGCGCGGGTTCGGCCATGAATCGCGATCGCCGCAAGCCCCGCTTGTTCGGCGAGCTTGGCAATGTCAAGCGCATTACGGTTGTGTGCGTCGGTGCCAGTACGGATTTTAACCGTCACTGGTACGTCCACAGCATTCACTAGGGCGTTAAAAATGGCTTCGACACGCTCGGGATAAGCTAACAACGCCGAACCGGCGGCGATATTGCAGACTTTTTTCGCCGGACAGCCCATGTTGAGGTCGATAATTTGTGCGCCTTGCTCAACTTGACGCTCGGCGGCTTTTGCGAGTTCGTTGGGGTCAATGCCCAGCAGCTGAACAGCGCGTGGTTCAGGGTCGGCTGGATTGACAAAACGGGTGCTGGATTTTTTGCTGTCCCAAAGATGGATTTGTGCGCTAAGCATTTCACCAATAGCGTAGCCTGCGCCTTGTTGATAACAAATTTGGCGGAATATCGAATCGGTAACACCAGCCATGGGTGCGAGTACAAGACGATTGGGGAGGGGGTGGCAACCAATAGTTAACGGCATAGGTTTTTTTGCAGGCCTGCTTATTTAATGTTTGACGCCCGATAGTAGCGCCCATTCTTCTGAGGTTTGTAGCGTGTCGAGTTCAAATCCGAACTGGCGATAATGCGTGACCAACTCCGCCGCTTGGCTGGCTAATAAACCGGATAATACTAACTGACCGCCCGGTTTGACTAGATGGGCGAATTCTGTCGCCAATTCTTTAAGTGGTCCGGCCAAAATATTGGCCAATAAACAATCGACCGGTTCGGCTTGAAAGTGTTTCACTAGGGCGAAGTCGATATCCACGTGATTACGTTGGGCATTGTCTTGGCTGGCGATAATGGCCTGTGGGTCAATATCAGTGCCTTTGACTTGGGTCGCGCCGAGTTTAGCAGCGGCAATGGCTAAAATACCTGAGCCGCAACCGTAGTCAATCACGGTTTTGCCGTGCGGCGGATGCTGGTCTAGCCAGGTTAGACACATGGCGGTGGTAGGGTGTGTTCCGGTGCCAAACGCTAATCCCGGGTCGAGCAATAAGTTCACGGCATTCGGTTCGGGAGGCGTTAACCAACTGGGTACAATCCATAGGTTGTCACCAAAGCGCATTGGCTGGTACTGATCCATCCATTCGCGAATCCAATCCTTATCTTCAATTTGTTCAATACGATAATCATCGATAGGAATCTGCTTGAGGTGTTGTTGCAAATTGGTCAGGAGAGTGGGTACACAGGTGTCCGCATCAAATAAGCCCAGTACACGCGTGCGTTGCCAAATCGGCGTAGTGCCGATTTCGGGTTCGAAGATTTCTTGCTCACCGGTTTCGGTAAAGGTAACCGAGACCGCACCGCTATCCATAAGCGCATCGGATAGCGGTTCGGCTAGGGCTTCATCAACAATAGTATTGACTTGAATCCACGGCATTAGATTAAATGCTCTAGTCGATGTTCGAGATAGTGAATGTTACGGCTACCTTCGCAAAATCCTTGATCACTCATAATTTCTTTTTGCAGGTCGATATTGGTGTCGATGCCTTTGATGGCTAATTCAGTGAGGGCTGTGTGCATTCTAGCTATGGCAATATCACGATCTTGGCCATAACAAATTAATTTACCAATCATAGAGTCATAGTGTGGCGGAACGCTATAGCCGGTATAAATATGAGTGTCGATACGTACACCCGGGCCGCCCGGTAAATGTAAACGTTCAATTTTACCCGGAGAAGGCATAAAGTTTTTCGCTGGATTTTCCGCGTTAATACGACATTCAATCGCATGACCGGTGAGTTTGACATCGGCCTGTTTGATGGATAAAGGACGTCCCATAGCGATTTCGATTTGTGCTTTTACCAAGTCGATGCCAGTGACTTGTTCTGTCACCGGATGCTCAACCTGTAAACGGGTGTTCATTTCGATAAAGTAGAATTCGCCGTTTTCATATAAGAATTCAAACGTACCCGCACCACGATAACCAATATCTACGCAAGCCTTGGCGCAAATCGCGCCGATGCGGTCACGTTGTTCTTGGCTGATACCTGGAGCCGGCGCTTCTTCGACTACTTTTTGATGACGGCGTTGCATTGAGCAATCGCGTTCACCTAGATGAATGGCGTTACCCTGACCGTCGGCGAGTACTTGAATTTCGATATGGCGAGGATTCTCGAGGAATTTTTCCATATAGACTTCAGGGTTGCCAAAGGCCGCACCGGCTTCTTGTTTGGTGAGTTGGATTGATTTTAATAAGCTGCTTTCGGTGTGGACGACGCGCATACCACGGCCACCGCCACCGCCGGAGGCTTTAATAATGACCGGGTAACCGATTTTTTTTGCCATTTTTAGGTTGTCTTCAGCGTTGTCACCTAGTGGTCCGCCGGAACCTGGAACCGTGGGCACCCCCGCTGCCATCATGGCGCGAATGGCAGATACCTTGTCTCCCATCATGCGGATGGTATCGCCACGTGGACCGATAAATACAAAGCCACTTTCTTCAACGCGATCGGCAAAGTCGGCATTTTCGGATAAAAAGCCATACCCGGGATGGATGGCTTCTGAGTCGGTGACTTCCGCTGCCGCAATAATCGCAGGAATATTGAGGTAGCTTTGTGCCGACGGGCCGGGACCGATGCAGACGGTTTCGTCGGCTAATAAAACGTGTTTTAAATTAGCATCAGCCGTTGAGTGTACGGCGACGGTTTTAATGCCGAGTTGTTTACAGGCACGCAATACGCGCAGGGCTATTTCGCCGCGGTTTGCTATAAGAATTTTTTCCATGTAAGACTCCGCAGTTATTCGATGATGAATAAGGTTTGACCGTATTCAACCGGTTCGCCGTTTTGAACTAGGATCTGTTTGATTGTGCCCGAAACTTCCGCTTCGATGGGGTTCATTATTTTCATTGCTTCGATAATGCATAGCGTGTCGCCGATATTTATTTTTTGTCCTACTTTGGCGAAAGGAGGGGCGTCGGGAGAAGGCGCTGCATAGAAAGTACCAACCATTGGTGAGGTGATTTTTTTGCCTGTGTCCACGGCTGGTGTGGGCGTTTCACTAGCTCCGACTTGCGCTGGCGGCGTTGGCGATGCGAGGGGGGCGGTTTGGAATTGCATCGCCTGTGGCGCGGCGGTTTGCATGATAATCGGTTCTTTGTTGCGCGTAATGCGTACGGTGTGTTCACCTTCTTTGATTTCGATTTCTGCGATGTTTGATTCTTCAACGATCTCGATGAGCTTGCGAATTGAGCGAATATCCATAACGATTCCTTGTTTTGTGTTGTTATTCTAAATGTTTAATTGCCGCTTCCAGTGCAAAACGGTAACCATCTGTACCTAGCCCAACAATCACTCCAACCGCTAAATCTGAAAAATAGGAGTGGTGTCGAAATGCTTCACGTTTGTGAACATTGGACAGGTGGACTTCGATGAACGGAATGTTGACCGCAGCTAGGGCATCGCGCAGGGCGACGCTGGTATGGGTAAAGGCGGCCGGATTAATAATGATAAAGTCGGTACCATCATCCATGGCTAGGTGGATACGTTGAATTAATTCGTGTTCTGCATTGCTTTGAAAATGCCACAGTCGAATGGCGTAATCATCGGCTAAGGCTTCGAGTTCTTCAATGACGTTTGCAAGGGTTTGGCGACCATAAATATGAGGTTCGCGCCGCCCGAGCATATTGAGGTTGGGACCGTTCAATACCAAAATACTTGCCATAACCGACCCTATATTTGAAAGCGATTAAATAGATAAGATTATACTTTAAAAAAAGGTACAAAACCATGTGTGCAAAAATAAAGCAGCCGGTTTTGTGCGCAAAATGATTCAAATGGTCGCAAAGTGGATAGAAATGCTTGGAATGGGCGTATTGGTGTGCCGGGTTGCCCCGGCTAAGTCGTGGGAAAGGTTACAGGGCTTGTTCAATAATTGCTTTAAACTCTTCGGCTTTTTTGAACCCCACTACACGTTGAGCGCGCATTTCTTGCCCTTGTGCGTTAAAAAATAGAATCGCAGGAGGGCCGACGATACCGAGTTCTTTCATTAACGCCTTGTGGTTGTCGGTGTTAGCCGTAACGTCGGCTTTGAGTAGTTTTACGCCACTAAGCGCTGACTGCACACTGGGATCGCTAAAGGTGAACTTTTCCATTTCGATGCAACTGACGCACCAGTCGGCGTAGAAATCGAGCATGACTGGTTGCCCTTGACCAATTTGCGCTTTTAACTCCGCTAAATCATCAATTTTTTCAAAATTGAGTTTAGCTTGCGTTTGCATCATGCCTGAACCTGTACCGCCTTGAAACACTTTCAGGGGTTGCAGTAAGTCGCGCGATCCACCAGCAACGCCTATCACCAGCACGATGCCGTAAATTAATAACGTGACACCTAAGCCTTTCCAGAGTTTGTGCCAGCCTGATTTGTCGGCTATGGGCTCTAGTGCGCCCATGTAAATCGCTGAAACGATCAACAGTAGCGCCCAGAGCGAAAGGGTGATCCAGCCGGGTAGGATGCGATCGGCCATCCACAAGGCAACAGCAAGTAGCATTACGCCAAATACCGCTTTTACTGTATTCATCCAAGCGCCCGCACGAGGGAGCAATTTACCGGCTGATGTACCGAGGGCAAGAAGTGGCATACCCATGCCTATGCTCATGGCAAATAGGGCTAGACCACCGAGCAAAGCATCGCCAGTTTGACCGATATAGATTAGTGCGCCAGCTAAAGGCGGCGCTACGCATGGACCGACAATCAGTGCAGATAAAAAGCCCATAATCGCAACACCGGTAAGTGTGCCGCCTTTTTGTTTGTTAGAAAGGACGGTGATTTTGCTTTGTAGGCTACTAGGGAGTTGTAGTTCGTAAAAACCGAACATAGATAACGCAAGCAGAACAAAAATAATTGCAAAGGTGCCGATGATCCATGGGTTTTGAAAGGCCGCTTGTAGGTTTTGTCCAAATAGTCCAGCTAACACGCCAGCAAGGGTGTAAGTAATCGCCATTGCTAATACAAACACGAGTGACATGGTGAAGGCGCGTTTAGTGGATAAGTTTTGACCGCCTTGGCCGACAATAATGCTCGATAAAATCGGAATCATCGGGAAGACGCATGGAGTGAGTGATAGCAAGAGACCGAATATAAAGAAGGTTAAAATAACAACCCACATATTGCTGTTTTTGAGTGTGTCGGTAATGCGATCGGCTTCCGACATTTGACTGCGATCAGCGTTAGTTGTTGCAGGTATAGATGCTTGGCCAAAAGTGGCGCTGTCAAGCGTTATCTGCTTGGTTTGTGGTGGGTAGCAGACGCCGGCTTCGGCGCAGCCTTGGTATTCAAATTCTACGACGACTTGACCTTTAGGGTTGTATAAGGGTAGGTTAGCTTGCGCTGTGCCATAGTAAACTTCGACTTGACCAAAAATGGGGTCGTCTTTTGTTTTTCCGGTTGAGGTGGTGAGTTCACCCAGCTCGGCTTCCCCGGATATTAAACGTGCTTTGATTTTGTCGCGATAAAGATAGTAGTTGTCGGCAATTTGCCAGTCAGCTTGGATTTGACCTTCACCATTCGGGCTGGCTTGAAAGACAAACGCGCGATCAACATCCAGTAATCCACCGTTGTCGAATCCCCCTGATTGAGCCAGTAAGTCATTTAGCGCTTTAAGGGAGTTGATATCGGCTAAATCGTTTCCGCTATCGGTTGTAGTCGGTAAGTTTACCGTTAGCGTTTGGCTTTGCGGAGGATAGCACACGCCATACTCTTCGGAGCAACCCTGGTATTTAATAGTGATTTCGGCGCGACTAACGGAGCTTTGGTAAGGTACATTGATGGTAAAGTCGCTTTTGTATACATCAACTGCACCAAAATTAGGATCGTTTTTTCTGATGGCTTGTGGGAAAACAGGGGAGGAGAGTTGAATTTGGTTGGATTCAACCTTAATACGTTGTTGGTAGAGGTAATAACCCTTGGCAATTTTCCAACTTATCTGAAGCTGGTTATGTTGAGCGGTGACCGGTTGGAGCTGGAAGGCTTTATCGGCTTCTAATAAATCGTCTTCCATTGCAAATAGATTGGGTGCGCTGAGGGCAAGCAAAAGTGCCATTAGCCAAGTTTTTATAGTAAAGCGTCGAGAACTGTGCATACTTCTTATCCCACTAGTGTTGTTTTTTAGGGTTGTGCATTCGGTATCGCTCTTAAGTTGTGTATATCGGGCGTTGCCGAATAAGACCGCATAAGTTTAACAGAGTCCATTATAGAGAGATGGGATGTTTTAAAGTGTGAAGGGTTTGTGCAAAGCGCTAAAAGTGTGAGTTATGTCTGACTATTGCCGATAAAGCCTTCTATAATTTATAGTCGTCTCGCGATGAGTCCTCGATTAAGTTTTTATTTCCGCTGTAGGGGGCGTTACTTGTTATAGCTGGATTTTTTGGTTTTAGTTGTGCTAGGAGTGCGATGATATCGCAGTGAGTGTTGCCTGAAAATCATCAGGCTGATGGGATGCGTTTGTAAGCAAATAGATAGAGAGTTCAAAGGTTGAATTGATGTTAAAAATTTTTGTTGTTGTATTTATTTTAGTGCCATTGTTTGAGTTATATGTGTTGATTGAAGTGGGCTCAGTGATTGGTGCCTTGCCAACGATTTTTCTAACGGTAGCAACGGCAATTTTGGGTGCATGGTTAATGCGTCATCAGGGATTGCAGGTGATGCAGGAGGCTCAGTTGGCTATGGCAAAAGGTGAAGCGCCTGAGCAGCAAGTAATCGAAGGCGTGCTTATCTTTTTGGGTGGTGCCTTGCTGTTGTTGCCCGGTTTAGTGTCAGATACGCTGGGGTTAATATTGCTTGTTCCGCCTTTGCGTGCGGCGTTTGCTCGTGCTTGGCTGCGTCGCGTTGCGCAACAGCGTGCCGCCCGATCCGGTGTTGTTGAAGCTGAGTGGCAAGTTAAAGAAGCGGGTGCGAAGCATATTGAGTTTAAATCTACGCAGGATGGGAAGATCATAGAGGGTGAGTGGGGAGAGGCGCCAAAAAAATAGGAGATGGTGATGCGTATAAATCGCTATGGAATTGTCTAGGTTGGGGTTTTTATGTGGTCGCTGGGTTCGGCGAAAGCCTCCGCTGAGGGAGGGGTGTATGTGGCATCGGTTGTGATGGGGACAGACGGTCAAATGCGCGCAAAGGTGAATGGTGCGTATCTGACACGCCAACAGCAAAAGGATGGCTTTGTTGTATTAGATATGGATTATGAGCGTGTGCTGCTTGAGTATCAAGGGGAGCAGGTATGCTTAAGCCTGGTGAGCGGTGGTCTGCATCAACGAGTTCGGCGGAATCTAACCAAAAGTAATAAGGTGAAATTCGATTTTGTTTTGCGCGGGCAGGCTGAAACGCACTTTTTCATTGATTCGACCTTCATGCAGTTGGTCGGCACAAGCATTGTTTATCTGCCAGTTGAAGCTGTAGTGTAGACGGTATTCACCATCGCCGATGGCTTCGACTTGCTCAAAACGCATATCACCGGCGTAATTGGCAAAGTGGCTCAGGTGAGAGAGGTCAGGGATTAGGTGTGATTCAAACTCAGCCTGTTTAGTTTGTAGATTGATAAGAAGTTCATTGATAAACCCTTGGTCGTTGTTGTGGGGGTGGTGAAAGTCAAATTGCATAGTCGCTCCGCGGAAAAATTAAAGTTGAGTTGTAATCTCAATATAATTTGAGCCTATCGTATGTGTAGGTTGTTCGATGGGCCCTAACGATGTGCCTTTAGAATACGTTGTTTGTCACGATTCCATTCGCGTTCTTTTTCGGTTGCGCGTTTGTCGTGTTGTTTTTTACCTTTCGCTAAGCCGATATCCAACTTTACTCGGCCTTTGCTCCAATACAAACTGAGGGCAACGACGGTGTAACCTTTTTGGTCAACTTGCCCCATCAGGCGGTCAATTTCGTGACGATGTAGCAAAAGTTTACGCGTGCGAAATGGGTCATGATAATGATGGGTTGAGGCGGTAATGAGTGGGTGGATGTGTGCGCCAAACAACCAAGCTTCGTTGTTTTTTAGCAGGATATAGCTGTCGCTGATTTGTCCTTTGCCAGCGCGCAGACTTTTAATTTCCCAGCCTTCCAGTGCCAGACCGGCTTCTAAGGTAGATTCAATGAAATAATCGAACCGAGCCTTGCGGTTTTCGGCGATACGATTGCTGTGGTTTTGTTTTGATGATTTTTTTGCCATAATGTCGCTAATTATATAGGCGTTTGCCGCGGATATGAAGTGATGAAGAAAATTTCTCGTAGCGTGTTGTTGAATTATTCGGCACAGCAGATGTACGATTTGGTGAATGATATTCAAGCCTATCCCGAATTTTTGCCTTGGTGTGGCGGCGTACAAATTTTGTCTCGCAGCGAATTTGATGTGAGTGCCAGTATCTTGATTGCTAAAATGGGTATTCGTCAGGCATTTAGCACTCACAACCATTTGGAGCCGGGTAGACGGATTGAGATGCGTTTAATTGATGGCCCTTTTTCTTTCCTACAAGGAGAGTGGAGTTTTAAACCCTTGCATGATCAGGCCTGCAAAGTGAGTTTTGATATTGAGTTTGAGGTTAGTAACGGCTTTATGAACAGGGCACTAGGGGCGTTATTTGAGCAAATTGCTAGTACGCTGGTAGACTCCTTCATTCAACGCGCAAAGCAGTGTTATGCCGCATCAGATAAAATGGGTGGCGTGTATGCAGGTTGAGGTGGCGTATGCGTTAGCGGATAAACAATTTTTGTATTCACTTAATGTGCCAGAGGGGACAACAGTGGCGCAGGCGATTGCAGCTTCGCCTTTATCTCAGGATGTGCCAGACTTGAACATAACGCAGGTGGGGATTTTCAGTCGTCCGGTGACAATGGATACGGGTTTGCGTGATGGTGACCGGGTCGAAGTGTATCGACCGCTAAAAGCCGATCCGCGCGAGCGTCGGCGTCGAGAGGTTGAGGCTGAACGTCAGCAGGCCTGACGGGTTGTTGAGTAACGCTTTTAGTTGGTAATTGTCCAGCGGGTAACATAGCCTTCTTTGTCGAACCAGATAACCACATGATCCATGGATTGAGCGTGTTGATTTGGATCGGTGCTGTAAAACACATATTCCCAGTGGTCGGTTATGACAGAGCCTTCACCATAAGTTGGGCCGAGGATTTGGCGTACTTGCGTTTTATGGAGTCCGACTTGCAGTAACTCTACTTGTTCCGGGTTGATGACAACGCCTTGTGTAATCGGCGTTTTGTAGGGTTTGTAGCCGCCACAACCTTGAAGGATGACAAGGGTGGCAAGGGCGGTTAGCATGAAGTGTTTAGGTCGGTGAGTGATCATTTTGTTTGTTAAGTGGCTCGTCAAAGTGATGTGGTATTGAGCACAATCGCGTTGTGCGTTCATTTTTCATCTGGCAAATGGCCAATTTTGGTTTATTATAACGGTATTGCTTTGAAGAGTAATCATTTGATAAGAATAATAATTTGAAATGGAGTTTTTATGAGCGGCGCAGAGTTAAAAAAAGTGGGTTTGAAAGTAACCTTGCCACGATTGAAGATTTTAGAGATTTTAGAAGGGGCGGGTGATCAGCATCATTTGACGGCTGAGGATGTCTATAAAATTTTGCTTGAGCAAGGCGAGGAGGTTGGTTTAGCAACCGTCTATCGTGTTCTGACCCAGTTTGAGCAAGCGGGTATTGTGCGTCGGTTAAATTTTGAAAACAATATTTCAATTTTTGAGCTGGATACCGGTGATAATCATGATCACTTGGTGTGCTTGAAAAGTGGGCATGTTAAAGAGTTTGTTGATCCGATTATCGAAGAGCGCATTCGTGAAATTGCAAAGGAAGCGGGTTATAACCTCTCGGGCCACAACCTCGTTATTTACGGTACCTTGCAACAAGAAAAAGCTTAGATTATATTGGTTGGGGCGCTTGTACGCCCCGATATGTAGCTGAATTAAACCGATGTCGCCATCGGTTTTTTATTTTCTATGCCCTCGTTTGTCGAAACTTGGCGTAGTTCGGCTTGTTTGAGCGCATTTGATTTCGCGCGTATTTGAAATGTTAAGCGCGCGACATCTTCAAAGATTTTTACAAAATGAACATTCAAATCTTGCTTTAGATAATCGGGTAACTCGTTGTAGTCTTTTCGATTGTCTTCCGGCAAAATAACCTCTTTGATTCCGATGCGTTTTGCGGCAATCACTTTTTCTCGAATCCCGCCTACTGGCAGAACTTGGCCGGTTAAACTCAGTTCGCCTGTCATGGCCAGCGGGGTTTTCACTGCTTCTCCACGTGCTAGCGATAATAAGGCAGTGGCCATCGTAATACCGGCACTTGGGCCGTCTTTGGGTGTGGCGCCATCGGGTACGTGTAAATGGACAAAGGCCTCGTCGAAAAATTTCGGGTCGGCTTTGTATTTGTCAAGATTGGCGGTGATATAGCTATAGGCAATGCCGGCGGATTCTTGCATGACTTCGCCAAGTTGGCCTGAGAGCTTAAAGCCGCGATTGAGGGTGTGTACTCGACTGGCTTCAATATTGAGCGTGGCTCCGCCTAGCGCTGTCCAAGCTAATCCGGTTACGGTGCCGATTTGTTGTTGAGGCTTTTCTGGTGTAAAACGTGGCTGTCCCAAATAGGTTTCTAGGTCGGTGACATGAAGGCGAGCTTCTTGTATCTCTCCCGTTACAAATTTAAACGCAAGTTTGCGAATTAGTTTGGCAAGTAGTTTTTTTAAATTACGTACCCCAGCTTCGCGTGCATAGCCTTCAATAACTTGGCGGATGGCGGCGGGCGTGATTTGTACCTGTTGACGTGTCAGGCCTGCTTCTTTGAGTAAGTCAGGCCACAGATGATGCTTGGCAATTTGAACCTTTTCTTCAGTGATATAACCCGATAGTCGAATCACTTCCATGCGGTCGAGTAATGGCGCAGGAATGGTGTCGAGTTGGTTGGCGGTGCAGATAAATAAGGCTTTGGATAGATCAAATCTCAGATCGAGGTAGTGATCCATAAAGCTTTCATTTTGTTCAGGGTCAAGCACTTCGAGTAATGCGGATGCGGGATCTCCTTGGTAAGAGGCGCCAATTTTGTCTACTTCGTCAAGCATAATCACCGGATTGGCGGTTTCGCAATCTTTTAATGCTTGCACAAATTTACCTGGCATAGCGCCGATATAGGTACGGCGGTGGCCTTTAATTTCGGCTTCATCGCGCATTCCGCCAACAGAAAAGCGATAAAACTTGCGCCCCAGCGTATCGGCGATGGAGCGTCCAATCGAGGTTTTGCCGACACCGGGTGGGCCGACTAAACAAATAATGGAACCCGCTACTTCACCTTTAAGTGCGCCGACAGCAAGAAATTCCAGAATGCGATCTTTGACATCGTCAAGTCCGTCATGGCCTTTGTCAAGAATTTTACGCGCTCGCTTTAGGTCTAGTTTGTCCGTACTGACTTTGCCCCAGGGGAGTTGTGTCATCCAGTCTAGCCAGTTGCGTGAAACATTGTATTCCGGCGCTTGTGGATCAAGCACGGCGAGTTTTCGTAGTTCTTCTTCGGCTTTTTTTTGTGCTTCTTCGCTAAGTGCGAGTGTGCCAATTCGTTGTTCAAAGAGTTCAAGGTCGGCACTGCGATCGTCTTTTACTAAGCCAAGTTCTTTTTGAATTTCTTTGAGTTGTTGGCGTAAGAAAAACTCGCGCTGTTGTTCGCTGAGATTTTCTTCGACGCGTTCACGAATATTAAATTGCAGTTTGGTGACTTCAATTTCATGTTTAAACAATGCCAATACTTTTTCTAGGCGCTCCATTAAGTCGAGCGTTTCTAGTACGTCTTGTAGTTGCTCGGCATCAGCGGTAGTAATAGCGGCTGCGAAGTCGGCGAGATGTTCCGGGTCTTCGGGTTTGTAACGGTTTAGGAAGTAGCGTAGTTCTTCGCTGTATAGAGGGTTGAGCGGTAAAAGTTCACGAAATGCGTTCATAATCGCCAAACCGTAAGCTTTGTATTCTTTTGCTGTGGCGGTGCGAATATCTTGTGGATAGCTGACTTGGGCTTGATAGGGCGCACTTTCGTTGAGCCAGCCTTCTATTTTAAAGCGGCGAATGCCTTCAGCAACCAGCTGAATATGGTTGTCGCGAATTTTGGGCTCGTGAATACGAATCAATGTACCGATTTGGTGGAATTCGTCGGGTAGTGCTTTGTGGTGCTCTTCGTTTTTGACATAAATCACACCAACGTATTTTGCACCGGAGTTCATAATGGCTTCAATCGTTTCCAGCCACATACTTTTGTTGAGGATGACCGGTAAGGTTTGTCCTGGAAAAAAAGGTCTTTCCCGGATAGGAATAAGGAATAGGTCTGGGGGCAGATTGGCTTGTTTTTGAGGAACAATCGGATTAAGGTGCGCCTCATAGGAGAGGTTGGCTGCCTCGCTGGCAGCATCTGCCACGGCGTTGTCGATAGCGCTTTGATCAACGTCTGTGCTTGTATCGTTGGTGTGCGATGATTCGTTTAGGTCTAATTCTGTTTCGCTCATAATCCGCTTCGTTTCGTATTGTTATGGAATTACGGTATCATATGCGGGTTTGATAATGCAGTTTCAAGGGGCAGGGATGCAAAACATAAAAATTGGCTTTGTCACCGTATCAGATCGTGCTAGTCAGGGGGTCTATGAGGATTTGGGCGGGCCGGCGATGCAGGCTTGGATAAAACAGGCGTTAAGTTGTGAATGGCAAGCGGTGGCGCGTTTAATTCCCGATGACCAACGGATGATTGAGCAAACCTTGATCGAGTTAGCGGATGATGAAGGGTGTTGTTTGATTTTAACCACCGGTGGTACGGGGCCTGCAAAACGTGATGTGACACCGGAAGCGACGGCGGCGGTGTGCGATAAAATTCTTGATGGCTTTGCTGAGCAAATGCGTGCGGTGTCTTTGCAGGTTGTACCAACGGCGATTTTGTCTCGCCAGATAGCCGGTACGCGAGGTGCGTGTCTTGTTATCAATTTACCTGGTAAACCCTCCGCGATTGGCGAGTGTTTGCAAGCGGTGTTCCCCGCTGTGCCCTATTGCATTGATTTGATTGATGGGCCATTTTTACAAACCAACGACAGCGTGGTGAGAGCGTTTCGCCCCAAGCACGCTAAACAGAAGGCGTAAGCAAATGATGAAGGGCGTAAGTTACCAACCGGAGGGGTTGGAAAGTTTAGAGGACTTTATCCGTTGGGGCGGGAGTTTATTTGAAAAAGCAGGCTTGGTATTTGGTCATGGAACAGATAATGCTTTTGATGAGGCTAAACTGTTGGTGTTGTATGCGCTACACGTTCCTTGGGCTTGGGGGGAAACCTACCGGCAAGCGCGGTTGACGTTGGCTGAGCGCCAGCAGGTTACTGATTTATTTCGTCAGCGTATCGAAACACGCAAGCCCGCAGCGTATTTAATTGGTGAGGCGGCGTTTGCTGGGTTACGCTTTTATGTCAACGAGTCTACGCTGGTGCCACGTTCTCCGATTGCGGAATTGATTGCGCAGGGCTTTAGGCCTTGGGTTGAGCCGGAGCGGGTTGAGCGAGTATTGGATTTGTGTACCGGTAGCGGGTGTATCGGTATTGCCAGCTTGCAAACTTTGCCGAATGCAACGGTTGACTTGGTGGATATTTCAGCGGATGCCTTGGCCGTGGCGCAGCGTAATATTGAACGCTATGAGTTGCAGGAGGTGGCACGTGCTGTGCAGTCGGATTTGTTCTCGGCATTGCAAGGTGAGAAATATGATTTGATTGTTTCTAATCCGCCGTATGTGGACGAAATCGAAATGGGGGCCTTGGCGCCGGAGTTTCAGGCTGAGCCAGTTTTAGGGTTGGCAGCTGGTCATGATGGGCTTGATTTGGTTCGAAAAATACTGGCAAAGGCGGCTAATTATTTAACGGAAGATGGCGTGTTGATTGTTGAGGTTGGCGTGTCGCGTTATTATTTGGAGCAGACGTATCCAGAATTGCCGTTTTATTGGTTTGAGTTTGAGCAGGGAGGCGAAGGCGTGTTTGCTATTAATCGCAATGAACTGGATTTGTTCCAGACTATTTTGGATCAGCGCGCGGACGCTTAGCGTAAGGAGTCTGGCATGAAAAAATGGCTTTTCGGCTTCCTGTGGATGCTTTCAATGGCAGCGTATGCCGATGGCCCTCTGATAGATTTGGCGGCGGAGATTAATCCTGAGTTGGCTAAAGAAGCTGAGCCGAGTACGCCAGAAGCGGAAAAGCAGGATGAGGCTAAGGATGCTAAACCACCACCGACGCAGGAGGTGAGCGCACCGCCGGTTGAAACACCGCCAGCTAAATGGGGTTATTTACCGGAAGTGGCTCCGCATTTATGGGCTAAGCTGGATTCGCGTTATAGTTTGTGTGATGAAGGAAAATCGCAGTCGCCGATTGACCTGCGCGAAAATGAAGCGGTGTTGACGCGCGGAATGCCGGGCTTGGATGTGGCTTATCGGGAAGTGCCGCTGCGTTTGATACTGAGCGATCACGGTTTAAGAGGGGAATACCCTTTAGGAAGCTATATTCGTTTGGGTGAGCAGCGCTATGAGTTTACTCATTACACTTTGCATACTCCGAGTGAACATCATTTGGACGGGTTTGCTTATCCGATGGAAATTCAACTCCATCATCGTGATGGCGATGGTCATCAGGTAGTGTTGAGTGTTATTGTCCAAGAAGGTAAGGCGAATCCACATTTGACAACCTTGTTGCAAAATATTCCGCAGCAACGCGATAAGTTACAGGTTTTTGAACAGGTAAACTTTAATCCGGTGCGCTTTTTACCGCAGAATAAACGCTTTTATCGCTACATTGGTTCGATGACGACACCGCCTTGTCGTGAAGGGGTGATTTGGTTGGTTTTTCAGCAGCCGATTGATGCTTCAGTTTCGCAACTGGTTCAATTTCAGCAATTAATGGGAGAAAATGTTCGCCCTTTGCAACCTTTAAACGGACGGCTGCCATTGAAGTCTTGGCTTGACGCTTCCGGTTCGGCACCACCTCAAAATGGGGTGGGTTATTACTTTGATTACTAGCCTGTTTTGCGCGCGCAGTTGTTGTGTGTGAAGGGCGTTTTATAGATTGAATATAGGCAAATAGCATTATGGCGGGCAATACATTAGGTCAGGTTTTTCGCGTCACCACCTTTGGCGAAAGTCATGGGGTGGCATTGGGTTGCATTATTGATGGCTGTCCACCAGGCTTGGCGCTGACTGAACAAGATATACAAATTGAGTTGGATCGTCGTAAACCCGGCACGTCAAAATTCACCACGGCGCGGCGTGAACCGGATCAGGTCAAAATTTTGTCGGGTGTGTTTGAGGGCGTGACCACCGGTACGCCGATTGGCTTATTGATCGAAAATACCGATCAACGTTCGCAAGACTATTCAAAAATTGCCGAAACCTTCCGTCCGGCGCACGCCGATTACACCTATTTGCAAAAATACGGTGTGCGTGATTATCGTGGCGGCGGTCGGTCGTCGGCGCGTGAAACCGCGATGCGTGTGGCGGCGGGAGCGATTGCGAAGAAATATTTGCGTGAGCGTTTAGGCGTGGACGTGCGCGGTTATTTATCGCAGCTCGGGCCGATTCAAGTTGAGCAGGTAGATTGGTCGATTATTGATGACAATCCGTTTTTCTGCCCGGATGCCGATAAAGTGGCGCAAATGGAAGCCTATATGACCGAGTTGAAAAAAACCGGCGATTCGATTGGCGCAAAAATTACGCTGGTGGCGAGTAATGTACCGGTGGGATTGGGCGAACCGGTATTTGATCGTTTGGACGCGGATTTAGCCCATGCTTTAATGAGCATCAATGCGGTTAAAGGTGTTGAAATCGGTGATGGCTTTGCGGTGGTGAATCAAAAAGGCACGGAACACCGTGATGAAATGACACCGGATCAAGGGTTTTTATCGAATCACGCCGGCGGGATTTTGGGCGGGATTTCAACCGGACAAGACATTGTGGCGCATATTGCGTTGAAGCCGACCTCCAGCGTGACCATTCCCGGTCGCAGTATTAACCGCGAAGGCGAAGCGGTGGAGATGATTACCAAAGGTCGGCATGATCCGTGTGTCGGTATTCGTGCCACCCCGATTGCCGAGGCGCAAATGGCCATTGTGTTATTGGATCATTTTATGCGCCAGCGCGCACAAAATGGCGATGTGATTCCGCCGGTGATGGATTTAGCGAAAATTGCCCAATTATGAACCCCTCAGTGCGATAAGCACGTCTGAAAACGCGCGTATTCCGTTCGCGCGTATGTCGAGTTACTACTTCTTTTATTTCACCTTGTTTGGCAGTTTATTACCGTTTTTCGGTTTGTATATGCAATCGTTGGATTTCAGCGCGTTGCAAATCGGCCAAGTGATGGCGGTCTTGATTGGCACAAAAATCGTCGCGCCGTATTTTTGGGGTTGGTTGGCCGACCATTCCGGTCATATTGTGCGTTGGGTGCGAGTCTGTATCGGAGTCGCTACGCTGGCGTCAGTGGGTTTATTGTACAGCGAGAGTTTTTGGGGCTTATTGACGGTCGTCGGCTTGTTTAGTTTTTTTTGGCACGGCGGGCTGCCATTATTTGAGGCTTATACCTTTAGTCAGTTAGGTCAACAAAAAGCGCGTTATGGTCAGGTGCGCTTATGGGGTTCGATTGGGTTTATCGCCGCCGTGTTATTGATTGGCCAGGTGTTAGAACAATGGGGTATTGAATGGTTGCCTTGGCTGGTGATCGGTTTGTTTTTTGTGCTATGGCTTACAACTTGGTTGGCGCAAGATAGAATTAGCAGGCCTGCTAATTTGAGCAGTGCCCGATTTTCAGCGGTGTTACGTTCGCCGGTGGTTTGGTCATTGTTATTGGTGGCGTTTTTAGGCCAGTTTTCGCACGGCACCTATTACAACTTTTTTTCGATTGATTTAGTGGCGAACGGTTACAGCAAAACCACGATTGCTTGGTTGTGGGCGTTGGGTGTGGCGGCGGAAATTTTGGTGTTTTTCTGGATGGTGAAGTTATTCCACTGTTGTTCGGTGCGGGCGTTAATTTTGACTAGTTTGGTCTTAACCCTGTTGCGTTGGCAGTTAAATATTTGGGGTATCGACAGCTTGGCGATTTTGGCGTTGGCACAAATCTTACACGCCGCCAGTTTTGGGTTGTTTCATGCCGCGGCGTTGCATTTAATTGATCATTATTTTTCCGGTGCGAATCGCGGGCGGGGGCAGGCGGTGTATGCCGCCAGCAGTCAAGGTATGGGCGGCGCGCTGGGTGCGTTGGCGGCGGGTATCACTTGGACACTCGGTGGCGCGATGTTATCCTATATGGTTTCAACATTGGCGGTGGTGTTAGCGATTATCATTGCCTGGCGCTGGCTAAGACCGGTTTAGCATTTTTTTGAACCACGAAGACACGAAGTTTTTTAAGTTTAAAAAGTTTTACTTATTGTGACTTTTTGTTGGTGGCTATACTTGGGTCAAACATAGCCAGTGGCTTTTAATTAAATTGCTTTGCTTTTATCTTCGTGACTTCGTGTCTCTGTGGTTTATAAACAATAAGGAGAATAAATAATGCGGATGCTACATACCATGTTGCGAGTGGGTGATTTGCAACGTTCGATTGATTTTTACACCCAGGTATTAGGCATGACATTGTTGCGCCAAAAAGACTATCCGGCGGGGGAGTTTACCTTGGCGTTTTTGGGTTATGGCGATGAAGCCGATCATACCGTGCTGGAATTGACCTATAACTGGGGTGTCGCTGAATATGACATGGGCACGGCCTATGGTCATATTGCGATTGAGGTGCCGAATGTGTATGATGCCGCGGCAAAGGCCGAAGCCCAAGGCGCTAAAATTTTACGCCCGGCCGGGCCGATGAATGCGGGGACGACGATTATTGCGTTTATTGCCGACCCGGATGGTTACCCGATTGAATTAATCGGCGCGGATCACCAACGTTCATAGGGAGAAAACATGATTATTCCGGCTCAATACCAGCAGATTACGGTTGGGTTTTTAATGGCGCTACTTATGTCGTGCATTATGTCATTGGTGATCAGTTTGATAAACCTAGGCTGGGTGGACAATATGTTTTTTATCTGGATGCAGGCTTGGTTTATGGCGTTTATTGTGGCGTTTCCGGTGATTTTAGTGGTCGGGCCTGTGGTGAGAAAACTGGTGAGTTGGATTGTAAAACATCCATAATATCGCCGGTAGCATTGAATATTGATGATTGAATTTTGATGGATAAATAATAGGAAAAACTATGTCTGCAATGTTTGAAAATGTCACGGTAGTGAAACAAGCCAATGTTTATTTTGACGGTAAAGTGACCAGCCGTACGGTGAAATTTGCTGATGGCACACGTAAGACCTTGGGGATTATGATGCCGGGTGATTATGAGTTTGGCACTGACGAAAACGAGCTGATGGAAATTATGGCCGGTGAAGTGGAGGTGTTATTGCCGGGGCAAACCGCTTGGCAGACGATTACAGGTGGCCAGTCTTTTGAAGTACCGGCGAATGCCAAGTTTGGTATCAAAGTGAAATCGGTGACCGATTACTGCTGTTCTTATTTTTAAGGCATTGTACAAAACAGCAGGCCTGCTAGTTATAAAAGCCGCGCCAGATTAATTTGGCGCGGCTTTTTATTTTAGTCTGTTTGTTGCGCGGCATCTTTGGCCGCTTGTTTGCGACGTTTTTCGAGTTTAAACATAAACATAATGCCCAGCTTGATCACCACTAACACGATAAAAGCCACCAGCGCTATCGTACCGATATGTTCAATCCACATGGTTTAACTCTCCCGCATAACAAAGGCTTCAGCGGCGGCGAGATTGTCAATCGTTGAGCAAAGCTTGCGTAATCGACCGTCTTCGATGCCAAAAATTAAGCCGTGAATCTCTAAGGGCTGCCCTTGTTCCCAAGCTTTACGCACAGCCGGGATGTGACAGACATTGCGCACTTGTTCAATGACGTTGATTTCACATAAACGATCCACTTGTTTTTGCGGTTCGAGTGTGGCCATTTCGGCGGCAGCACGCTGGTAAAACTTACGAATCGGGCGCAACCAGTGCTCAATCATATCGGGGTTGCCGCCTTCTATTGCGGCTTTGACACCGCCGCAACCATAGTGGCCAGTGACTATGATGTGTTTCACTTTTAGCACTTCCACCGCATATTGCACTACGGTTAAGCAGTTCATATCGCTGGAGTTGACCATATTGGCGACGTTGCGATGCACAAACACTTCGCCGGGCATTAATCCCATAATTTCATTGGCTGGTACACGGCTATCGGAGCAACCGATCCAAAAATATTCGGGTTTTTGTTGTTTGGCGAGCTTTTTAAAAAAGTCGGGGTCTTCTGCTGTGATGTGTTCAATCCAGCGTTGATTGTTTTCAAACAATGGATCAAGCGAGTGGTCGTTACATGAGCATTTTGTGCACATTTCAATTCTCCCTGATTAGAATTGACGCGCATTATCCCATAGAAACACAAAATTGTCCGATAAGGGGGCACTGAAAATCCTAACGAGTTGTAATACTCGGTATGACAAAAATTTATGCTATGCGGCGGGTTATCCGCCCTTTTGGTAGCGATTTGTTGCAAAATAGGCTTTTAATTTACTCTAAGGGGTCGGTGTGAATCAATTTGAGGCGTTTATTGATTTGCTTAAAGCTTTGATTCGTCAACCGAGTGTTGTCGGCGCAGAACATTCATTTTTTCGCGTGCTGCAACGCGAGCTAGAGGAGCGCGGTGCAAAAGTCACTTGGTATGAAGGTTTATTGGTCGCGCAGGGTGTGCAACCACATTCGGCGATGTTTTCAGCGCATATTGATCGCCATGGTTTGATTTGTACTGGGCCGAATGAATTTCAATATGCGGCGTTTGTATCCGGTCATCGCTCCGATTTATTGGGAAATGCGGTCAGCGAAGAGTTAATGCAAAAAATCAGTGAGCGTTTTGAGGCCACGCCGGTGATGGCATATGAGCCTTGGTCGGGAGCCTATCGTGGTTCGGGCGTGATTAAAAAAACCTATATTTGTGAATTCCGTAATAACTTGATTTTTGAAGTTGAGGGCTTGGAACATTTGGTGGCGGGCACGCCGGTGGCGTTTCGTGATGGTCTGAAGGTCGAGGGTAATTTACTTAAGGGTCAGCTCGATAATGTTTTAACGGCCGCGTTATTGGTACATATGTTTAGTTTGGGTTATCAAGGCACGGCGTTTTTTACTGCGCAAGAAGAGTCGGGTAGCAGTTGGCGTTATTTGTTGGAATGGTTTCGGCGTTTTGGTGGGTCGACTAATCAGTTAATTGTGGTGGATACGAGTCCGTATCCGGATAGACTGGCAGCGGATGTGCAACAAGTGGTGTTGCGTAAAAAGGATGCGCATGCACATTATAATGCGCAAACAACACAGAGTTTAAGTGAGCTGTGTCAGCGTTTGGGAATTAGCTACAGTTTTAAGGATGCGTTTGTGGAGGCACAAAATGCGCTGTTGGCACAAAAAGGCTTGCCGCCAAAATCCTTGGGCAGTACCGAGATGGGGCGAATTACCTTAGCCTCGAATGGCTTTGTGCATGGCACGACATTGCAAATTCCAACCACCGGTTATCACACGATGCAGGAGACCGCGTCAATCCAGTCTTGCGAGGCATTCTTGCATTTATTGACGCATTTGGCGGAAATAAACCAGGCCTAGTGTTAATAACCAGGCCTGCTTAAGCGATGTATGCGCTGGGTTAAGGTAAAACAAAACCAATAGTTTGTTGCACGTCGCGCAGGGTATGCTGGGCTTGATCGCGAGCGCGATCGGCACCTGTTTTGAGGATATTGCGCAGGTAGGTTTCGTCGTCGCGTAATTGATAAAATCGCTGTTGTAGCGGCGCGAGGTAGTCGGCGACTAGTTCGCCCAATTCGACTTTGAGATGGCCGTACATTTTGCCCTCAAAATGGCTGATGACTTGTTCCATCGGCCAACCGCTAATCACCGCATAAATCGTTAATAGATTCGATACGCCGGGTTTGTTTTCTACGTCATATTCGATTACATCGCCCGAATCCGTAACGGCTTTTTTAAACTTTTTGATAATCGTTTTAGGGTCGTCCAACAGTGCAATAAAGTTGTTTTTGTTGTCATCAGATTTTGACATTTTGCTGGTCGGGTCTTGCAAGCTCATAATGCGCCCGCCTGCTGTTGCCGGGGCGATAAAGGGTTCGGGGATTTTAAAAATATCACGTTGATATTTGTTGTTAAAGCGTGTAGCGATGTCGCGTGCAAGCTCTAAATGCTGTTTTTGATCCGCCCCCACTGGCACAAGCTCAGTTTGGTATAGCAAAATATCTGCCGCCATTAAAACCGGGTAATCAAATAAGCCGACGTTGATGTTGTGTTCGTGCTTTTGCGCTTTGTCTTTAAATTGGGTCATGCGACCGAGTTCACCCATGTAGCTGTAGCAATTTAAGATCCAAGCGAGTTCCGCGTGTTCTGGCACGTGTGATTGAATAAATACCGTGCTTTTATTTGGGTCGATACCCGAGGCTAAATACAAAGCGACAAAATCTAAACTCCGTTTGGCGAGAGCCTGCGGGTCTTGTTCGACGGTAATGGCGTGCATATTGACCAGTGAAAACAAGCAGTTGTAATCATCTTGTAGTTTGACCCAGTTTTTGATTGAGCCGATGTAGTTGCCAATCATCAAGTCGCCGGAGGGTTGAATGCCGCTAAATAGAATGGGTTTGTTCATGGGGAGATCCCTACAATCTAAAAGCGGCTATTTTAGCGCAATTTGTATTCAATCGGCACGGAGTGTGTCCATTCGCGGCGATTGATTTGTTCTGGAAAGGGTTTAAAGTGATGTTTCATTTTTTCGCTGAAAATACTCATCGCGGCTTCGTCAAGCAACGTGCGTCCTGAGCTGTCGATGAGATGAACGCGGACAATATCGCCATTCGCCAAAAGGGTAAATTCTATCGTGACGCGCCCTTGCCAATTTCGTCTTTGTGCCATGCGAGGGTAGGTGTCTTGGGCGTGGCGCATTAACGTGGCGGATAGTTCGCCAAGGTAGCGTTTCTCTGCTTGCTCAATATCGCTTTGGCTAAATTGCGGTTGCACCGGTACCGGCGTCGTTTGCGCGGGTGGGTTTTCAATAGCTTTAACCGGTTTTTGTATTTCGATTGCCTTGTCTACCTCTGCGATTGGCTCGGCAGGTTGTGCAGGAGCGACCTTCGGCTGCGGTTTTTCCACCGGTTTTTCCACCGGTTTGGGTTCCGGTTTGGGTTCCGGTTTGGGTTCCGGCTCAACAACCACCTGCGGCTCTGGCGGTGTTTCAATTATCGGTTCGGGAGTCGGTTGTTCAACCGTTTGCTCTATCGGCGTTGGCGCTAATTCGAACATGGCTAAGCTTACAGGCACGACTTGCATCGGGGTTGGTTCGCTGACAAGGGGTTTGATGAATAGCCAACTGGCCACCGCCGCAGTTATTGATAGGTAGATGACTAGGCTGATAATTAGCGCTTTATGAGAGTCGGACAAGTGCATTTATTTTCGTTCGGTGAGAATGGTGAGGTTGTCATGTTGTTGAAGCTTAATTTTGTCCATTAGGGCGACAAAGTGTTGAAACTCGACTTGCAGGTCTACTTTTAGATGCAGCGGTGTATCTTTACTGATCGCGCTGATTTTTGCAGGAATCTGTTCTAGGGCTACGGTTTCTCCTTGCCAATACACCAAGCCGGTTTTATCAAGGGCGAGGTTGATAACATCGGGCGTGTTGGTACTGCTGGCTTGCGTATGTTCGGTTTGTGGCAGTTCAATGTCTAATTTGTCGTGGACGATAAATGACGCCGTTAAGAGTACGATGGCGAGTAACACCAGCATGACGTCAATTAGAGGGATGACGTTCATCGTATCAAAGCGTTTCATGGGCGCATATCCTGGTAGGCGCGAAATTGCGCTTGAATAACCTCTACTTTTCGCAGTAAGCCGTTGTAGGCCATGATCGATGGGATTGCTACACCGATACCGGCAGCCGTCGCTTTTAGCGCTAGGGCTAAACCGGTCATGATGGTGGCGGTTTCAAGGTTGTCGTTTTGACCAATTTCGTAAAATGTCATTAAGATGCCGATGACTGTGCCCAATAAGCCAACATAAGGGGCGTTTGCACCAATAGTAGAGAGTGTGGTGAGGTTTTTGGTTAACTCTACATTAAGTAGTTCGATGTGTTGGTAGCTTTGTGGTTGGGCACGGCGGTAAAAAAACAAGCGCTCAAGGGTGATCCAAAGAGCGATAAATCCCATTAGGCCAAGTAGGCCAAACACGGTTATATCCAAATAGAGTTGAATGTCTTGCATGGCGAATCCTTTTAATCGACTCAAAGGTGTCTTATGTTAGACGTTTGTGCCGAATCTGCCTAGTATAAAGGCTTGAAATAGTATGAAGACATCGTGTTGTGATGTCCGCGTTATTGTTGAGCGGCTTTTGTACGAATCGGTAATTTAGCGACACAATACGTGTTGTGGGGATTGCTTTGTTGCAATATACCCTTGTTTAACTGCGATATGTGTTGATTCGTGCAGGAACCACATTGATATTGAGAGGGATTATGTTTGTTTGATAATGGTTTGTCAATAGAAGTGATAATAATTCTTGTCTTTGTTGGGCGCTATGAGGTTTGGTTGCAGTTTGGCGGCGCGGGGAGTAATATTTCATCTTTGTGTTAAGGCAGGTACGCGTGAGTCAAGTTGACTCAGTATGTGGCTTGTTTGTTTAATGGGGGTCGATTCATCCGGGTGTTGGCTTAAAACATGGGGATGAGGTCGAGGCTTTCTAAATAAAAAAGGATACCAGAATGAAACGTCGGGATTTGTTGAAATCAGCGTTAGGTTTGACGGCGGGTTTAGCCGGTTTGAGTGTGATGCGCCCATTGTATGCGGCAGATGATTGGGAAGTGAAAGGACCGGAAATGCCGAATGTACCGATCACCAAGGTAAATGACAGTTGCTATTATTTTTTGGCGGTGGATCCTGAGCCTTATCCGTCGAATCAAGGATTTTTTAGTAATCCGGGATTTGTCGTTACGTCTGAAGGTGTGTTGGTGATTGATACTGGCGGGTCGGTTCAAATTGGTGAAATGCTGATTCGTCAAATCAAGACCGTCACCGATAAGCCAGTAACAAAAGTGATTAATACACACTTCCATGGTGACCATTGGTTGGGTAATCATGCGTTTGTTGAGGCTTATCCGAACGTTGAGATTTATGCGCATCCTAAAATTATGGAGCAGGTTAAAAACGGCGCCGGTGAGTTTTGGTTGGGTTTTATGAGTCGCAATACCAATAATGCAACGGCGGGTACCGTGGTGACGGCGCCAACTAAAGAGTTGGTGGGCGGTGAAACCATTAAGATGGGAAATAAGACCTTTAAAATTCATTACTTCGGCAAGGTGCATACCGATTCGGATTTAGCGGTTGAGGTTGTTGAAGATAAGGTCATGTATTTAGGCGATATGGCGATGCGCCGTGTGGCGAATATGGCCGATGGTTCGTATGTTGGTTCGATAAAGGCGATGGATGCGTTAATTGCGATGGATATTAATACCTTTATCCCAGGACATGGTGAACACGATGGTAAAGCGCTATTAGAAGAGCAAAAACAGTTTTTCGATATTATCTATTCGAAAGTAGGTGAATATTATGATGCTGGGTTATCCGATTTCGAGATTAAGCCAAAAATAGAAGAGGATCCATTTATGCAGAAAGTGGCCAGCAAATGGGCAGGCTATGAGCATACGTTGGGTCGCTTTGTGAGTGAAGCTTATCAAGAGTTTGAGCGTAATTTGTTTTAAGCAGTGATCAGATTTGTGATAATAGGCTAAAGCGTTTATCACAGCCTCTGACGAGTGCTTAAGCATTTATAAAACACGTTATCACTGGCTGAATAAAAAAGGCGGAGCAGGTTGAATCCTATCCGCCTTTTTTATTTTGTTGGGGGGAATCAACAGCCCCAGGTTTTTTAGCAGGCCTGTTAAAGACGAACAAAGTCTAAAATAGCATCCAAGCCTCTAAAGTTGAGCGCGCAGTCAGCTTGTTCTTGTACTTTGGGTTTAGCATGGTAGGCGATGCTTAAACCGGCTTGCTGCATCATCAGTAAATCATTTGCGCCGTCACCGACAGCTAACGCTTGCTGTGCGCTGATGCCCATTTTTTGACACAGCTCGAGTAAAAAATCGGCTTTGGCTTGGGCGCCGATGATGTCGCCATCAATCGTGCCACTGAGTTTTTGTTGGTGGATAGCGAGTTGGTTGGCACGACTATAGTCTAATCCCAGACGCTGTTGGAGTCGGTCGGTAAAAAAGGTGAAGCCGCCGGAAACAAGCGCAAACTTTATCCCTGCTTGCTTCAGGCCTGCTAACCATGTTTGTGCACCTGGATTAAGCTTGAGGCGTTCATCATAAACCCGCTGTAGCGCGTCTTCACTTAGGCCGCTTAAGAGAGCTACTCGTTGAGTGAGCGATTGTTCGAAGTTGAGTTCGCCGCGCATCGCTGCTTCGGTAATGGCCGAGACTTGGGGTTTGATATTCATCATATCGGCGATTTCATCAATACACTCGATGGCAATCAATGTTGAGTCCATATCACTAATGACAAGTTTAAAACCGCAAGCATTCAGATGTGAGGGTAAAAGGTTCAGGTCGAGTTGTAACTTTTGGCTCAGTGCGCGCACTTGTATCTTGTCTAGGTTCACTGAGGCGATACGAAAATGTTGGGTGTGCGCGCAAAGCGGGCCTATCTTTTGTAAGGTGTGGCGTTGAATATCGGTTAGCTCAGGGCTGTGAATAATCAGTGTCGACATAGTGATTCTCTTGGTTGTCAAATTAGTTTGTATCGGGGTGCGTTGCAACAATATAGGTGTCGGCCAGTTTGTCGTGTAAAGTTTGGTTTTTATTCCCCCGTAGCATCCAAAGCCAACCGAGTCCGAGTGTAGCTACGGAAAGTAGGCTAAATGCAAAGCGGCGCGTAGCGTCTTGTCGAGTGAGTAAATAATCATCCGTTCGTTGTAAGCGTAAGTGCCATGTACGAAGACCGGGGGTTTGACCGGTTTGTAGCCAAAAGTAGCTTAGGTAGAGGTAGGTTACGCCGAGTAGATAGAGTTGGAAACTGAGCAGTGCAAGCGGGCGCGTGTGAAATCCTTCTCCTTGCCAGATGACAAACGGAATCGCGGCCACAAACCAAACCGCTAACAGCAGGAGTAGGTCGTATATAAGGGCGAAAACGATTTTTGCTTTTAACATGGCGTGATTCATTAAAAAAACGTTATTATAAGGGAGACATGGGCGAGCGTCTATGATGGGGATTCTAGGTTAGCAGGCTTGGCTAAAAATGTTTTTGTAATGTTCGGTTCTGAGTGTGCGTACTAAAGGCGTTGCCTCGCTGGCTGTGGCTAAGCTTAGTAAAGAAGGCTGAATGAGAATGTGGAGGTGGGTGTGAATTTACCGGATGGGCTATTTGATGTTGGCTGGGTCAGCGTGGCTTGGTTATTGTATGCTGGGGCCATGTGGTGGGCGTTTCGTAGCGCACCTTGGTATAAGGTTCAGGGGGATCGTTCGGCACAGCATGTTTTGTTCGGCGCAGCCTTGGTGTTGATTTTAATTTGGAATTTTAGTGCGACAATCGGCGGTGGGTTTAGTTTTCATTTTTTGTTGATGACAATGATTACGCTGATGTTTGGGCCTCAGTTTGCATTGATGGCGATGACACTGGGGTTGTTAGGCGTGACGTTAAATGGAGCGGCGGGATGGGCGGTATTTGGTTTGAATGCGCTGTTAATGGGGTGGTTGCCGATTATGTTGAGTTGGTGGTTGTATAAGTGGAGTTATCGTCATTTGCACCGTAATTTTTTTGTGTACGTGTTTTTGAACGGTTTTTTAGCAGCGGGTGTCAGCACTGTTGTGGCTTTATTTAGTGCGGCAGGGCTTATGTGGTTAGCTGGTGTGTATGATTGGCAGGCGTTGAAATATAATTTTTTGGTGTTTGTTCCGATGTTGGCTGCACCGGAGGCCTTTATTAATGGGTTTTTGATAGCAGGTCTGGTGTTAATGAAGCCGCAGTGGGTCAGTACATTTAGTGATGAACAGTATTTACATGGTAAATAGCCCATAACAAAAAAGCCGACCTAGGTCGGCTTTTTCTTTTTTCGTTATAGGCGATTAGCGATACCAGCCCGGTGTGAGTTTACGACCTTCTTCGGTTTGGGTAATTTGAGCATTCGCTGATTTTAGTGCTTCGTTGGCTAGGCGTACAGATTCTTGGCGTGCCTTTTCAGCTTCTGCTAAGTAGTGGTCTACATAGGGCAGTTTCATGCGGCGTTGTTGCCAAACGTTACCATTCTTTTTAGAAATATCTTGTTTTGCTTTGGCTTCGGCAACAATATTTTGGTAGCCATCAGCATCAGCCTGCGTTTGGTTGTGTGTACACGCACCTAAAGTTAGGGTGGCTAGGACAGTTGCACCGACAAGTAGTTTTTTCATGTATTCCTCCAGATTGATTGAGCTTTTATTTTTTAGTGTTACATCACGCTTGAATTGTAAAGGATGATGTTAAAAAGCTAAAGTACGAACAGTGTTTTTTTTCTGTTTTTCGTATCTCGGTATACGTTATTCAGTTTACCCCGTCCCTGTCAAACTTTATAATAGGTGAAAGTTTTCAAAAAATAGGTCTGTTTGCCGAGATATGTCAGCTTTTCTAAGTCTAGTGCTTTGAAATTTAAGTAAAATTTTTTTAGGTGACAAAATTTTACGTTCGGTAATAAAAAATCTAATCCGCCTATAAGAATTATGTGAGGGAGTTAAAGTGAGAATTTTACAAGAAGCGTTGACCTTTGATGATGTGTTATTGGTGCCCGCGCACTCGACTGTTTTGCCAAAAGATGTCTCACTGAAGACTAAATTGACACGCAATATAACGCTTAATATTCCGTTTGTGTCGGCGGCTATGGATACGGTGACTGAGTCTCGGTTAGCGATTGCGTTGGCTCAGGAAGGCGGTATCGGCATTATTCATAAAAATATGACGATTGATGAGCAGGCTTCGGAGGTCAACAAGGTCAAAAAGTATGAGCATGGTGTTGTTTTAGATCCTATTACCGTGCAGCTAAATCAAACGGTTGCCGATGTAATGCAAGTTACGGCGGAAAATAACATTTCCAGTGTACCGGTTATGGATGGTGGTAAATTGGTTGGTTTGGTCACCGGTCGTGATTTACGTTTTGTTACTGACTTGTCAAAGCCTATTTCAGCGGTTATGACGCCAAAAGAAAAATTGGTTACGGTGCCGGAAAAATTTAATCGTGATACGGTATTGGATTTGTTGCACGAGCATCGTATCGAGCGTGTGCTGGTTGTGAATGATAATTTTGACCTCAAGGGCATGATTACTGTAACCGATATTTTAAAATCGAGTGAGCATCCAATGGCGAGCAAGGATAGTAATGGGCGCTTGCGTGTCGGTGCGGCGGTGGGGACTGGCGCTGACACCGAAGCGCGCGTTGCCGCGTTGGTGAAGGCTGGGGTTGATGTAATTGTAGTTGATACGGCGCACGGTCATTCTCAAGGGGTGCTCGATCGCGTGGCTTGGGTTAAGCAAATGTATCCCGAGGTAGATGTGATTGGCGGTAATATTGCTACGGCTGAGGCCGCATTGGATTTGGTGAAAGCCGGTGCGGATGCGGTAAAGGTTGGGATTGGTCCTGGTTCTATATGTACTACACGCATTGTAGCCGGAGTAGGGGTGCCGCAAATTTCGGCGATCTCAAATGTCGCAACGGCGCTAAAAGGTACTGGTGTGCCGTTAATTGCTGATGGCGGTATCCGTTTTTCTGGTGATGTAGCTAAGGCCTTGGTGGCGGGTGCGTCTGCTATTATGTTGGGCAGCATGTTTGCAGGTACAGAAGAAGCGCCGGGTGAAGTGGAGTATTATCAAGGCCGTGCTTATAAGGCATACCGTGGTATGGGCTCGTTGGGCGCTATGTCACAAAAACAAGGTTCGAGCGATCGTTATTTCCAATCGTCAAATGCCGAGGACAAGTTGGTTCCTGAAGGGATTGAGGGGCGCGTACCCTATAAGGGTTCATTGGCGCCGATTATTCATCAGCTTGTCGGTGGCGTGCGTTCGAGTATGGGGTATACCGGCTGCAAGGATATTATTGAAATGAATACCAAGCCGTCGTTTGTGCGTGTGACCAATGCGGGGATGATTGAAAGTCACGTGCATGATGTCATTATCACCAAAGAAGCCCCTAACTATCGCATTTAGTCGCTTCCCTCTTTTTTGTTGTTAAGCGGAGCCAAGGTGCTCTGCTTTTATTTTTATTGGATTATCTATGACACAGCACGCTATTCATGATCATCGTATCTTAATTTTAGACTTTGGCTCTCAGTACACGCAGTTGATTGCACGACGCATTCGTGAGATTGGCGTTTATTGCGAAATCGAACCTTGGGATGTGGATTCGCAGGTGATTGCCAATTTTGGTGCGAAAGGGATTATTTTGTCCGGTGGGCCGGAAACGGTGATTGGAGATGATGCGCCTAAAGCGGCTGATCTGGTGTTTGAGTTAGATTTGCCTTTACTGGGTATTTGTTACGGTATGCAAACTATGGCGCAACAGCTAGGCGGGCAGGTTATTCATGCTGATGAACACGAGTATGGGTATGCACAAGTGCGTGCGCATGGGCACACTGACTTGTTTCGTGATATTGAGGATCACGTCAATGAACAGGGGCATGGCTTGTTGGATGTGTGGATGTCACATGGTGATCGTGTTGAGCGTATGCCAGATGGCTTTAAGTTGATGGCGAGCACCGAGAGCTGCCCTGTTGCGGGGATGGCGGATGAGGCTAGGCATTTTTATGGAATTCAATTTCACCCCGAAGTAACCCATACTAAGCAGGGTTTGCGTATTTTAGAACGTTTTGTGGTGCAAATTTGCGGCTGCGAAAAGTTATGGACGACGTCCAATATCGTCGAAGACAGTATTCAACGTATTCGTGAGCAAGTAGGGAGCGATGAGGTGTTGCTGGGTCTGTCCGGTGGTGTAGACTCGTCGGTAGTGGCTGCCTTATTACATAAAGCGATAGGTTCGCAATTAACCTGTGTGTTTGTTGATCATGGTCTGTTGCGTTATAAAGAGGGCGACCAAGTTATGGCGATGTTTGCCCAAAATATGGGGGTTAAAGTCATTCGTGTGAACGCGGAACAGCGTTTTATGGATAAATTAGCGGGTGAAGCTGATCCTGAAAAGAAACGTAAGATTATTGGTCATACTTTTATTGAGGTGTTTGATGAGGAGTCAGCTAAGTTAACCAATGTGAAATGGTTGGCTCAGGGTACGATTTATCCCGATGTTATTGAATCAGCGGGTTCAAAAACCGGTAAAGCTAAAGTGATTAAGTCGCACCATAACGTTGGCGGTTTACCCGAAGATATGGAGTTAAAACTATTAGAGCCGCTGCGCGAATTGTTTAAGGATGAAGTGCGTCGTTTGGGTGTGGAACTTGGGCTGCCGGCAGACATGGTATATCGTCACCCCTTCCCAGGTCCCGGCTTGGGAGTGCGGATTTTAGGTGAAGTGAAAAAAGAGTATGCCGATATTTTGCGCTTGGCGGATCATATCTTTATCGAAGAGTTGCGCAAAGCAGATTTATACGACAAAACATCACAAGCGTTCACTGTGTTTTTACCTGTAAAATCAGTAGGTGTGGTAGGTGATGCCCGTCGTTATGATTATGTAGTGAGTTTGCGGGCGGTAGAAACGATTGATTTTATGACGGCGCGTTGGGCGCACTTGCCCTATGAATTCTTGGAAAAAGTGTCTAATCGCATCATTAATGAAATTCCACGTATCTCACGTGTCACTTACGATATATCAAGTAAACCTCCAGCTACGATTGAATGGGAATAGTATGTGGCTATTAGCGAGTTAATTGAAACTGATTTACCAGCAGGCCTGCTAACCGAGATTGATCAGGATGTGTTTTGGATGCAACAAGCCTTGCTATTGGCAGATTATGCTGAGCAGCAAGGTGAAGTTCCAGTAGGTGCGGTATTGGTGAAAGCGGGGCGTTTGGTTTCTTGTGGTTTTAATGCCTCTATCGCCGAGCATGATCCGAGCGCGCACGCCGAGGTTGTCGCGTTGCGTGCGGCTGGTAAGGTGTTAGGTAATTATCGCTTACCGGATACAACTTTATATGTCACTTTGGAGCCCTGTGCGATGTGTGCTACGGCTTTAGTTCATGCGCGTGTCGCCCGCTTGGTGTATGGCGCGTCTGACCCTCGTACTGGTGCGGCCGGTTCGGTATTAAATCTTGTTCAACATCCCTCCTTCAATCATCGTATGCAAGTTTTGTCGGGCGTGCTGCAAAGTGAATGTTCGCTGCGTCTAACGCGTTTTTTTAAAAATAAACGTGAGAAAAAACGCGTGCTTCCAGCGGCGGTAGTGCTAAATTAATCTGCGACTTTTTTGTCCTTTATTGAAATTTAGCCTAGCGAGGCGGTGGTATTTGCGCCGCGCTCAGAGTATTATGATTCTATCTTTTTCCAAAATGTTAATAGGTTTATGCAAAAAAGTATTGATCCCGCAGAAGGCATCACAACCATAAAAATACTCCCGGGCGAATATTATGTCACGCGTCAAGACGAACGCATTGAAACAGTGCTAGGTTCGTGCATTTCAGCTTGTGTTCGCGATCCGGTTGCTGGGGTGGGCGGCATGAATCATTTCATGTTACCGGTTGATAAAAACAGTGCGCGTGGGCTTGAGTTGTCCGATGCCAATCGCTATGGTAACTATGCGATGGAAAATATGGTCAATGCGTTGTTACGTTCCGGCGCAAGGCGAGAACGACTCGAATTTAAGATTTTTGGCGGGGGGCGCATCATGAGCTCCATGACTAATATTGGCTGGTACAATATTGGCTTTGTATTTGACTATATCTATACAGAGGGCTTTAAAGTGGTGTCGCAAGATATTGGCGATGTCTACCCGCGCAAAGTCATGTATTATCCGCTTAGTGGTCGCGTCAGAGTTAGACGCTTGAATGCAATGCACAATCAATCTCTCGTGGATCAAGAAAGTCAATATTTCCATAATATTGAACATAAGCCCGTTGAAGATGATGTAGAACTATTCTGATGCCTTGGCATTGAACCTATTTAATTTGATAACGTTTTCTGAGGATAAAATCATGGACATGATGGAAACTTTTCGACAAACCTACTTGGAAGAAAGCTTTGAAGGTTTAGAAATCATGGAGGCTGGCCTTCTTGAGTTGCCACCGGGACGTCCTGACTCGGAGAAAATAAACGAGATTTTTCGTGCTGCTCATTCTATAAAGGGCGGAAGTGGCACCTTTGGTTTTACCGAAATATCCGGTTTTACGCACGTGCTTGAAACCTTGCTGGATGAGATGCGAGATTATAAACGTGATGTAACACAAGAGTCGATTGATGTGATGTTGGCGGCGGTGGATGTTTTGCGCGATATGCTGACTAAATTACAAAATCACGAGCCGATTGATGAGGTGCGAGCAAATCAGGTTCAGCAAAAGCTTGAAGCAATTCTAGGCGGTTCTGCTCATGCAGAAACGCCACAAGCTAACGAGTCTGCTGCGCAAACAGTCAAAAACGAAGCGCCAAGCAGTTGGGTGATTAAATTAGTGCCTGAGAAAGGGTTGTTACAGACGGGCAATGAACCGATTCGTATCTTTCGCGAATTACAAACTTTGGGTTCGTTACAGGTTAGCGCAGAACTAGATAAAGTAGCCAAAATCGATGCGTTTAATCCAGAAGAGTTAGCGATTAGTTGGACACTTGTGTTATCCGGCATGGAGATCGAACTGGACGATATTAAAGAGGTCTTCGAATGGATAGATGGCGACGGCGCGCACATCACAATAGAAGCGCCTATTACCCAAACTGCGCCGACTACAGTGGCGCCGATACAAGCTGTGGCGCCGACTGATAAACCAGCGGCTGCGCCCTCAGCCGTTGTTGAACATAAACCAGCGCCCAAGCCGGTTGCCGCTGAAGCTAGCGCAGAAGCTAGCACTGGCCAGAAAAAAGCACCGCAACAAGATGGTTCGATTCGGGTTAATTTGAGCAAAATCGATCAAATGGTAAATCTAGTGGGTGAATTGGTTATCACTCAATCGATGCTGAGTCAGTTTGGCGACCAGGCCGAGCAAAACCCAGACAGTACGGAGTGGATTGATAAACTTAAAGAAGGTTTGACACATCTTGAGCGTCATACGCGTGAGTTGCAAGAAAGTGTAATGAATATCCGGATGTTACCGGTGAGTTTTGCGTTTAATCGTATGCCACGCATTGTGCATGATGTCAGTCAAAAGTTAGGCAAAAATATAGAGCTGGTGATGGAGGGGGAGAATACCGAACTGGATAAAACCATGCTCGAGCAGCTGACCGACCCGCTGGTTCATATTGTGCGTAATTCGATTGACCATGGTATTGAGTCGCCGGAGCAGCGTATTGCTGCCGGTAAACCCGAAAAAGGCATTGTAAAAATGGCCGCATTTCATCAGGGTGGCAATATCTTGATCCAAATTACCGATGATGGCGCTGGGATTAATGTTGATAAGGTTCGACAAAAAGCGATCGAGAAAGGTGTTATCGAGGCGGACAATAACTTAACTCATGAGGAAATTGTTGACTTAATTTTCCATCCGGGCTTTTCAACCGCAGATGTAGTTAGTGACGTATCTGGGCGTGGTGTTGGTATGGATGTGGTTCGTCGTAATATACGTGGCCTAGGCGGAACAGTTGAGGTAAAAACCAAACGAGGTGAAGGCAGTGTGTTTACTATTCGCTTACCTTTGACCCTCGCTATTCTTGACGGTCAATTAGCTTCTGTGGGCAGTCAGACCTATGTTTTCCCGTTGGTGTCTATCGTAGAGTCGATTCAAGTTGATAAATCATTAGTGAAAGGCATTGCTGGTCAAGCAGAATTGTACAAGTTACGCGAACAATATATTCCTGTGATACGGTTGCACAATCGCTTTGGTGTTGAGGATGCGAAAACCGACTTGTCGGAGGGGTTGCTGGTTGTTGTTGAGGAAGGTGGGCGCCGTGCCGGTATCTTTGTTGATGATTTGCTTGGTCAGCAACAAGTGGTTATTAAAAGTTTGGAAACAAACTTTATGAAAATTGGTGGTATTGCAGGAGCAACGATTTTAGGTGATGGTACCGTGTCACTGATTTTAGATGTCGCGGAAGCATTGATGAGCCATAAAGCTATGCCGGGTGATAAGCATTTACAAATGGGCGCAGCGGCATAGGAATTAAGTATGACCAGTACAGAGTTGGCAAATTACGCATTAGGCGCAAAGGAAGTTCAAGAAACCATTTTGATTTTGAATCTGTCGGTGGCGCAAATCGAGTTATCGATTACAGAGGGGGATCATTCTGTTAATGCGTTAATTGATTCGTTTCGGTTTATGTCTCAGCATATCGAGGAAATTCAGTCTGCGACAAAACAAATCGGTGAAATTGATAATCAGGATGCGCAGTTTCAGCAGCATCATTCTTTATTAATGAACCAAGCCAGTGAGCTTGCGCAGAAAATGCAGCAAGCGATTATCGCGTTTCAGTTCTACGATAAGTTGAGCCAACGATTGGGCCATGTTTCTTATGGATTATCAGGCTTGGCTGAGATTGTATCGCATGAGATGCGTGTTAAAGACGTTGAACAGTGGGATGCGTTTAAATCAGCCGTGCGCCGCGGTACCACGATGCGTGAAGAAGAGGAGTTGTTTGAATTGATTTTTGATGAAGACATTCCAGTTACGCAGGCTATTGGTATTATGAAGCAGCGAATGTTGCAAAGAATGCACGAGGAAGAGCAAACGCTTGAGGAAATTGAGTTGTTTTAGGCCGCTTTATCCATGTTAAACGCCCCGACTTATCGGGGCGTTTTTGTTTTTACGTCTTGAAAAAAAACAAAATGTCCTTATCAAGGTTGAGTTAAATCATTCATTCATCATACAAAACTAATAGAGGGCTGTTATGACTACACATCGTGAAACTCATGTGTTTCAAACCGAAGTGAAACAATTATTAAAACTAATGATTCATGCGCTATACAGCAACAAGGAAATTTTCTTACGCGAACTGATTTCGAATGCTTCGGATGCGCTCGATAAACTGCGTTTTGAGTCGGTGTCAAACGATGCTTTGACCGAAGGTGAAAGCGAGTTACGCATTCAGCTTAGTTTTGACAAAGATGTGAAGACGATTACGTTGTCGGATAACGGCATAGGGATGACGCGTGACGAAGTGATTGAAAACATTGGCACGATTGCTAACTCAGGGACGAAAAAGTTTTTAGAAAAATTATCGGGCGACCAAGCGAAAGATAGTCACTTAATTGGCCAATTCGGTGTCGGCTTTTATTCGGCATTCATTGTGGCGGATAAGGTGAGTTTATTAACACGTAAAGCTGGCGAATCGGCAGACTCTGGCGTGTTATGGGAGTCTACAGGCGAGGGTGAGTTTACCCTAGAGAATGTCAATAAATCGACTAAGGGTACAGAAATAACCTTGTATCTTAAAGCCGATATGGATGAATTTTTAAGTGAATATCGCTTAAAAAATATTGTGACGACCTATTCAGATCACATCAATTTTCCGATTCAGATGCTAACCAGTAAGCCTGATGATGAGGATGGCGAAAAAACCATTCAACAGTGGGAGCAAGTGAATAAAGCAACCGCTATTTGGACACAAGCCAAATCGAATTTGACCGATGAGGATTATGCGAATTTTTATCAAACGCTTTCGCACGACTTTGAAAAACCCTTGGCGACCATGCATAACAAAGTTGAGGGAACGCTTGAATATACCTCGTTGCTGTATTTGCCTAAGAAGGCGCCATTTGATCTTTATGACCGTGATCGTCGCTATGGTTTGAAGCTGTATGTTAAGCGTGTATTTATCATGGATGATGCTGAACATCTGATGCCGGCTTATTTGCGTTTTGTGCGCGGAGTGATTGATTCGAACGATTTGCCGTTAAATGTGTCCCGTGAGATTCTTCAGAGTAATCAAGTTGTCGATAAAATACGCTCAGCGTCGGTTAAGCGTGTATTAGATCAGTTGGCCAAATTGGCACAAGCGGACAATAAGGAAGACTATCATCAGTTTTGGGACACCTTTGGTCAGGTGATGAAAGAGGGGATTATTGAGGATTATGCCAACCGAGATAAGCTGGCCAAGCTGTTACGTTTTAGTTCAACGCACGATAACGCTAAAGTGCAACGTGTTAGCTTAGATGACTATATCGCGCGCATGGGAGAAAACCAAGAAGCCATTTACTATATTGTTGCAGATACGCACAGTGCGGCCTTAGGTAGCCCTCACTTAGAAGTGTTCCGCAAAAAAGGCATCGAAGTGTTGTTGTTATCAGATCGTATAGATGAGTGGTTAGTGTCGCATTTACATGAGTTTGAAGGCAAAGCACTCAAGTCGATTACCCAAGGCGATATTAAAGAGTTGGTCGATGATACGGAGGCTAATTTAAGCGATGATGAAAAGCAGGCAAGAAGCGCCTTAGTGGATAAGGTTAAAACGGCGCTGGCTGACTCGGTCAGTGATGTTCGTACGACGGTACGTTTAACCGAATCACCGGCGTGCGTTGTTGCAGCAGAGGGTGCGATGAGTGCTCATATGGTGCGCTTAATGGAGCAAATGGGGCAAGCTTTACCGAAAACCAAACCGGTATTGGAATTGAATCCAGATCATCCTTTAGTGCAGCGTTTGGAGCATTTAGATGAAGCAGAGTTGAGCGAATGGAGTTTGTTCTTGCTCGAGCAAGCGCAGTTGGCCGAGGGTGACCAGCTTGAAAATCCGGCTGACTTTATCAAACGCGTGAACAAGTTATTGGTTAAATAACACGCAAGGGTTTGGCCTGTGAAGCGTAGGTGTTAGCAGGCCTGCAAATAAGCAAATTATTAGAAAATAATATTAGAATTTGTTGATATTGGTTAATTAATGTATTAATATTGAAACCGTTGTTTTTCAACAACTCCTCTTGAAGAGCTTTTATTGTCCGAATGGAACAAGCCCGCCCTAACTTTGTTAAGGCGGGTTTTTTTTATTCCTTCGCGCTTGCGCCAATCAATTCAATTTCAAAAATCAATGTTTCATTTGGTCCGATAACATTTCCGGCTCCACGTGCGCCATAGGCGAGTTCCGCTGGGACAAAAATTTCCCATTTTGCACCAGGTTGCATCAGCTTAATCGCTTCTTGCCAACCTTGAATAACGTGCGCTAATTCAAACTCAATCGGTGCGCCGCGATTGTATGAGCTATCAAACTCAGTGCCATCAATTAAGGTTCCGCGATAGTGTGCGGTAATCTTATCGGTTTCGTTTGGTGATTTGCCACTACCTGCTTGAATGACCCGATACTGTAAGCCGCTGTCTGTTGTTTTAATGCCCGTTTTGGTTTTGTTTTGGTTTAAAAATGCCAGCCCTTTTTGCGCATTTTCCTTAGCTAGTTGCTCGAATTTGGCTTGCTGTTTTTGTTCTAAGGTCGCACGAAACTGTTCAATAGCTTGCGCCATTTCTTCGGCATTAAGTTGCAGATTGCGTTGAAGAAGAGTGTCTTCTAGT
>Ga0172377_10000313_pt1 | contig 44250 bp, 46 predicted proteins | sample Pumphouse3metaG_FD_119749 | JGI IMG/M metagenome (GOLD analysis project Ga0172377, IMG submission 119749) | Leachate microbial communities from a municipal landfill in Southern Ontario, Canada - Pumphouse #3 metaG | ecosystem: Engineered > Solid waste > Landfill > Unclassified | place: Canada... | reverse complement strand
TCACTATATCATATTGGACATAAAAACGGTTGTTCGAAATCAAACAAAGCGCCTAATCACGCCTGTTGCTCAAACCTGCCGACCTTTGTTTGACTTGGATAACGATTTATTAACTAGTTTTTTAGGTTAAAAATTAGTTAATCAACGGGTTAGTATTTTATCTTGATGCTTGTGAGGATTATGTCTTTGGTGTGATAAAGCGAGCATTTCGATTCCCCCTCTGGTGATGTCTAGTGCGTCAAGCTTTATAGATTAAGACGCGACGTTGAAGGAGCCTCTGGGCTTGAAAACACCACGACAATCAATAACCCAGCGTCGGTGTCGATGTGAGTGTTAAGCCTAGCAAGTAGGCCCGAATCGTTTGAGTCCCTTGTCATAAAAGTGTCACGCTTTGTTCATTAAGCTGTTATTTGTCATCGGCAGAATAAGCTGCGAGTTTCATTTGTTCCTTTATCTCTCCTAAGGAGTTTGTAATATGTTAAAACGTAAATTATTAGCCGCGATGGGCTTTGCCGCTGCGACGTTGGTTGCGCAGTCTGCCGTGGCGTCGGTTGATCCGGCACTACCTGATTATCAACGCGTTTCCGGGGTATCCGGTAACTTTACTTCTATCGGTTCAGATTCCTTAGCGAATATGATGACCTTATGGGTAGAAGAGTTTAAGCGTCATTATCCTAATGTGAACGTACAGGTTCAATCTGCCGGCTCATCCACTGCGCCACCCGCATTAGCGGAAGGTACTTCTCAGGTTGGCCCAATGAGCCGTCCAATGAAAACCGGCGAAATTGCGATGTTTGAACAGAAGTATGGCTATGCCCCTACCGCTATCGGCGTTGCGATTGATGCGTTGGCGGTGTTTGTACATAAAGATAACCCAATTAAAGGGTTGACTATGCAGCAAGTGGACGCGATTTTCTCATCTACTCGCCAGTGTGGTGAAAAAGAAGCGATTACAACTTGGGGTCAAACCGGTTTAACGGGCGAATGGGCAGATCGTTCAATTCAAATGTATGGCCGTAACTCCGTTTCGGGAACCTATGGTTACTTTAAAGAAAAAGCCTTGTGTAAAGGTGACTTTAAAAACGAAGTAAACGAACAGCCAGGTTCAGCCTCTGTTGTACAGGGTGTTTCAGCGTCTATTAATGGTATTGGTTACTCAGGCATGGGCTATGTGACTGCCGGTATCAAAGCGGTACCGTTAGCGAAAAAAGCAGGCGAGCCTTACTATGAAGCCAACGCTGAAAACGCATCAAATGGTAAGTTCCCGCTTGCACGTATGCTGTATGTGTATGTGAATAAGCCAGCTAACAAGCCAATGGAGCCAGCGGTTAAAGAGTTCATGACGCTTGTATTATCAAAGCAAGGTCAAGAAGTTGTGTTTAAAGATGGTTACGTTCCGTTACCAAAATCTGTGGCTGATCGCGAATTAGCTAAGCTGAAATAAGCGCCGCTAAAAACCGCTTTAGTGTTAAAAGCCCGAAATTAGTTTCGGGCTTTTTTGTTTTTAAGCCTTGTTCAACCCTCTGTTAAAATGCAGATGAATGTGTAATCAAGGGTGATAAAGCGAGTTGGATCTAATGGGAGGCACAATTTATGATGTTAATACCCGACTTGGCACGTGCGAAAGCACACCATATTTTGCTGCAAACCGAAGCGCAAGCGGTCGATTTAATGGCCTATATCCATGACCTTGCCAGTTTTGAGCAGGCGGCTAAAACCTATTCCTTATGCCCATCGGCCAAAATTGGCGGTGATTTAGGTTTGACCAAGCCAGGTGTTGTGGTCGAGGCGCTTGAGCAGGCGATTTTTTCTGTGCCGTTGCACACAGTAAGCGGGCCGATTCAGACCTGTCATGGTTATCACTTGCTGTGGGTGAAAAAGCGCCAAGTCCCTTAGGGGCTGTGGACCATTCATTTTTGAACCACGCAGACATAAAGGCACCGAAGAATATAAGTAATAAATTGTTGATATTTTGAATTGTCTGCTTGTGTAAATGGTTTTGGCTGAACACTAAAACGATTCAGGAATTAACGAATACTTGATGTATCAATCGGTTAGCGTAGCGTGTCATCAGACCCTAGTTTTCGTGCCAAAAGTCTTTTTGCTGACGCGGTTAGTTGCATAGGCTAAGTTGGTGGGATGTGGCGCTATCAACGAGAAAACGCTGAGCCAATGCCGCGCGTCCGAGTAGTGCCGGCGTGCTAAAGTCTTGGCGGTTTACTAAGGTGAACTCACTTTCAATGCGCTGCTGGTGTAGGCACCAGACTATACTCACCACCGGACGCCTCTGTGCAGAAGCTTGGTGTCGTTTTATGTGGGCAAACCTTACCAACGGCAAGCGATAAGACTGTTGTGCTAAGCGAAAATGCACCCAGGTTTGTTGATTGTGATCGTTTTCCAAGCGGATGTCTTCGGCGTGGAGCGAGGAGGTGTCGGCACCGGTATCGAGCTTGGCAGCAAGTTGGATTGTCTGTGATGGTAAATAAATGGTAATAGTTTCTTGCCAACCGGCAATCGGCATGGCATTTAGCAGGCCTGATGGTAAGCTTACATAAAGGCAGGCTAAATAGATAATAAAGCGAGAGATGTACAATTTGACGAACGTGGCGAGGGCTGAGCCTCGCCGTACTCAATTATTGAATTTTCAGATAGGCATAACCTTGGCTTTGCAAAATGGCAATATCGGCCACGCCTGAAGGAATTAGTTCAATGCCTTCATAAATCTTAGCTTTATCCAAGTTGATTTCGTTACGCGTGTGGTCACAGAGTTTCACTTTGACACCGCGTGAATTCATTAAGGCATCCAAGCGACCTTTCAATTCGTCACGTCGTTCCAGCAAGGCTTTGTCATGTTCATAAGGGGTGCCTTTGAGAGCATCGTCGGTAGTAAAGCGTAATCCATGACCGACGAAAACGAGGTGGACATCCGCCTCCATAAGCTCGTTTTCATAAAAGTTCATGATGTTGTTAATTGAGGTGAGTGTAGCTGAATAGCGCGTGACATCGTTAAAATCAACGTGGTAAACCACTTTGGCGCCTTCATCGGCTGCTTTTAACGGAAGCGCGAACACGGCAAAAAGTAGAAAAAGTGCGGTAAGGTAACGAGATGGCTTCATGTTTTATCCTCATATTATGGTGGTAATTAACGGGGTTAGCCTAGCAGATGACGCGCGACTAAATTAGCAAATTTTGGTTATTTCTCGACTTAAGCGCAAATCACGCAAACCATCGTTTACTCGATTAAATAAATCATGGCTGGTTTCACTGGTTTGACGCAATTCGGTGACCGCGGCTTTGCTGGTTAGGCAAGTGGTGGTGTGTGTATCAAGTTTGATTTTAAGCCCGCTGATTTTTTCTTGCGCCAGCTTGGCGATACGAAACGCATCGACCGCTTTCACTTGGGGAAGGACCAGCATAAATTGATCACAACTTAAACGCCCAATGTGCCCCAATTCAGCAATGGTCACTTCGATGGCGTGCGCGGCGGTGAGAATCGCCTTATCGCCAAATTCGTGACCATAGCCATCGGTAATGTTTTTAAAACAATCCAAGTCGATTTTAACGAGTGAAATCGCTTGGTTGTTGAGTTTGGCGCGATTGATTTCTTCATCGGCCAGGTCTAAGAAAAAGTCGCGGTTATAGAAGTTGGTCAGAGCATCGTTTTTTGACAGGTGCTCGATTTGTTCTTCCATGTGTTTGCGTTGGGTGATGTTAATCGCCAACCAAATCACCGCTGGTTGCCCATAGACATCGGTTTGTAACGGATAAACCCGCGCCTCATACCATTGACCGCCTTGCGGGCCGGTCGGATCGATACCCTGTATGTCGGTATTAGCCAGCTGGTATTCGATTTCTTGCAGGCGCTGGGTTTGAATCGCTTTTTGCACTACGTTGAGAAAACGCATCGCCATTTTTTCCGGCAACACCTCGTGGTAGCGTTTGCCAATCAAGCTTTGGCCATCAGCATATAACGAGCGTTCTTGACCGCCGATAATGTCCAAGTAAGTCCCATCCTGCCCCATAACGAAAATCGGGTCGGGCATGGCGTTGGCAATCGCAATGATATGCGATTGTAGGGTTTGTTGGCTTTGTGGCATAACGGCGTACCCTCGTTTATTTACTAATGGGTTTGTATTTAATGCGGTGTGGTTGTGCAGCATCCGCCCCTTTGCGACGTTTGAGGTCGGCCTCGTAGTCCGAGAAGTTACCTTCAAACCACTCTACGTGGGAGTCGCCTTCAAACGCTAATATATGGGTCGCAATACGGTCTAGGAACCAACGGTCATGCGAAATGACCACTGCGCAACCGGCAAATTCCAGCAAGGCTTCCTCTAATGCACGTAGGGTTTCAACGTCTAAGTCGTTGGTTGGTTCGTCGAGTAACAACACGTTGCCGCCTTTGCGCAGTGTTTTGGCAAGGTGGACACGGTTGCGTTCGCCGCCGGAGAGTTCGCCGATGCGTTTTTGTTGATCCGAGCCTTTAAAGTTAAAGCGCGAACAGTAAGCGCGTGAGTTGACTTCAAAATTACCCACCATAAAGACTTCGTCCCCGTTTGAAATCTCTTCCCAAACGGTTTTATTGTCATCGAGGGTGTCGCGACTTTGATCAACATAGGATAACTGCACGGTTTCGCCAAACACGATGTCGCCGGTATCGGGTTTTTCTTGTCCGGTTAGCATACGGAATAGGGTAGATTTACCTGCGCCGTTCGGGCCGATAATGCCAACAATGCCGCCTTGTGGCAGTTTAAAGCTCAGCTCATCAATCAATAAACGATCACCAAAGCCTTTGGAAATGCCATTCACTTCAATGACTTTTTCGCCCAAACGCTCGGCGACCGGAATAAAGATTTCGTTGGTTTCGTTGCGTTTTTGCGTTTCAACACTGCTGAGTTCGTCAAAGCGTGCCATACGTGCTTTAGACTTGGCATGGCGGCCTTTCGGGTTGGCGCGCACCCACTCTAATTCATGTTTAATGGTGCGTAAACGCGCCGCTTCTTGTTTGGCTTCTTGCTCTAGGCGTTTTTCTTTTTGCTCTAGCCAAGATGAATAATTGCCTTGGTATGGGATGCCTTGACCTCGGTCGAGTTCTAAAATCCATTCGGCGGCATTATCGAGGAAATAACGATCGTGGGTAATCGCTACCACTGTCCCAGGGAACTCAAGCAAGAAACGCTCTAACCAAGCAATCGATTCAGCATCTAAATGGTTAGTCGGTTCGTCTAGCAGCAACATATCCGGTTTGGATAGTAATAGGCGGCATAATGCAACACGGCGCCGCTCACCGCCGGATAACTTGGTTACATCGGCTTCCCATGGTGGTAGGCGCAAGGCATCGGCGGCGATTTCGAGCGTGCGCTCGAGATTGTGGCCGTCCATAGCTTGAATTTTGTCTTCTACTTCTTGTTGCTTTTTAGCCAGTTTGTCGAAGTCGGCATCGGGTTCGGCATAGGCGGCATAAATGGCGTCTAATTCAGCCATCGCTTGTTTAACATCCGCTACCGCTTCCTCAACGTTGCCACGTACATCTTTTGTTGGGTCCAGTTGCGGTTCTTGTGGCAAATAACCCACGCGAATACCTGGTTGCGGGCGCGCTTCGCCTACGATGTCGGTGTCGATACCAGCCATAATGCGAAGCAGTGTCGATTTACCGGAACCGTTTAGGCCTAAGACGCCGATTTTTGCGCCGGGAAAAAACGATAATGAAATGTCTTTTAATATATGACGTGAGGGAGGAACGACCTTGCCCACGCGATTCATGGTGTAAACAAACTGTGCCATAGTGCTCTCAATTTGGGGTTAAATGGGTAGGTTGCGGCTGTCTCGCTACGCTGCAAGCCAATTGGCTCAACACTTTACCGAAAATTGTCGCGTTTATAAAGTAGTCGCATGGATTTAACGTGGTGATTTTTGAAAACAACTGTTAAAATCTTCATCCTTTGTTTTTGAATCGCCGCTTATATTTTGATTTGGGAGAGTGCCGTATGTTTAGTAAAACCATGACGATTGCTGGTTATGATGATGAAATCGCGTTGGCGATTGCCGCTGAGGCGAAGCGCCAAGAAGACCATATCGAATTGATTGCGTCCGAAAACTATACCAGTCCGCGTGTCATGGAGGCTCAGGGCTCGGTATTGACCAATAAGTATGCCGAAGGCTATCCGCACAAGCGTTATTATGGCGGCTGTGAGCACGTCGATGTGGTGGAGGCTTTAGCGATTGAGCGTGCGAAGCAGCTGTTTGGTGCGGATTATGCCAACGTACAGCCGCATTCCGGTTCGCAAGCAAACGCACCGGTGTTTATGGCATTACTAGAGCCGGGCGATACGGTATTAGGCATGAGTTTGGCGCATGGCGGTCATTTGACGCATGGTGCAAAGGTGAACTTTTCCGGCAAAATTTATAATGCGGTGCAATACGGCTTAAACCCGCAAACCGGTGAAATCGACTATGAACAGGTCGAAACGCTGGCTAAAGAGCATAAGCCGAAAATGATTATTGCTGGTTTCTCGGCTTATTCTCAAATTGTCGATTGGCAGCGTTTCCGCGATATCGCTGATATGGTGGGTGCGTATTTAATGGTGGATATGGCGCACGTTGCAGGCCTGGTCGCTGCTGGCGTGTATCCTAATCCGGTGCAAATTGCTGATGTGACCACGACGACGACGCATAAAACCTTGCGTGGTCCACGCGGTGGGTTGATTTTGGCGAAAGCGAACCCTGAAATCGAAAAGAAATTAAATTCGTTGGTATTTCCGGGAACCCAAGGCGGCCCGTTAATGCACGTGATTGCGGCTAAAGCAGTCGCGTTTAAAGAAGCGATGGAACCAGAGTTTAAAACCTATGCGATAAATGTGGTTAAAAATGCGCAGGCAATGGCTGAGGTGTTTATTGCGCGCGGTTTAGATGTGGTTTCGGGCGGGACAAAAAATCATTTGTTCTTGGTGAGCCTAATCGAAAAAGGCTTAACCGGTAAGTTGGTGGATGCGGCATTAGGCGCTGCGCATATCACTATTAATAAGAATTCTGTACCGAATGATCCTATGTCTCCGTTTGTGACCAGTGGTATTCGTGTGGGTACGGCAGCGGCGACTACGCGCGGTTTTAATGAGCAGGATTGTCGTGAGTTGGCGGGTTGGATGTGTGACGTGATTGATGCGTGTGATCAAGCCAACGAATGCTGGGATGATGCAGTGATTGCGCAGGTGCGTAATCAGGTTAGCGCTTTGTGTGCCCGTTATCCTGTTTATAAATAATCCACTTCACCAAGTCGGTTATCGGGTTCGGTAGCCGATGCGGGAGCACGTATGCATTGTCCTTTCTGCAATACCCCTGAAACCAAAGTCGTCGATTCGCGTTTAGCCACCGAAGGCGCGCAAGTACGTCGGCGTCGCGAGTGCTTAGCTTGCGGTGAACGTTTTACGACCTATGAAACCGTGGAGTTGTCTTTGCCGCGGGTGATTAAAACCGACGGTAATCGTGAGCGTTTTGATGAACAAAAAGTGCGTCGAGGTTTAATTAAGGCTTTAGAAAAGCGGCCGGTAGAAAGCGAGCGTATCGACGAGGTGGTGAATCATATTGGTAAACAGATGATGGCGGAAGGCGCGCGCGAGGTACCTTCTTCACAAATTGGTGAATGGGTGATGCAGGCGCTTCGTGAATTGGATCAGGTGGCGTATGTGCGTTTTGCGTCGGTATATCGTTCGTTTCAGGATGTGAATGCGTTTCGCGAAGAAATCGAAAAGTTGATGCAGGCGACGGCCGCAAAAAGTAAGGTCGAATAAATCTAAAAGTAATAAGGATAGCCTGTGGCCCAAGATCGCGACTGGATGTTACAAGCCATTGCGTTGGCAAAAAACGGTTTATATTCAACGCGCCCTAATCCGTTAGTAGGTTGTGTAATAGTCAAAGACGGTAAAAAAATTGCCGAAGGTTGGCATCGTCAAGCGGGTGGGCCTCATGCTGAAGTGTTAGCTCTGGCGCAAGCGGGTGAGATGGCACGGGGAGCAACGGTCTACGTCACGCTTGAGCCCTGTTCACATTTTGGTAAAACACCGCCTTGCGCGAATGCGTTGATTGCGGCCGGGGTAAAGCGCGTGGTTGCGGCGATGCAGGATCCTAATCCTTTGGTTTCGGGTCAGGGGTTGGCATTATTGCGCCAAGCCGGTATCGAAGTTGAAGTAGGCGTTGGGCAACATGAGGCTGCGTTATTAAATCAGGGGTTTATTCGTCGTATGCAACAACAACGTCCGTTTGTGCGTTTAAAGTTAGCCAGTAGTGTTGATGGCCGCACCGCAATGGCTAGCGGCGAGAGCATATGGATTAGCGGCGAGTTGTCGCGTCAACAGGTGCATCTGATGCGTGCGCGTCATGGTGCGATTGTCACCGGTATTGGTACAGTATTGGCCGATAATCCGAGTTTAAATGCACGTTTGCCTGCACACTTGATGGCCGAGCACGGTTTGAATGTCGCACTTTGTCATCCTATTCGTGTGGTGTTGGATCCGTTTTTGTCGATGCCGTTAGAGGCTAAAATGCTTGCTTTGCCGGGACGTACGATTGTGATGACCTCGCTACAAAGTGTCGAGCATTCACGCGATAGTGCCGAGGCGTTAATGGCGGCGGGCGCGGAGATTGTTGCGGTGCAAACGCAAGACGATAAACTCGACTTAGCGAGTGTACTAGACTATTTAGCCCAAGAGGAGCAGGTGAATGATGTGATGGTCGAAGCCGGTGCGATTGTGGCCGGTTCGTTTGTCGAGGCTGGGTTGGTCGATGAGTTACATTGGTTTTTGGCGCCGCATTTAATGGGGCATCAGGGAAAGCCTTTGTTGCATTTAGCAGGCCTGCTAACGATGCAGGATCGTATTGCACTGACTACCTTGTCATTTACGCCACTAGGTGAGGATTTTCACTTTGTGTTTCAACCCGTGTTTAAAGCGACGCAAGAGGAAAGTTAATGTTTACCGGAATTATTCAAGCAAAAGGGAGAATTGAACGTATTACGCCGATGCAGGGCGATTGGCGTTTAACGGTGAACGTGGGTGAGTTGGATATGGCCGATGTGCAAATAGGTGACAGTATCGCTACGAATGGCGTGTGTCTGACAGCGATTGCGTTGTCCGCCAATACTTTTGTTGCCGATGTGTCGGCGGAAACGCTCAAGGTGACTACTTTGGGGCAGTTGGGCGTAGGGGTAAGCGTGAATTTGGAAAAAGCCTTGCGTCTGCAAGACAGGTTGGGCGGGCACTTGGTCAGCGGTCATGTTGATGGTGTCGGCGTGATTAAGTCGGTTAGCGCAGATGCGCGTTCTTGGCGTTATGAGATCGAAGCACCGCTGGCGATTTGTCGCTATATTGCGCAAAAAGGTTCGATTTGTATTAACGGTATTAGTTTGACGGTCAATGAGGTAAAAGGGGCGCTGTTTGGGGTGAATATTGTGCCACATACACGTTTAGAGACCACGATTGGCGAATGGGGGGTCGGCACGCAGGTGAATTTGGAAGTCGATTTATTGGCTCGTTATTTGGAACGCTTACTCTCTGCGCCTACCTCTGATAGTGCGCCTGCGTTAACACCGATATTTTTGGCTGAACACGGATTTATGTAAGCTCGTTAAGAGAACAAAAGGATGCCCATGCAATTAAGCTCAATTGAAGCCATTTTAGAAGATTACCGTCAAGGCAAGATGGTTATTCTGATGGATGATGAAGACCGTGAAAACGAGGGGGATTTGTTAATTCCGGCGGCGACGGTGACGGCAGCGGATATTAATTTTATGGCGCGTTATGGTCGAGGACTGATTTGTTTAACCTTGACCAAAGAACGCTGTCAGCAACTGCATTTGCCGCTGATGGTGCGCGATAATCAGGATCCGCATGGCACAAATTTTACAGTGTCGATTGAGGCGGCAAAAGGTGTTTCTACCGGCATTTCAGCGGCAGATCGCGCAGTGACGATTCAAGCGGCGGTAAAGGCGGACGCTCAGCCGAGCGATATTGTGACGCCGGGGCATATTTTCCCGTTAATGGCTCGACCAGGTGGCGTACTAACGCGTGCCGGTCATACAGAGGCGGGCTGTGATTTGGCGCGCTTGGCTGGGTTTGAACCGGCATCGGTGATTGTTGAGATTATGAATGAAGACGGTACGATGGCGCGACGTGATGACTTGGAGGCGTTTGCGCAGCAGCATGGTTTGAAGTTGGGTACGGTGGCCGACTTAATCGAGTATCGATTAAAAAATGAAAAAACCGTGGAGCGTGTATCAGAGTGCCGTTTGCCAACGGAGTTTGGTGTGTTTCGCTTAATGGCATATGAGGATGCGTTGGAGCATAAGGCGCATTTTGCTTTAGTGTTTGGCGAGTTGGATCTGACGCAGCCGACTTTGTTGCGGGTGCATATGCAAGATACGCTCTGTGATATGCTCGCTTCTCAGCGCAGCGAATGTGGTTGGCCACTACGTGCGGCAATGCAGCAGATAGCGCAAGCGGGCTCAGGCGTGATTGTTGTGCTGCGTAAGCATGAGGAAGCGGCGGCATTGCTTGACCGTATTGCGCATTATCAAATGGTTGATCGCGGCGTACATATGCCGGAAACGCAGGTTGATGATGACACGAAAACTTTTGGCTTAGGCGCACAGATTTTAGCCGATTTAGGTCTTAAGCAGTTACGGGTTATCGGGTCGCCTTGGAAGCTCAATGCGTTGAGTGGATTTGGTTTAGAAGTCGTGGAATATATTGAAAAACAAGGATAAGGATATGAAAACAGTGGCAGGCGATTTAATTGCAAAAAACATGAAGCTAGGCCTAGTTGTCGGTCGTTTTAATAGTTTTATTGTCGATCGTTTAGTTGAAGGAGCAGTTGATGCGATTGTTCGCCACGGTGGGGACAGTGCGAGTATTGAGCAAGTATTGGTACCGGGCGCGTTTGAAATTCCCTTAGTGGCGCAACGTATGGCGGCATCGGGAAAATATGATGCGATTATTGCCTTGGGTGCGGTGATTCGTGGCGGTACACCGCATTTTGATTATGTTGCAGGTGAGTGTGCGAAAGGGTTAGGTCAAGTGATGCTGAGTCAAAATGTGCCGGTCGCTTTTGGCGTGCTCACGGTTGATTCGATTGAACAGGCGATAGAGAGAGCCGGTACTAAGGCAGGCAACAAAGGGGCAGAAGCCGCGCTGTCGGCGATTGAGATGGTGAATGTCTTAAAGCAATTTTAAGTCAACGCGTCGTTATGTGACGGCTTTGCGTTTTAATAGCGCTAAAGCGGTCGAATGAGTGTGTATACAGGCTTTCCTGTTTTAGCTGTTGAAGGGCGTTGTCCATGAGTCAAGCAGATTTATCCGATTTAATTAAACAACCTTCGGTCGAGTTGGACGAAGCAGATGTACCGGTGAGTGCGCGCACGCAAGCACGCCGTGTCGCGTTACAGGCATTGTATCAATGGCAGATGAATCAAACCGAACCCTATTTAATTGAAAAACATTTTTTCGATTTGGGTTGGTTGTCGTCACAAATCGATCGGGAGTGGTTTCGTGAGCTATTAACGCAAGTGTCGGCACAAGCTGATGCCTTGGATACCCTGTATGCGGCGTATTTAGATCGTCACGTTAAAATGATCAACCCGGTTGAGCGTAGTATTTTACGTATGGCAACATATGAATTACAAACCCAAATGCAGATTCCGTACAGGGTCGTAATTAACGAGGCGGTCGAGTTGAGTAAGCGCTTTGGTGCCGAAGATGGGCATAAATACATTAACGGTGTATTAGACAAGGTGGCTAAGCAATTACGTCCGCTTGAGTTCTCCGTATAATCTTTTCATTGCCACGGCCTTTTGGGGTTTTAGCGGCATCTGCTAAATGAAGTCTTATGGAATTTGATGTCATCGAGCGTTACTTTAAACCGCTCAGTTTTGTTAGTGATGCGAGAGATTTCGCCATAGGCGATGATGGCGCATTGATTACGCCGCCACTAGATAGACAGTTGGTGGTGGTAACCGATACGCTAGTAAGCGGGGTACACTTTTTACCCGATGCCTCAGCCTATGATATTGCATGGAAAGCCTTGGCCGTGAATCTCAGCGATTTGGCCGCTATGGGCGCGCGTCCAGCATTTTATTCTTTGGCGCTGACATTGCCGCAGGTGGATGCTCAGTGGTTAAGTGAGTTTGCACGTGGTTTAGCGGATTGTGCCTCAGCCTATACGGTTTCGCTGATTGGCGGCGATACGACGAAAGGCCCGTTGTGTGTGACGATTACCGCGCAGGGATGGGTGGCGCAGGGCAAAGCGTTGCGTCGAAGTGGTGCGCAGCCGGGGGATGATATTTATGTCAGTGGTTGCATTGGCGAAGGTGGCTTAGGCTTAAGTTTGGCGTTGGCGGCTAAAGCGGCGTTAAATGATCAGCAACAGCAGGCGTTGTTGCGTTTGCATCGCCCACAGCCGCGCGTTACGCTTGGTTTGGCTTTGGTGGAACTGGCGCATAGCGCGATTGATATCTCAGATGGATTATTAGCTGACTTGGCGCATATTTTGAAGGCCTCTTCTGTGGGCGCGCAACTCGATTATGCCGCCATACCTTTAACCGAAGCGGTCAAAATCTGGGCGCAGAATCAACCAATGCGCCCTTTGCAAGCGGGCGATGATTATGAGTTGTGTTTTACTGCGCCTCGGTCAGCTCGCGATAGCCTGACAGATTTAGCAGGCCTGCTAAATCTACCACTCAGCCGCATTGGTAAAGTAACGCCGCAACTGGGTTTAACCATTGACGGACAAGCACAGTTAGCGGGCGGCTATCGACACTTTTAAGCGTCTTGACGAGCTTTGCGTCGTGCCTTCACGCCTTGCGCAAGGGTTTCGAGAGCTGTTAAGCTGGCATCCCAGTCTATACAGGCATCGGTAATGCTTTGACCATAGGTGAGCGGTTGACCGGGTACGACGTCTTGGCGTCCGGCGATTAAGTGGCTTTCAATCATTGCGCCCATAATGTGTGGCGAGCCGGCGGCAAGTTGGTCGGCGATAGATTGTGCGACAACTAGCTGGCGTTCATGATTTTTGGCGCTGTTGGCATGGCTGCAATCAACCATTAAGCGTGTTTGTACGTTAGCTTGTTGTAGTTCGGCCACGGCTTGTGCAATGTGTTGGGCATCGTAATTTGGGCCGCTATTGCCACCGCGTAAAATAACATGACAATCTTCGTTACCGGTGGTGGAGAAAATGGCCGAATGACCGGTTTTTGTCAGTGAAAGGAAAATGTGCGGTTTATTGGCAGCGCGAATGGCATCAACAGCAATTTTAAAACCGCCATCGGTACCGTTTTTAAAGCCGACTGGACAGGACAGGCCGGAGGCTAATTCTCGGTGACCTTGGCTTTCTGTGGTGCGGGCGCCAATCGCTCCCCAGCTAATGAGGTCGGCCACATATTGGGGAGAAATTAAATCCAAAAACTCGGTCGCGGCTGGTACGCCCAGGTTATTTACGTTGACAAGAAATTCGCGTGCTAACTCCAAGCCTTTATTGATTTGAAACGTTTCGTTTAGATCCGGGTCGTTAATCAGACCTTTCCAGCCTACAGTGGTACGCGGTTTTTCAAAATATACGCGCATGACAATGAGGAGCTCTTGCTGGAAGTGGGAACATTGCGCTTGTAAACGTTGGGCGTATTCCATACCGGCTTGTGTGTCGTGAATCGAGCAGGGGCCAATAACTACGAGTAGTCTGTCATCTTCACCTTTGAGAATATTATGAATATGACGGCGTGTTTCGTACACAGTTTTGGCGGCGTTCTCGGTGAGCGGAAATTTTTCGTGTAAATCAATCGGCGGACGCACTTCGGTTATGTGGTTAATGCGTAGGTCGTCTGTTTGATACTGTGTCATCTGGGTTTGCTTTCCTGCTAAATTCAAAATCAGATTATTATAAGCCAAATTTATTGGCTTTCGTGTTAAAAACAAGTGAAACAAGGCTGATAGTTTTTGTTTATGGAATGGCGTGGAAATTTAAATCAAGACAAAGGTATTAAAAAAAATTATCTATGCTAAAATTTGAGGCACTTTCATCATTAGCCCTTTTAACGTGTCATTAGCACGCTTAAAGGCTTAAATTAGTCAAAAGAGTGGATAGTACGGTGGCGGAACACTGCAAATATATAATAGAAGGCGTGACCGAAGATGGTCGTAAGTTTCGACCCAGCGATTGGATTGATCGTATCGCATCAATGATGGCTTCTTATGGAAAATCGCATCGATTAGTTTATTCAGAGTTATTGCATCCTGAATTATATAATGGTCAAAAATGCTTGATGATTGATACTGAGTTAGAAATCAAAAATCCAAGTATGTTTGAGTATGTGATGAATTTTGCCAAGAGTAATAATTTGAAAACAACGAAAGTCTGCGAAATTGTTAGCTCCCAATTAGGAAGTTAATCTCGTTTAGTTCTGCTTAGCTGATCAAGTTAAGCAGAATCTCATCGCCATAAATCAAACTGATTGCCCCGCCCAATGCTAAATAAGGTCCAAATGCGAGTTGGCTTTGCCAGTCTTGACGCCGCAGCATTATCAGAATAAACGCTACGATTAAACTCGATAATGCGCTGAGAACGATAATCTGCGCTAGGGCGTTTACGCCTGTCCACGCGCCTAGTGCGGCTAATAGTTTAAAATCGCCATAGCCCATGCCTTCTTTTGCCGTTAAGAGTCGGTAGGTATGAAATACCAGCCATAAAATAAGATACCCAGCTACGGCGCCGAGTATCGCATCCTGTGCGGAGGTAAATAGGCCAAAAGCGTTAATGATTAGTCCCAACCACAGTAATGGAAGGCTGAGATTATCCAGAATGAGATGGTGTTCAAGGTCAATAATGCTTAAGGTGAGCAGCCAAAGTAAAAACAGGGCGACTAGGACGCCTTCAAGCGTAAGGCCATAATGCCAAATTGTAAAGCTCAGCAACAGCGCGCTACTGAGTTCGATCAGCGGGTAGCGTGGTGATATCGGCGTGTGGCATTGGTGACAACGACCACGGCTTATCAGCCAGCTCACAAGCGGAATTAGTCGGTACCAGGGAAGCTGGCTTTGGCAATGCGGACATTTGGAACCGCCAACACTAATGGCTTTGAATTGGGCGCTAGGATCTAAATCCATTAGGCGGGGCAGGCGCCAGCTGAGCATGGAGATAAAACTCCCCAATATTAAGCCGATTAGGGCGCTGAATAAAAGCAGCAAGCCCATTGGTTAATGTAATGAGAAAAGTTTTTCGAATTTGACAACTTCGAATACTTTTAATATTTCATTAGACAGGTTTTTTAGCACAATGTTTTCGCCTTTGCCTTGAAAACGTTCGCGAAGCTGTAACAGCATACCTAAACCACCGCTGTCGATATGGTGGCAGCCGGCAAAGTCGATAATAATTTTTTCTACCGGCTTTTTATTGTAACTGGCTTCAAATTCTTGGAAGACATCAACTGTTAAGCTGCCGTTAATATTGATGGTAAGTTGGTTATGGTCTAGCTGGCTGGTTATCACCTTAAACACTCCTGTCCTAGTTTCGGTTTATTCGCTGTAGGTTACGCAGTTACGATCGTTTTCCCATACGGTTATGCTGTGCATTTTGACTTGCTCATTTTCGATGCGCTTGGCGATTTCGTTAAACAAATATTGAGCGATATGCTCAGCGGTAGGGTTAACGCGTTGAAAGTGCGGATGGTCGTTAAGGTAGTGATGGTCCAATTCATGAACCACTGCCTTGGCATGGCGTTTTATTTCTTTGAAGTCAACAATCATGCCGATGTCATTTAATTTTTGGCCGCATACTTGTACTTCGACTTTCCAGTTATGGCCGTGAAGGCGCGCACAATCTCCCGGATAGTCGCGTAAACGATGGGCAGAGGCAAAATCGAGCAGGGTTTTGAGTACAAATTGTTGAGCCATATCGGTATCGTCTGTTGCTGGTTATTTAGAAGGTTTCATTATAAACCAAGTTTAGTAAGGCCTCCGGGCAATATAGTGAATTAATTGTTGCAAAAACAGGCTTTTAAATGGCAGGCGGTGGTAAGCGTCTAGGGCGTGCTCAATATGCTCATCGCGCGCGTGTTTCGCGCCTTCAATACCGAGCAGTTGGACAAAGGTTGACTTATGTAGTGCTTGGTCACGGCCTTGGGTTTTGCCAAGCGTGTGGGTATCGCTTTCGATATCGAGGATGTCGTCTTGTATTTGAAATGCCAGCCCGATGTGTTCGCCTAGCGTGAGCAGTAAGGTTTCGTACAAGTCGTAGTGAGGATGAACTAAAGCGCCCATGACGAGGGAGGCTTGAATGAGTGCGCCGGTTTTAAGTCGGTGTAGTTGGCTTAGATCAGCGAGCGACAGCGTTTGGTTTTCACTTTCGATGTCGCGCATTTGGCCGCCAATCATGCCGCGCGCACCAGCAGCTAGGCTCAGTCGATGTATTAATTTTATTTTGTGTTCTGCGCTTAGGTACGGGCTATCGCTAAGTAGTTCAAATGCGAGGGTTTGTTGGGCGTCGCCAACGAGAATGGCGGTCGCTTCATCGAACTGCTTATGGCAGGTGGGGTGTCCGCGACGTAAGTCATCATCATCCATTGCAGGCAGGTCATCGTGAACCAGTGAGTAGCTGTGAATTAGCTCTATTGCGCAGGCGATATCGTTGCTAGCGTCGGTATTGATTTCAAGTGCGTCGGCAACGGCAAAGCACAGGGCTGGACGCAGGCGTTTTCCGCCTTGTAGTGTAGCGTAGCGTATCGCCTGATTTAGGCGTGGTGCCACGCTTAGGGTTCGTTGGCTTAAGTGGGTGTCTAGTGCGGCTTCGATGCGAGCTTGATAGGCTTGAAGTGTTGTTTTCACAGGACACCGGCGTGTTGAGCTAAGTAGTAGGCAATCCCTTCTTGTGAGGGTTTTATGGCGTCCTCACCCGGTTGCCAACCGGCAGGACAAACCTCGCCTTGTTGTTCGTAAAATTGTAGTGCATCAATCATGCGTAGCATTTCATCAACATTGCGACCAAGTGGCAGGTCGTTTATGACTTGGTGACGCACAATCCCTTGACGATCAATTAAAAAGGAGGCGCGCAAGGCAACTTTTTTGGGGTGTATAACGCCGTAAGCTTGCATGATTTCGCCACCAATATCGCCAATAAGCGGAAAATCGACGGCGCCCAAGCCACCCCGTTCGATAGGTGTATTTCGCCATGCTTGATGAACAAAGTGGGAATCGATGGAGATGCCGATGATTTGGGTATCGCGTTGTTTAAACTGAGGGGCTCGGTGGTGGAAAGCGAGGATTTCCGAGGGGCAGACGAAGGTGAAGTCGAGTGGGTAGAAGAACACGACTGCGTAGGTGTTTTCGATATGGTTTTTAAGATTGAAGTCTTCAACTAACGTGCCATCAGCAAGCACCGCCGGTGCGGTGAAATCGGGTGCGTTTTGGGTAATTAAGTGTGACATAGTGGCCTCTTTGTACTTTGTCGCTTGTGCGTAATGCGAGTGAGTCGGCATTATAGCAAAAGCTTTGTGTGTATTAGCGTCGTCCGCTGCCGCCTGCTTTGGCCAATGCCCAGTCAAGCCAAACGGTGGGAAGGATGCGTTTGAGTAAGGCAAACAGCTTGGTCGGTAGTGTTACGCGATAGCGCGCAGGTGGGTGTTTGCGTTGTAGGGCGTTAATAAGGACATTGCTCACAGCATCCGGGCCAAGTGTAAAAGGAACGGCGGCGCCTTGTTTTTCTAGGCGCTGGATCATGGCCTGATAGTTTTTTTGATGGACGGAGTCGCTGGCGTTGACCCAGGTTTGGTGCGCCAACAACGCGTTTTGGCGAAAGTGTGAAGTAATTGGGCCTGGTTGTATCAAAATAATGTCTATCGGTTCTTGGCGAAGTTCAACGCGTAGGGTATCGGCAAAACCTTCTATGGCGTATTTACTAGCGTTGTAGGCGCCGCGATAGGCCATGGCGGCAAAACCAAGTACGGAGCTGTTATAGATGATTCGTCCAAATCCTTGTTGGCGCATTTGTTTGATGGCTAGATGGGTGAGTTGCTGGGTGCCGAAGACATTGGTTGCAAATTGATATTCGAGCGCTTGGCGGCTTATATCTTCCAACGCACCGGGTAGACCAAAGGCTGCGTTATTAAAGAGCGCAGCGATTTGACCGTTGCTGATGCTTAGTGCGTTTGACCATGCTTGATTTACGCTGTTTTCATCGGCTAAATCCAGTGGTAGGCATATAAAGCCTTCTGCGCTCAATCGAGCCACGTCTTGTGGTTTACGGCAGGTGGCTATGACATGATAGCCAAGGTTTTTTAGGTGGTGGGCGCAGTGGTAGCCAATGCCGGAGGAGCAGCCGGTTATTAAAATCGTTTGCGGCGGTAAAATCGGTTGGGTCATGCTTATTTAGCCTTGTTTGTGTCTTCAAAGTAGTATTGGTGGGATTGGTTGTTTTATTCCGAGGTGTTTATTATCGAAGGGTTGGATTGACATCGCAACGCTTTTTGTTTCGGGTATAATGGGGCGCTTAATTTTTGGGGTGGTTATGGGCTTTATCAAGCGTTATTTAGTTGCAGGTTTGCTGGTTTGGGTGCCGTTGGTCGTCACCATCGCCGCGTTGATGTTTTTGGTTGGCTTATTTGATCGCAGCTTGTTGTTGTTGCCTCCGCATTATCGTCCTGAAGTGCTGTTGGGGTTTAATATTCCCGGCCTAGGATTGATTTTGTCGTTCGTGATTATTTTGGTCACCGGGATGTTAGTGGCTAATTTTTTAGGTAATCGCCTTATTCATTGGTGGGAATTGTTATTGTCGAAAATTCCGCTGGTGCGTTCTATTTATACGGCGGTCAAGCAAATTGTCGAGGCGGTATTTGGCTCGGGCGAGAATACATTTCAAAAGGTGTATTTGGTGCAGTATCCGCGCCCGGGTTTGTGGACGCTGGCGTTTCAAACCAGTAAGAATAAAGGTGAGGCTCAATACCGTACGGGGATTGAGCAGGTGGTGAATTTATTTGTGCCGACCACGCCGAACCCGACATCGGGTTTTTTTATTATTGCTTCGGTTAATGAGGTGATTGAGTTGCAGATGTCGGTTGACGATGCGTTAAAAATGGTGATTTCCGGTGGGGTGGTGGTGCCGCCTTGGAAACAGCAGCAACAATATTTAGAGGCGCGACGCGTTGAGGTTGAGGCGACGTTAAAGGCGGAGGCGCTTGCACCAACCGATATCGAACGTTCGAATAGTTGATTAAATTTATTAAAATGTTTTGAAGAGAAAGGAAAGACAATGCGTACACATTATTGTGGTCAAGTCACAGAAGCGTTAATCGATCAAACCGTCACGGTAGCTGGCTGGGTTCATCGCCGCCGTGATCATGGCGGGGTTATTTTTATCGATTTACGCGATCGCGAGGGGCTGTTGCAGGTGGTGGTGGATCCGGATACGGCGGATATTTTTGCCAAAGCGGAACATTTACGTGCCGAATGTGTGTTGCGTATTAGCGGTAAGGTGCGGGCGCGTCCGGCTGGCACAACGAATGCAAATTTAACCACTGGTCAGGTTGAAATGTTGGCTAAAGAGTTGGATGTGTTGAGCATGGCTGAGCCGATTCCATTCCAGTTAGATGATAAGCAGGTCAGTGAAGAAGTGCGCTTGAAGTATCGTTATATCGATTTGCGTCGTGAGGAAATGCAAAAGGCGTTGTTGTTGCGTTATAAGGTGACGCGTTCGATGCGTAATTATTTGGATAATAACGGTTTTATTGATATGGAAACGCCAATTTTGACCAAGTCTACCCCAGAAGGTGCGCGGGATTATTTGGTGCCAAGTCGTACCCATGAGAGTAAGTTTTTTGCTTTGCCGCAGTCGCCGCAGCTGTTCAAACAGTTATTGATGATGTCGGGGTTTGATCGTTATTATCAGATTACGCGCTGTTTTCGCGATGAGGATTTACGCGCCGACCGTCAGCCAGAGTTCACGCAGTTGGATATTGAAACTTCGTTTATGGACGAGCAAGGCGTGATGGCGATGATGGAGGGGTTGGCGAAAACGATTTTTAAAGAAGGTATTGGGGTTGATTTTGATTATAGCTTTCCGCGCATGACGTATGCTGAAGCGATTCAGAAGTATGGCATTGATCGTCCGGATTTGCGGATTCCATTAGAGTTGGTGGATGTGGCCGACTTGTTGCAAGATATCGAGTTTAAAGTGTTTGCTGGCCCAGCGAAGGATCCTAAAGGGCGTGTCGCGGCGTTGTGTGTGCCAGGCGGTGGCGACATGACTCGTAAAGAAATTGATGATTATACCCAGTATGTCGGTATTTATGGTGCTAAAGGCTTGGCGTATATCAAGGTGAATGATATGGCCGCTGGTTTAGATGGCTTGCAATCGCCGATTGTGAAGTTTTTCCCCGATCAAGTGATGCAGATTTTGGCGCGTGTTGGTGCTAAAGATGGCGATATTGTATTCTTTGGTGCGGATAATGCCAAAATTGTCAACGAGGCTTTGGGGGCGTTACGTGTCAAAATCGGTTTAGATCGCAATATGCTGATTGAAAAATGGAAGCCGGTTTGGGTGGTGGATTTCCCGATGTTTGAGGTTGATGAGAAAACCGCGCGTGTTGCGGCGATGCATCATCCGTTTACACAGCCCAAAGCGACGACAGAAGAAATTTTAAATCATACTAGTCCGGGTCAAATGTTGGCGCGTGCGTATGACTTAGTGATTAACGGGATTGAAGTGGGTGGCGGATCGGTGCGTATTCACGATACGAATATGCAGGCGGCGGTGTTTAAATTATTGGGCATTAGCGATGAAGATGCGCAAGATAAGTTTGGTTTCTTGTTAAATGCTTTGAAATATGGCTGCCCGCCTCATGCCGGTATGGCGTTTGGTTTGGATCGTTTGATTATGTTAATGGCGGATCGCGAATCGATTCGTGATGTGATTGCGTTCCCGAAAACCCAGTCTGCCGCGTGTTTATTAACTGAGGCTCCGGGGTATGTTGAGCAGGCGCAATTACGCGAATTAAATATTCGCTTAAATAAAAAGCTCGCTGATGAGGCTAAGTAATAGGGTGGTTGAGTGACGCTAAATAACGCACATACGCATATTCCGCTGGAGTTGGCGGGACGCATTAATGAGCTTGCTGCGCAAGTTAGCAGGCCTGCTAACTTAGCTCAAGCGGATAAAGCGGTGTTGATTGCGCGAATTAAGACGTTGTTGAAACAGCATAATGCGCAAATAGTGGCGCATTATTATGTGGATGCGCAGTTGCAAGCGTTGGCGGAAGAAACCGGTGGCGTGGTGGCAGATTCGTTGGAAATGGCGAATTTTGGCGCGCAATCCAACGCGGACATCTTGGTGGTGTGCGGCGTGCGTTTTATGGGCGAAACTGCCAAAATGCTCAGCCCTGAAAAAACGATTCTTATGCCAGATTTAAACGCCACCTGTTCGTTAGATGTAGGTTGTCCGGCGCATGAGTTTGCGGCGTTCTGTGCGCAGCACCCGCAGCATACCGTGGTGGTGTACGCCAATACCAGTGTTGAAGTGAAGGCCTTGGCCGATTGGGTGGTGACCTCAGGCAATGCGCTGCAAATCGTACGTCATCTTAAAGCGCAGGGTGAAAAAATCATTTGGGCGCCAGACCAACACTTGGGGCGTTGGATTGAAAAAGAAACCGGTATTGAGATGTTGCGCTGGATGGGACATTGTATTGTCCATGACGAGTTTAAGGCATTTGAGCTAGAGCAACTCAAGCGCGAACATCCCGATGCGAAGGTATTAGTTCACCCTGAATCGTCCGAGTCGGTGGTGGCATTAGCGGATGTGGTGGGTTCAACAAAGGTGTTGATAAATGCCGTGCAAACCTTGCCGGACGAGACTTTTATTGTGGCAACGGATCATGGCATTTTTTATAAAATGCGCCAATTAGCCCCGCATAAAAAATTAATTGTCGCGCCGACGGACTCTAAAACGACACAATGTATCAGCTGTGCGCATTGCCCTTGGATGGCAATGAACAGCCTGCAAAATCTGGCCGATGTGCTGGAAAAACAAGATCAAAAAATTGAAATAGATGAGTCTATCCGTGTACAAGCTTTGCGTTCGGTGCAGCGAATGTTGGACTTTTCACGTGCGCAGGGTTTAGTTAAAGCAAAATAGTCATAAACATAGAGCAATATAAGCGAGAAATCGATGGCTGGACACAGTAAATGGGCAAACATCAAACACCGTAAGGCCCGTCAAGATGCTAAAAAAGGCAAAATTTTTACCAAGTTAATTCGCGAGCTTGTTGTTGCCGCGAAAGCCGGTGGTCCGTATCCAGAGGATAACCCGCGCTTACGTGCTGCGGTCGATAAGGCGTTGCGTGAAAATATGAAACGCGACACCATCGATAAAGCAATTGCCCGTGGTGCCGGTAACCATGAGGGTGAAGATTACGAAGAAATTCGTTATGAGGGCTACGCACCAGCTGGTGTGGCTGTGATGGTGGATTGTTTAACGGATAACCGCAATCGTACCGTCGGTGAAGTGCGCCATGCCTTTACTAAAAAAGGCGGTAATTTAGGGACCGATGGCTCGGTTGCTTATATGTTTAAAAAACAAGGAGCCATCAGTTTTGATGCGGGGGTCGACGAAGATTCGTTAATGGAAGCGGCGATTGAAGCCGGAGCCGAGGACGTTGTGGTGCAAGATGACGGTTCGATGTCGGTGTTGACGGCGCCAGAAGATTTTCATGCGGTCACTCAGACTTTGATTGCGGGCGGTTATCAGCCGATTGAAGCTGATTTGAATTGGGAGGCGGATATTAAAGTCTCGCTCAGTTTTGAGGATGCTCAAAAGGTGATGGAGATGATTGATATGCTCGAGGATTTAGATGATGTTCAGAATGTGTACACCAACATGGAGTTGTCCGAAGAGGTGATGTCGCGTTTGATGGCCGCCGACTAAGGGCTGCGGGTGAAACGGACACAACGGGTGTTAGGGATTGATCCTGGTTCGCGCAAAACCGGGTTTGGGGTGATTGAATCGGGTCGTTATCATCCGCACTATATTGCAAGTGGCGTGGTGCGCGTAGAGAAGTATTCGGGCGCTGAGCGCTTAAAGCATATTTTTGAGTCGGTTCAGTTATTGATTGAGCAGTACCAGCCAACAGTGATGGCGATTGAAAAAGTGTTTGTGTATAAAAACCCCAGTTCGGCAATTAAGTTGGGGCAAGCCCGAGGTGTCATTTTATGTGTGGCGGCATTGCGCTCGATTCCGATTGTGGAATACACGCCAACCCAAATCAAAAATACGATTGTGGGTCATGGACACGCCGGTAAAGAACCGGTTCAGTTTATGATTAAGCAGTTGTTAAAGTTGACGCAGGTGCCGCAAGAAGATGCTGCTGATGCGTTGGCTTGTGCGTTATGTCATGATCGTTATTTGTCGTTGGGTATTGACCCGCAAGCCTTGGCAAAAGGCACTCATTTTTAAATAAGCAGGCCTGCTATGATTGGATTTTTACGCGGAAATTTGGCATTTAAACAGCCGCCGTTGCTGGTGGTGGATGTACAAGGGGTGGGCTATGAGCTAGAAGCGCCGATGTCTTCTTTTTATGCCTTGGGTGAGGTGGGAACGCAGGTCACTTTGTTAACGCATATGCACGTGCGTGAAGATGCGATGTCGCTGTTTGGTTTTGTCAGTGAAGCAGAGCGCACTTTGTTTCGCGAACTGATTAAGGTGAGCGGTATCGGCGCTAAAATGGCACTGGCGATTTTATCGAGTTTGTCGGTGGAAGAGTTTTGTGTGAATGTGCAAGCTGCTGATGCGCTGGCTTTAACGCGAGTACCGGGGATAGGCAAAAAAACGGCAGAACGTTTGCTGCTTGAGGTGCGTGATCGTTTGGCCAAACATCCGATTTTAACGGGTCAGTATAGCTTAGCGCCGACCACGGAATCTGCAGGCCTGCCAAATCAGGTTTCGGCTTTGGCGAGTGATGCGTTGGTGTCTTTAGGATATAAAGAGGCGCAAGCTCAAGCCTTAGTAAAAGCAGCATATGAAGATGGGATGAGTCTTGAAACCTTAATTAAACGTGCGTTGCAACAGGTTAAACTATGATTGAAACTGATCGCATTTTAGGCAATCAGGAGCAAGATGATGATCTGTATGCCTTGCCCAAAATTCGTCCGCAGTTTATGGCGGAGTATATTGGGCAAACGGCCGTGCGCGAGCAGTTGAGTATGTTTATTGATGCAGCCAAAATGCGCCGTGAACATCTTGATCATGTGTTGTTATATGGTCCACCTGGTTTGGGAAAAACGACTTTGGCGAACATTGTGGCCCAAGAAATGGGGGCGACATTACGCCAGACTTCCGGTCCGGTATTGGATAAGCCTGGCGATTTGGCGGCGATTTTAAGCCGCCTTGAGCCTTATGATGTGTTATTTGTTGATGAGATTCATCGCTTAAGTCCGATCGTTGAGGAAATTTTATATCCGGCGATGGAGGATTTTCAGTTAGATATCGTGATAGGTGACGGTCCGGCGGCACATAGCGTTAAAATCGATATTCCACCTTTTACCCTTGTGGGGGCGACAACGCGCGCAGGCTTATTAACTTCGCCATTACGTGATCGTTTCGGTATAGTGCAACGTTTAGAGTTTTACAGTGTGGCGGAGCTAACCCAGATTGTTGCACGTTCGGCGAATATTTTAGGTATTCAAGCGGATGAAGCGGGGGCGGAGGTGGTGGCGCAGCGTTCGCGTGGAACCCCGCGTATTGCTAATCGCCTGTTGCGTCGGGTGCGTGACTTTGCTCAGGTTGAGGGACGAGGCGTGATAGATGCGCATATCGCGAATGCGGCATTAAATTTGCTGGAAGTCGATCCTGTCGGCTTGGATAAAATGGATCGTCGTTTGCTTGCCTTAATTATTGAGCATTATGACGGCGGGCCGGTGGGCATCGATAGTATGGCGAGTGCGCTGGGCGAAGAACGTGGCACGATTGAAGATGTCATTGAGCCTTATTTAGTTCAGCAGGGTTTTTTAATTCGTACGCCGCGAGGGCGTATGGCAACACGGCGAGCCTATGAGCATTTGGGTTTGAGTTATCCGCAAAAGGAAAAGGTATGATAGCTGATCATTCGGTAATTGATTTAATTTTGCAGGCTAGCCCGCTGGTGCAGGCGGTCATGGTGATTTTATTGTTTATGTCGGTCGCGGCTTGGGCCGTGGCGTTTGTTAAGGGGCATCAGTTTAGACAAGCGAATCGTTCGATTGAGAGTTTTGAGCGTGAGTTTTGGCAAGCAGATGAACTTGGGCGCATGTACAATCAACTCGGCAGTTATCAACAAGAAACGCAAGGGATGTATTCAATTTTTGAAGCAGGTTTTCAGGAGTTTGTGCGTTTAAAGAATCAAGGAGTAAAAGAAGCCTCCGATCTAGTGATGGCCTCGCAACGCACCATGCGTGTTGCGTTTAACAAAGAAGCGGAAAAACTTGAAAATCGCTTGTCATTTTTGGCAACGGTGGGTTCTTCGGCGCCATACATTGGCTTATTCGGTACAGTGATTGGGGTGATGCACGCCTTCCAAGGTATAGGCTCAATGACCAATGCGACCCTAGAAGCGGTGGCCCCGGGGATTGCTGAGGCTTTGCTCGCAACCGGTTTAGGTTTATTTGCCGCTATTCCGGCGGTGATTTTCTACAATCGTTATGCCACGAAAGTGGACAAAATTCTTGGGCGTTATGAAAGTTTTGCAGAAGAGTTTTTGACCATTTTGCAACGCCAAGCCCATATGCCAAGCTGAGCAGTCGGCGAATCGAATAGGAATTGACCATGCAGAGTAATTTTCGCGCAGGGCGTGGGCAGCGCCGTTTAATGGCTGAAATCAATGTTGTACCCTATATTGACGTAACCTTAGTGTTGCTGATTATTTTTATGGTGACAGCACCGATTGTGCAGCAAGCGGTAACGGTACAGTTACCGCAAACCCCGCAAGTTAGCGAAACAAGCGCAACGCAATCTTTGGATAAACCGTTTGTCATAACGGTCACCGAAGATGGTTTGTACCAAACCAGCGAAGCAGCAAATGTGACGCTAACGCAAGAGGAAATTGGCATTTTAGTTGCGGAGGTTATGGCGCGGGTGCAGCTTAATCAAACGTTAGAGGTTTATTTACAAGGTGATCGTCAAGCCCCTTATGGGCGCGTGGTGCATTTGTTTACGTTGTTAAAAGCCAATGGTGTGGATAATGTTAAATTGATGACGCAACCGGAGGCGCCATAATGTTGGAGTTTATTTCTCGTCATCCTGTCGCGGTATCTTCGGCATTGATTTTGCATTTTGCGCTGGCTATTGTGATTGCGGGGGATTGGTGGCCTAAATCAGAGGTGGCGCGTGTACAACTCACGCCCTCAGCTGAGCAACAGATGGTTGCGCCGACGCGTATCACTCAACCGATGCAAACGTTTGCTGTTGATCAGCAGTTAGTCCAGCAACAGTTGGAGCGTATTGAGCAAGAAGAAAACCGTCGTTTGGAAGCGCAGCGTCGTTTGGCGGAAGAGGCGAAAAAAAACGAAGAGCGTTTGGCGCAATTAAAGCGTCAGCAAGAAACGGAGGCACGCAAAGCAGAAGAAGCGCGTAAGCAGGCTGATATCGAACGTCAACGTCAAGAAGCTGAGCGCAAGCGTGCGTTAGAGGAAAAACAACGCGCGGATGATGCTAAAAAGATTGCGTTAGAAGCTGAGCAAAAACGCAAGCTGGCTGAGCAGCAGGCGAAAAAAGTGGCCGAAGAGGCAGAACGCAAACGCAAAGAAGCAGAGCAACGTGCGCAGGCCTTAGTAAAACAAGCGCAGCAGCAGCGCGTTGCCGAGGAGCAAAAACTCAAGGAGCTTGAAGCCTTGCAGCGTCAAGCGCAAGAAGAGGCTAAGCGTGAAGCTGAGCGCCAGCAAGCGTTGGCGGAAGAAGTAAAACGTCAAGAGGCTGAAAAGCGTCGCTTAGAGGCAGAGGCATTGCGTGCGCGATTGTTACGTGAGCAACAAGAACAAGAGGCATTAACCCGTCGCCTTGCCGAAGAAGAAGAAGCAAAGCGCCGAGAGCAACTGCGTCAAAAAGAGTTGGCCTCATTGCGTGAGAGTTATATCTCATCCATTTCGGCTAAGGTGCGTGAAAACTGGCGCACTCCGGCAGAAGTGTCGTCGTTAGCACAGTGTGAATTGGTGATTACCCAAACACCTAATGGCCAGGTGACTAGCGTGCGCACTGAAAATTGCACTAAAGAAGCCAGCGCTCAATTTAAACAGGCGGCGGAAAATGCGGTATTAAGAGCCCAACCCTTGCCAAAACCGCCGGTCGCTGAATTGTTTGAACGTACGATCCGCTTTGTCTTTAAGCCGTAAAACCTAAAATTTTAAAAGGGGAGTAAATGAAGCGACTAAGTTATAGCCTGATAGCAGGCCTGCTATTATTGGTAGCGTCTTTGCCAGTACGCGCCACGCTGATTATTGAAATCAGTGACGGGTATGAAAACGCTTTACCGATTGCGGTGGTGCCGTTTCGCGTAACGACGAGTGAAGCAGTGCCGGAAAATATCAGTTTGATTATTCAACAAAACTTGCGTCGCAGCGGTCGCTTTGCACCAATCACTGAAACAAAAATGCCATCTCGTCCGGCTTTGCCAGATGAGATTGTCTACGAGCAGTGGCGAGGATTGGACATCGATCATATTGTATTGGGTCAGGTTACGCCGCGCCCCAGTGGAGTGTATGACGTTGAGGTGCGTTTGGTTGATGTATTGCGCCAGCAACCGATTTTGGCGAAACGTTGGACGCAAGTAAAACGACAACAGTTGCGCCAAGTCGCGCATCAGATTTCTGACGAAATTTATTTAGAACTGACGGGTATTCCCGGCGCTTTTAATACCCGATTGGCTTATGTCACCATGCGTGAACAAGGTAAAGAGCGTTTGTATACTTTGGAAGTATCGGATTCCGACGGTCATAATGCCCAGCCGATTTTACGTTCTAAAATGCCGATTATGTCGCCCAGTTGGTCGCCAGATGGTCGGATGTTGGCGTATGTTACCTTTGAAACCGGTCGTTCAAACGTGGTATTGCAAAGTTTGGATGGCAGTTACCGCGAAATTATCGCCGATTTTGTCGGTATTAACAGTGCGCCGGCTTGGTCACCAGATGGCAAGCAACTGGCTTTGACGCTGTCCAAAGATGGCAGCGCTGATATTTATGTAATGGATGTGGCAACGCGTCAGCTTCGCAAAATAACACGCCATTGGGCAATAGAAACCGAAGCGGCTTGGGCGCCAGATGGTCAGCATATTTATTTCAACTCCGATCGTCGCGGTCAGCCGCAAATTTTTAAGATGAATATCGCCAGTGGTGAGGTAACGCGCATCTCGTTTGAAGGTAACTATAATGCCAACCCGAAGGTGTCGCCTAACGGTCGATATGTGTCGATGGTTCATGCTAATAACGGCTTTAATATTGGTCTACTTGATTTGTACAGCAATCAGTTTAATGTTATTACTAATACCTTTTTAAGTGAGTCACAAAGTTTTGCGCCAAATAGCGATATGTTGGTGTATGCCATGAATCGTCATGGCAAGGGGCAGTTGGCAGTGGTGTCGGTTGACGGGCGTTCGTCGCAAATTTTGCGTGCCCATGATGGCCAAGTGAGGGAACCGGCATGGGGACCTTATTTAACCCTGCCGGCGGATAAATAAAAGAGGCAGCTTGATTGCTCTCGTTAAGCAACGGTGTCTTAACAGGCTCGATTGCAGGGGGCAGGGGTTAAAAGTTGGCGTGATGTATTGTAGACTTCGTATGCCACGCTAGTGCAGCTGCCTCGAGCAATCGGCGGCGATTCAAGATGTTAAATAATGCATTTTACGAGTTTTGTAAAATGCGCGATGCTTTAATATTAATCGATAAGTAGGGATAGAAGATGATGAATAGATTTAACCATATCGCTGCGCTAGGATTGATCACCCTATTAAGCGCCTGTAGTACCACGCCTGAAATTGATTTATCGCAGGAGTCCGCTACTGAGTCGGCTGGCCAAATTGAATCTGGTAGTGGTTCGTTACCGACTTCCGGCGCGCGTACCTCCGGTGTTGAAGTATTGCCGATTGGCGAGGGGCAAGGCTTTAATAGTGAGACAATCGCTGCAGGTGAAGGCATGGCTTCGTCCTCTACTTTGGATATGGATCGTACCTATTCGCCAGTGATTTACTTTGGCTTTGACCAGTTCAGTATTGATGAGCCCTCTATGATGACCTTGCGTTATTACGCTGATCAGATGCTCAATAATCCAAATCTTTTGGTGACACTTGAGGGGCATACGGATGAAAGGGGCAGTCCTTCTTACAATCTTGCGCTAGGTGAAAAACGTGCCAATGCCGTTGCTGAGGTGATGATGTTATATGGGGTGAGTCGTGAACGTATAACCAATATTAGCTTTGGTGAAGAGCAACCCGCTCAAATGGGACACGATGAAGCGGCTTGGGCGAAAAATCGTCGAGTTGAGTTACGCTTTAATTAATATATAGGATGGGATGCGCATGAAACAATCTCATTATTTTCAGGCATTACTGATCGCAAGCATGGCCGTGCCAAGCTTGGTGATGGCGCAAACACTGGATCAACGCGTTGAGCGCTTAGAGCGCATGGCCAATAATCCGGTGTTGTTGCAGCATGCGCAGAGAATGAACGATCAGCAGCGTGAAATTCAGTCTTTATATGATGAAATTGACCGTCTTAAAAATCAGCTGCGCGCATTAGAAAAGACCTTATCTAAGCAGTATCGAGAAATGGATGAGCGCTTACACCAGCTCAAGCAGCAGACGGCGGCATCAGTAGCGCCGGCGGCCTCGCCTCGCACTGAAACGAGTGCACCTGTTGCTGAGAGCTCTTCTGCTGCGCGTTTAACACCTGAACGTGAAGCTTACGATGCGGCGTTTGCTTTAATGCGTGAAGGGCGTTATGCCGATTCAGCGGCCGCGTTTAAGGCGTTTATTGGCCAGTATCCCAAAACAAGCCTGACGAGTAATGCTTATTATTGGATGGGGGAGGCCTATTTAATTCAACAACAATTTGCATCGGCGCAAGACGCATTTGCCGCCTTGGTGAAGCTATTTCCAGATAGCGACAAGGTGGAGGATGCGCTGTTGCGTGGCGGAGATAGCTTAGTTGGGTTAAACCGAATGGATGAAGCAAAAGCGATGTATCAGGATTTAATTAAACGCTATCCGCAAGGGCGTGCAGCTCAAAGTGCGCAAAGCCGCCTAGAACGTTTTAAAACAGGGCCATAGAAGTGGAGCAGCGCGCAGTCGTTTTATTGTCTGGGGGACTGGATTCAGTCACGGTACTGGCTTATGCGCGTGCGCAAGGCTATGTGTGCCACACGCTAAGTTTTGATTATGGTCAGCGTCATCAGGTGGAATTACGAGCTGCCGAGCGTTTGGCAAAAAATTATGGCGCGATAACACACCGCGTTATGCAGATGAATATGGCAGCGATTGGGGGGTCGGCATTAACCGATCAGACCATCGCGCTACCGATCAGTGGCGTAGAAGATTCGATTCCTGTGACTTATGTGCCCGCGAGAAATACAATCTTTTTGTCTTATGCGTTAGGTTTGGCTGAAGTGCTAGAGGCGCAAACCATTTTTGTTGGCGTTAATGCGGTAGATTATTCGGGGTATCCCGATTGTAGGCCGGAGTATATCGCTGCGTTCGAAAAAATGGCTAATTTGGCGACAAAAACGGCAATAGAAGGTCAGTTGATTAAAATTGAGACGCCGTTGATTCATTTAAGTAAAGCGCAAATTATTCAGATGGGCATAGCATTGGGAGTAGATTATGCTCAAACGGTGTCTTGCTATCAAGCGGACGAGCAGGGGCGCGCTTGTGGGGTATGTGATTCGTGCCGTTTACGTAAGCAAGGTTTTGCGCAAGCAGGCTTAGCCGATCCGACGCGTTATAGAGAGTGATGTTTGTGCGTGTTACTGGGTACCTTGATTACCTTCGAATTACTTTTATTAGGGATTAAACCTGGTGTCTAAATACAAAAACATAAAAAAAGACTTGCGCGTTCGTTGTCGCGCTGTATAATACGCGCCATATCAGCGAGGGTCGTTAGCTCAGCCGGTAGAGCAGCTGGCTTTTAACCAGTTGGTCGTGCGTTCGAATCGCACACGACCCACCATATTCAAAGCCGCGTTAGTACAAACTAACGCGGCTTTTTTGTTTAATCCTTTTTGTTTAGTGGCAAAAAAGTGTCATTTTTATGAACATTTGCCTTGCATAGCGAACTGAGCGCTGTATAATACGCGCCATATCAGCGAGGGTCGTTAGCTCAGCCGGTAGAGCAGCTGGCTTTTAACCAGTTGGTCGTGCGTTCGAATCGCACACGACCCACCATATCCAAAGCCGCGTTAGTACAAACTAACGCGGCTTTTTTGTTTACAGAATTTTTACAAACTGCGTGTGAAAATTCTGTTCGCCCTGTTCTTACTCTGTTATATTTCGTTTTTTGGCTCAGGTCATCGCATTTCAGATTTGGTTGCTAACTTCGGTTAAACCAAGGTATGCGCTATGCGTGATACTGGTTAACATCTGACCTCTTATTTGAGATTGCCGAATTATGTTAATTAGTTTTACTTTCTTATATTTGTTCGTTTCTATTGCACTGGGTTTGTATGCGGCCACCAAAGTAAAAAATATGGGCGATTATGTGACGGCCGGGCGTAGCTTGCCGATTTGGGTGGTGATGGCGATGGTGTTTGCTACTTGGTTTGGTGCAGAAACGGTATTGGGAATTCCCGCTGAGTTTTTAGACGGGGATTTAGGCGCTTTGATTTCTGATCCCTTTGGCGCGGCGTTGTGTTTGATTTTGTTCGGTTTGTTTTTCGCGCGCAAACTGTACCAAATGAACTTATTAACCCTGGGTGATTTTTACCGTATTCGTTATGACCGTCGGGTTGAGTTGATTGCTTCAGTGGCGATTGCGATTTCGTATTTAGGTTGGGTATCGGCGCAAATTATGGCGTTGGGCTTGGTGTTTAATGTCCTTTCCGATGGCTATATCAGCCAGTTTAACGGTATTTTACTTGGTACGGCGGTGGTATTGATTTATACGTTGTTTGGTGGGATGTGGTCGGTTGCGGTGACGACCTTTGTTCAGATGATTATTATTGTATTTGGCTTGTTGTTTATCGCTTGGTATTTATCGGGAATGACCGGTGGGGTGTTGCCGGTAATTGAGCACGCAGCGCAGGCGCAAAAATTTAATTTCTTACCCGATTTCAATGCGCTAGCGATGCTGGCATTTATGTCCGCTTTGTTGACAATGGGCTTGGGTTCATTGGCGCAGCAGGATGTGTTTCAGCGCGCGAATACATCAAAAAATGCGAATGTTGCGGTCTGGGGGAGTGTCGGCGGCGGTGTGTTCTATTTGTTTTTTGCCGCCGTTCCGGTTTTTTTAGGTTATTCGGCGTATTTAATTAATCCAGATTTGGTTAATACCTTTATGCAGGTAGACAGCCAGCAAGTTTTGCCGCAGTTGGTGAAGCAACACTTGCCGTTGTTTGCGCAAGTCATTTTTTATGGTGCGCTATTGTCGGTCATTATGTCAACGGCTTCGGCTACGATGTTGGCGCCGTCGGTGATTATTTCGGAAAACATTTTGCGTGGGTTTGTTTCGGGGATTTCTGATCGTAATTTGTTGCTGATGACGCGCGGGGTTGTGGTGGCGTTTGCGTTGTTAGTGGCTATTTATACTTTGTGGTCATTGGAGCAGGAAACTTCGATTCATAAGATGGTTGAGAATGCGTATAAAGTCACGTTGGTTGTGGCCTTTGTTCCGTTGGTTGCGGGACTATATTGGAAGCGCGCGAGTGTGTATGGTACGTATTTGAGTATAGTTTTGGGGCTGGTGGTTTGGTTAAGTTTGGCGTTTACTATGCCGCAACTTGAGGAGAGTTTGCCAGCGCATTTTATCGGTTTTTTTGCGGCGATTGCGGGGATGGTAATTGGTTCATGGCGCTGGCCGAATCAGGCATATCGTTTGGCTCATGTTGCACCTTAGGGGTGATGTACGAGGGGTGGGTGAGGTTTTAATGGGGGTAGCTTGATTACCCCTGATGATGTCTAGCAACACAGAACTGGGGATTGGGTGCTTATGGGCGCTGTGACGTCAATAGATTGTAGCAGGCCTGCTAATTTGCTTGGCTTGGCTTGCTTGATGGTGAGTTTTAAAACAGGGTTGCATTTACCCTAAACTTGCTGATAATGGGCGCTTTACTCAGACAAAGGGTTGCATGAAACCGCCTTATCAAATTGGTTGTCATCTCGCCACCGAGGAGCAAACAGCGATTATCGACGCGGCGTTGCGAGGTGAAAGTTTTAAAGTGTCGGCGTTTGCTGGTGCCAGTAAAACCACCACCCTGCGCGGCGTGGCTGAGCAACTTACTTTTAAACGCATTTTGTATTTGGCGTTTAATAAGGCGATTGCTGATGAGGCGCGTCGGCTGTTTCCCGGCTGGGTAACTTGTCGTACCGCACATAGTTTGGCGTATAGCTATGTGATTCAGCCCAGTCCGGCATTAAGGCAAAAATTGAGTCGTGGCGGTTCATTTTTGCCCTACCAAGACATTGAGGCTTATTGTGCTCAGTCGAGCGAATGGCGGCCGTTTGGCCGATCGCGTTTTCAAGTCAATATCGCGTTGAGCGAAACCCTTAATCAATATTTCAATTCCGCTGATGCACAAGTGGGCGAGCAACATATCCCCGAAGCGGTGCTGCTTTGGTCTAAAGCACGTCCGGCTCACGAGGAGACCGCGTTTCGAACGCAATTAATCGCGTATGTGAGTCAGTTGGTGGCGTTGATGTTTGATGAGCAGCATCCTTGTGCGTTAACTCATGATGCGTATTTGAAGTTGTTTCAGCTTCGTCAGCCTGTATTGCCTTATGATGTGATTTTGTTGGATGAGGCACAAGATACTAATCCGGTGTTGCAGGCGATTTTGGCGTATCAGCGCTGTCAGCGTATTTTAGTGGGTGATCGTCATCAAGAAATTTATGCTTGGCGTAATGCGGTGAATAGTTTGTCTCATGTGGCGTTAAATGAGTATCCTTTAACCCACTCATTTCGGTTTGGTACGCACATTGCACAGTTGGCGAATCGGTTGCTTGCGCACTTGAATGAATCGCGTCGAGTAGTTGGGCGCGGCCAGGATGAGCCAGTAAACCAAGGATTTAGCCAGCGTTTGCCTTATGCGGTAATGTGTCGTACTAATGCAAAGGTATTTGAGGTGGCGGATTATTGTTTGGCACGCGGGCTGTCTTATACGATTAACGGAGGATTGGAGCAGGTATCGCGTTTGATTAGGTCGGCGTATGGGTTGTATACCAATAATCGAAAAATTGTCCCTTGTGCTGAGTTGAGTTTGTTTCGTTCTTGGCAGGAGTTTAGTGAAGTGGCCGAGGAGTTGAATAAGCCTGAATGGAAAACACTGATTAAATTTGTCGAAACACATCGGGATCAGACCTTGTATAAAATCGAACAGCTAGGACAGTACGCGCAGGCGCCAACAGCGCAAACCCAAGTGTTTATTAGCACGGTGCATAAAGCCAAAGGATTAGGTTTTGATCAGGTGGTGTTGGCATCAGATTTTGAGTGGCCGGAATTAAAAAGCCCGCAAGCGCGGGAGTATCTTAATTTATTGTATGTGGCGATTACCCGTGCCAAACGGGTATTGCTATTACCTAAAAGCTTACGCCCAGCGCTGATACCCGCGCAAGCTCAGGCGTCCTGCGAGGCGCAGGCGACAAGCTAACAGCGGGCTAATCGAGCGAGTATAAGCAGGCCTGCTAATCCTCATCGGTCAGTAAATAAGGCAGTGGCTCGATGTTGGCTTTTGCGCCACGTTGGCTGCGTAAATCACCTTGTGCCAGTTCAAGTGATTTTAGGTTGCCAACGGCGAGACAAAGCGTGCCTTCAAAGATGTCGCCATTGGCGAGAATGACTTCAAGCTTGTGGGTTTTATCATTATGATCCGTGAGTTCTAGGCTATCGCCGGGCTGTAAGTCGATTTGTTCGTTGAGGTGAATGCGAAGCATACGTTTGTTGGCTTTGCCGCGATAATGCATCCGCGCGATAATTTCTTGACCCGGAAAGCAGCCTTTTTTGAAGTTAATCACATCCAGCTTGTCTAGGTTGAGCGATTGTGCTAAATGCTGCGCGCTGGTGGCGTGTGTTACCTCGGGTAGGCCTGAGGCAATATTGAGTAAGCGCCAGTCGCGGTTATTGGTAACATCGCCGTTGTAACGGAGTTTTTGCCAAGCGTCTATGGCTTGCTCGAGCGGAGCAAATAGTTCGTAGCGATGAAACGGGCCCGGGACTTTTATAATAATGAGTTGCGATAAGCCGGTTTCTTTCGACAGTGTACAGGCCATTTCTTTTTTTAGTTTGGTATCTAAACGACGCTGAATGTCTAAGTCGGCGAATTGACCCGCAAAACCAAAGCGAATCCATTGCTCTGATACTTCGCTTAAGCTGACTTTTGAACGCATCACAAACATGGATAAGCGTTTGAGAATAATGTCACGCAAACTGGCATCAAAGCTGAGGTAGTAGGCATCTTGGTGTTTGAAAATTAAAAATAAAGCCAATACCTGACCTTGTGGATCACAGTAGGCAGAAAATTGTGCTTTTTCTTCCGTTACTTGCAGAATATCATTGCTGAGCTGGCCTTGTAGAAAGCCGGTGGCGTCTTCACCTTTGACTTCAATTAAAGCGTGATGCGCTAAGCTGGCCATGACGGGTCCGTGTTTGATCAGGACGCGCTCAAGTTCGGGATATTGAAATTGGCTAACAGCGCCTTGTGCATCAAATTGGGCGTGTTGTTGGATCAAAAAATCATGCCATTGTGTATTCATTGTCTTTCCTTTGAAAACAGATGTTCAGTCGGGCACAAATGATACCCTAGGATTTGGCGCGACTAAAGCCTATCAGCGTGTTGTGTTGGTTAAACGGCTTAAATCTCATTGAAATTTTAGGGGGAGGTAGGTACTATTCAACTTTAGCGAACATAATGTGGAGTCAACGGTGACCAGCAATAAAAAAGAGTTTTTGACCTTTGAGCTTGGCAAGGAAGAGTACGCGGTTGAAATTTTGCGCGTTCAGGAAATTCGCGGTTGGGAAAACCCGGATCCTTTGCCGAATGTGCCGTCTTATATTAAAGGCGTGGTTGATTTACGCGGTACGATTGTGCCGATTATCGATTTGCGCGAAAAATTTCACCTTAAGGTGTCGTATAACGTGACCACGGTGGTTGTGGTGGTGCATGTTTTGACCAAGCAGGGCGAGCGCATTATGGGTTTGGTTGTGGATTCGGTATCGGATGTACAGCAGTTTGATGTTGCCAATCTTCAGCCTGCGCCGGATATTTCGGCCTCGATTGATAGTCAGTTTATTTTGGGACTGACAACGGTGTTTGATTCGTCGGCCCCAGCGCCGACGGAGGCTGCAGGTAAGCGTAAGGGGCGGATGGTGATTGTAATTGATATTGATAAGCTGGCCAGCGAAGGCTTAATTGAGCATATCGAATCGCCCGACCATATGCCGATGGGGAACGGTTAGCTCGAACGCTTTTTAAACTTCGCCGGTTTCAAGATGGTAGGCTTGGATCGGCTTTTTGTTTTTGGGTGGTCTAGGTTGTAGTGTAGTCCGCGACTTTCCTTGCGTTTTTGCGCGCTGGTGACCATTAAATGGGCAACAAGAGTGAGGTTGCGCAGTTCGAGCAGGTCGCAATCCAGTGTATGCTGATAATAAAACTCATCAACCTCTTTTTGTAGGTTACGAATACGTTGTGCTGCGCGCTTTAAACGTTTATCGGTGCGAACAATGCCGACATAATCCCACATCACGCGTCGTAATTCATCCCAGTCGTGACTAATCATCACTTTTTCTTTTGCTTGACTCACGCGGCTGGTATCCCAAGGCGTAATCGTTTCGGGCACCATTTTGTTTTCGGCTAACACCGCTTCAATACGCCGACGTGCCGCTTCGGCAAACACTAAACCTTCTAAGAGCGAGTTACTGGCAAGGCGGTTTGCGCCGTGCAGACCAGTATACGCGGTTTCGCCAATCGCATAGAGTCCACGTAAATCCGTTTCGCCTTTAAGATTGGTGACAATGCCACCACAGGTGTAGTGCGCGGCCGGTACGACTGGAATAGGCTGTTCACTCATATCGATGCCCAGTTTTTTGCAGCGCGCATAAATAGTGGGAAAATGGTGTTTAATAAAGGCTTTGGGTTTGTGGGTGATGTCCAAAAATACACAGTCAATACCATGTGTTTTCATTTCTTGGTCGATGGCGCGCGCGACGATATCGCGTGGGGCAAGATCGGCGCGCTCATCATAGCGTGCCATAAAGGCTTCGCCGTTGGGTAGGCGCAAGATGCCGCCTTCGCCGCGTACAGCTTCGCTGATTAAAAACGAACGGTCTTGTGGATGGAATAAGCAGGTGGGGTGGAATTGGTTAAACTCCATGTTGCCCACGCGACAACCGGCACGCCAAGCCATGGCTATTCCATCGCCAGTGGAGGTGTCTGGATTGCTGGTGTAGAGATAGGCTTTACTGGCCCCGCCTGTTGCGAGTACAGTGCAGTGCGCTTGAATTGGAAAGATTTTGTGCGAAATTTTGTCGAGTATGTAGGCGCCAATACATTGCGTTTGTTCTTTATTTTGAATTAAATCAATGGTCATGTGATTAGGCAGCAGTTGAATGTTTGGATGCTGGCGTATACGTTGGATAAGGGTCGATAAAACGGAGTGTCCGGTATGATCTGCGGCATGAATAACGCGACGGTGGCTATGGCCGCCTTCTTTGGTTAGGTGGAATGGAAAGTCGGCGCTGTCCTCGGCTGGGCTGAACGGTACGCCTATGTCAATCAGCTCGTTAATCGCTTCGCGAGCGTGTTCGGCAACAAAGCGCACGGCGTTCGGATCGCATAGGTGAGCGCCAGCGCTGAGGGTGTCGTTAATATGCGCCTCTACGGAGTCAAATGGATCCAAAACGGCGGCGATACCGCCTTGAGCGTAGATGGTGCTACCTTCTGAGAGGGAGGATTTGGCTAGCACGATCACACGTTGATGTTGAGCCAGTTTGAGCGCCAAAGAAAGACCAGCAATGCCGCTGCCGATAATGAGTACTTCAGTTTGAATGGTTTCCATAGAATGCAAAAACTCCACATCGACACTTGAATAATGGGTTTAATAGTAGCATATTGTTTACACTCGACTATGATCAGATAGTCGGCTTTGAGGGGTTTATTTTCGATGCAGCAGCACGCGACATTAACCGCGATAGGGCGGGTAGAAAAAATTGACGCTGAATTTGCTTATATTCGGGCGCAGCGCGAGAGTAGTTGTGGGCATTGTCAGGCTTCATCTGGTTGTGGACACAGCGTATTGTCAAGTTGGTTTAGTGCAGGTGAGAGTCAGTTGATGCGGTTGCCTAATACACTTAATAGTCGGCCTGGTGATTGGGTAGAATTGGCTTTGGCGGCGCAGGATTTGTCGCGGCAGGTGTTGTTGGCTTATGGCTTGCCTTTGGTTGGTTTTTTTACGGCAGCGTTGTTGGCTCAGCACTGGTTGGCGCAAGATTGGATGATTGGCGTTGCTGGTGGAGTGGGGTTGGTAGTGGGTTGGGTTGGATTGCGGGTGTTTCATCGACCGACGCAGCCACGAATGGTTAAAATTGTAACGATGTGGGAGAGTATAAAACAATGAAAAAGCAAATCTGGGCTTGGTGGTTAATGGGCTTGATGTGGTGGCCGTTGAGTTTGGCGCAGGCGTCAAATTTCCCTGATTTTACGCACTTGGTTGAACAGAATCATCGTGCGGTGGTCAATATTAGTACAACACGCACCGAGCAAACGGCGCGTAATGCGATTCCGCCACAATTTCGTGGTATTCCTGAGGAGTTTTTGCGTCACTTTTTTGGCATGGAACCTCCGGGCGCACCCGGGCAACAAAATGCGCCGCGTAGTGAGTCGGTCGGCTCGGGATTTATTATTAGCCATGATGGCTATATTTTAACGAATCACCATGTAATTGATGGCGCGCAAACGGTGACGGTGCGTTTGAGTGATCGTCAGGAATATACGGCGCAGATCATTGGGAGCGATCCGCGTACGGATGTGGCGTTACTTAAGGTGGAGGCGCGTAACTTGCCAACGGTGAAAGCCGGTAATAGTGATGATTTAAAAGTGGGTGAATGGGTATTGGCGATTGGTGCGCCGTTTGGCTTGGATTATACCGTGACTGCCGGCATAGTGAGCGCTAAGGGGCGTAATTTACCAGATGATAGTTATGTCCCGTTTATTCAAACTGATGTGGCGATTAATCCGGGTAACTCCGGCGGGCCGTTAATTAATATGCAGGGTGAAGTGGTTGGGATTAATGCGCAGATTTATACGCGCAGCGGCGGTTTTATGGGCTTGTCGTTTGCGATTCCGATTGAAATTGCGATGAATGTGGTTGAGCAGTTGAAGTCAACCGGTAAGGTCGAGCGAGGCTTTTTAGGGGTGCAGGTGCAAGAGGTAACCGCTGAGCTTGCGCGTTCGTTTAATATGGACAAGCCGATGGGCGCGCTGGTGGCGCAAGCCTATCCGAATACACCTGCAGAAAAAGCCGGTATTCAGTCAGGCGATATTATTTTACGCTTTGATGGTAAAACGATAGAAAAGTCAGCCGATTTACCGCCGATTGTTGGCGCGACATCGCTGGATAAAACTGTTTCGGTGGTGATTTTACGTCAAGGTAAGCAAATGACGCTACGTGTTAAACTTGAAGCGCTCAGTGAGGCGGAAAAAGCCGAGGCTGAGCAGCAAGGGATAGCGCAAAGCGAGCGTTTGCAAGCGACGCTTGAGGAGTTGACTGCGGAGCAGTTAAAAAACCTTAATTTGCCGTTTGGTGTAGGTGTGGCTGAGGTCGGTGACGGTTTGGCGCGTAAGCATGGCATTATGCCGGGTGATGTGATTGTAAGTATCAATTTCCAACCGGTGCGTCAGGCAAAAGATGTCGATGCCGTGTTGGCGAAGGCCAAAAAAGGTCAGTCGTTACCGGTGCGAATTGTGCGTGGCGGACGCTCGACCTTTATTGCTTTGGTCATCGACTAAAACCTTGTTATTCGTCGCTGGCTTAGCGTAAAATAAGCGCAATTTTAAAGCAGTAGGCTTTATGAACGCGCAAGTTGAATACTAGGTCTCTTTAAAAGGGTGCATTAGCACCCTTTTTTCTTGGTGGACAAAGCGTGAAGGCAGGGTTTTGGGAGCAGGCATGTCACAATCATTAAAACATATTCGTAATTTTTCAATTATTGCCCATATCGATCATGGAAAATCGACGATAGCGGATCGCTTTATTCATCTTTGTGGTGGTTTGTCCGACCGCGAAATGGAGCAACAGGTGCTGGATTCGATGGATATTGAGCGCGAGCGTGGTATCACTATCAAAGCGCAAAGTGTGACTTTGAGTTTTCTTGCAAAAGATGGGCAGACTTACCAGCTCAATTTTATTGATACACCGGGACATGTCGATTTTTCGTATGAGGTATCGCGTTCGTTGGCGGCCTGTGAGGGGGCGTTATTGGTGGTGGACGCTTCGCAAGGCGTTGAGGCGCAAACGGTGGCGAATTGTTATACGGCGATTGAGCAGGGGTTAGAGGTATTGCCGGTTTTAAATAAGATTGATCTGCCGGCAGCGGAACCTGAGCGTGTAGCGCATGAGATTGAAGAAATTGTGGGTATCGATGCACAAAACGCGGTGCGCGCTAGCGCGAAGGCCGGTATTGGTATCCAAGAAACACTTGAAGAGATTGTGGCAAAAATACCGGCCCCAACAGGGGATACTGAAGCGCCGCTGAAAGCGTTAATTATCGATTCTTGGTTTGATAATTATTTGGGCGTGGTGTCGTTGGTAAGGGTGATTGATGGCTGTATCGGCAAGAAAATGAAAATGCGCGTTATGTCAACGCAAGAAGATTATGAAGTGGACGATGTGGGGATTTTTACCCCTAAGCGTACGCCGCTGGAGCGTTTGTGCGCCGGCGAGGTGGGGTATGTGATTGCCGGTATTAAGGATATCGATGGTGCGCCGGTAGGGGATACTTTGACTGATGCAAAAAATCCGGCCGCGCAACGTTTGCCGGGTTTTAAGCCGGTGCAACCCCGAGTATTTGCCGGTTTGTTTCCGATTAGTTCGGAAGATTATGAGGATTTGCGTGAGGCCTTGCGTAAGTTACGCTTAAATGATGCGGCATTGCATTTTGAGCCTGAAACGTCGGAAGCGCTGGGCTTTGGTTTCCGTTGTGGATTTTTGGGTATGCTGCACATGGAAATTGTTCAGGAGCGGTTAGAGCGAGAGTATAACTTAGATTTAATCAGTACCGCTCCTACAGTTGTGTATGAGTTACTGACTAAAAAAGGTGAGGTATTTAAAATCGATAATCCCTCAGAGTTGCCGGATATTGGGACGATTGCAGAGATTCGTGAGCCGATTATTCAAGCTAATATTTTGGTGCCGCAGGAGTATATCGGCGCGGTAATGAAGTTGTGTATTGATAAGCGTGGTGTGCAAAAAAGTATGAGTTATGCCGGTAATCAAGTGTCGATTAGTTATGAAATGCCTCTTAATGAAGTGGTGTTGGACTTCTTTGATCGTTTAAAGTCTAACAGTCGTGGTTATGCGTCGATGGATTACGAATTTAAGCGTTTCCAGGCTGACGATTTGGTGAAGGTGGACTTTTTAATCAATGGTGAGCCGGTTGATGCTTTATCGGTGATTACCCATCGTTCGATGGCGGTACCGCGCGGTAAAGAAATGATTGAAAAGTTAAAGGATATTATTCCGCGCCAAATGTTTGAGGTGGCGATTCAGGCGGCGATAGGCGGTAAAATTATTGGTCGCACCAATGTCAAAGCCATGCGTAAAAACGTGTTGGCGAAGTGTTACGGCGGGGACGTATCGCGTAAGAAGAAGTTGCTTGAGAAGCAAAAAGAAGGCAAAAAACGCATGAAAACCATTGGACGCATTGAGCTGCCGCAAGAGGCGTTTATGGCGGTGTTGAATACCGGAGGAAGTGATAAGTGAATTTTGAATTAATTTTGGTCATTCTCACGGCGGTGACCGGTGTGATTGTGTATATGGATCGCTTGGTGTGGCGCAAAAAGCGCGAAAATACGGCGACAACAGTGAAAGAACCTTTGTTGATTGAATATTCGCGCTCGTTGTTTCCGGTGTTTTTGGTGGTGTTGATTTTGCGCTCGTTTATTATTGAGCCGTTTCGTATTCCATCCGGTTCGATGTACCCGACGCTTGAAATCGGTGATTTTATTGTCGTGAATAAGTTTGCATATGGCGTGCGTTTACCCGTTTTGCAAACCAAAATTTTGCCGATCGGTGAGCCTGAGCGCGGTGATGTGGTGGTGTTTCGTTATCCACCGGAACCTCATGTTGATTATATCAAGCGGATTGTGGGGTTGCCGGGGGATGAGATTAGTTATATCGACAAGCAGTTGTTTATTAATGGCGAGTTAGTGGAGCAGTCTGCCATTGGGCGTTATGTCGGCGTTGAATCGGGCTCGGTAATGAATGGCGCGCGTTTGTTAAAAGAGTATCTGCCCGGGGGCAAGGTGCATGAGATTTTGATTGATGATGATCGTCTTGGGCAGGCTGTATTGTCTATACGTGTGCCGCAAGGGCATTATTTTGTGGTCGGCGATAACCGTGACCATAGCGCGGATAGTCGTAGCTGGGGCTTTGTGCCTGAACAAAACCTGAAAGGGAAGGCATTCGCTATTTGGATGAATTGGGACGGCGGTGTTCACTTTAATCGCATCGGTAAAGGCATAGAGTGATGATTGTTGAGCAGGAGAGAGAGGTCAAGCTGCGCCAGTTATCTGAAAAGCTGGGTTATCGTTTTGATGATTTAAGTTGGTTGGAGTTGGCGTTGAGCCATCGCAGTTTGGGTGCAAAAAACAATGAGCGCTTAGAATTTCTTGGCGACAGCTTGGTGAACTTTATGGTTGCCGACATTCTGTTTCATCAATTTACTAAGCTGCCTGAAGGCGATTTGAGCCGCATACGCGCGCATTTGGTGAAAGGCGATACGTTGGCACAAATTGGGCGGGAATATGGGTTGAGTGAATTTCTTAGGCTGGGTCCTGGCGAGTTGAAAAGCGGCGGTTTTCGACGCGATTCGATTATTGCTGATGCGGTTGAGGCGATTATTGCCAGTATTTATAAAGATGGCGGGTTAGAGGCTTGTCGGGCGTTTGTTTTGCGTTTGTATGCCAAGCGTTTGCAAGAGCTGGATCCGAAAAAGGTTGGTAAAGATCCCAAAACACGGTTGCAAGAGTGGTTGCAGTCCGAGCAAGAGCCTTTGCCGCAGTACAGTATTATTAGCGTTAATGGTGTGGCGCACGCGCAACATTTTACCGTGGCTTGTTATGTGGCGAAATTGAATATGAAATTTGAAGCCACGGATACTAGTCGGCGTAAGGCGGAACAGAAAGCCGCTGAATTTGCTTTAGAGGCATTAGGACAATTATGACACAGCAAACACACTTAGCAGACCTGCTAGATTCGCTCGAGTATAAAGCCGGTTTTGCCGCCGTGATTGGTCGTCCGAATGTCGGTAAATCGACGTTAATGAATGAGTTATTAGGGCAAAAGTTGAGTATTACGTCGCATAAGCCGCAAACCACACGCCATCGTATTCATGGTATTTACACGACGCCAACTCATCAAATTGTGTATGTCGATACGCCCGGTATGCACTTGGGCGGGACGAAATCTATTAATCGTTATATGAACCGCGCGGCGAAAAGCGCGTTTGTGGATGTAGATGTGATTTTGTTCGTGGTCGAGGCCGGGCGCTGGACAAAAGAGGATCAGTCGGTGGCTGATCAGCTTGCGGGGGGCGAAGCACCGATTGTATTGATTGTAAACAAGGTGGATAAGTTTAAGCAAAAAACGGATTTGTTGCCTTATCTGCAATCGCTCAATGCTAAGGTGAATTTTACGACGGTGATTCCAGTGTCGGCGTTTAAAAAGAGTGGGTTAGATTTGATTGAGCAGGAAGTGCTCAAATGTTTACCTAATCAACCGGCGATTTTTCCTGAAGACTATATTACTGATCGTTCGACTAAGTTTTTAATCGCTGAAATTGTGCGTGAGAAGTTAATGCG